>ERZ795031.1174-NODE-1174-length-28219-cov-6.065403_pt1 | contig 28219 bp, 17 predicted proteins | sample MGYA00375123_ERZ795031 | MGnify/ENA primary metagenome ERZ795031 (study PRJEB30166, sample SAMN05720159) | activated sludge metagenome | isolation source: anaerobic digester from wastewater treatment plant | place: USA | collected 2015-04-21 ...
CGCAGACCGGCGTTCTGGTGGGGACCCCGGTGCAGAGCGCGCCGGTGGGGCCGGTCGCAGCGATCACCTACACCCTGACCGCCGGCAATGACGGCCATGGCACAGTAACCCTGACCCCCCCGGGCGGGACCTACGCTTCGGGCACGACTGTGACCCTGACGCCGATCCCAACCCTGGGCTATCAGTTCAGCTCCTGGTCGGGTGCCAACGCCGGGGATGTCACCTTCAGCGGTGGAGTTTACAGAATTGTGATCAACGCCAACAAGGTGGTCACGGCTAACTTTATCGAAGCCGAGTATATTCCCACCGTTGAATTCTGGGCGACACCGACCCGGGGATATCCGGCCTTGAGCGTCAATTTTATGGATGCTTCCGAAGGCGAGCCGACGGCCTGGCTCTGGGAGTTTGGCGATGGCCAAACCTCAACCGAGCAGAATCCTCGCCATGTCTATTGGCAGCCGGGAAAATATTCAGTCACCTTGACGGTTACCACCCAGTTCGGGACCTTCTCACTGGAAAAAGAACAATTCATCTATGTCAACGGTTTCGAATTCTGCCCCTGCACGATGCTGGATCTGATCGATAACAGCACGAGTTTCGCAAGCGAAAACTGGAACAATGCGATTGATCAGGATGCCAGTGGGCTTGACGGTACCGTAACCGCCGGTGGCACCATTCCTTACGCCATCTTCAAGTTCCATGACAACAAGACCAAATCCATCAACAAGATTCGCTTGATGACCAACACCGACGTCGGCATGCAGGACCGCTGGATGGTTAACTTTGATGTCCTGATCTCGACAACCGGGCCGGAAGATGCGGATTTCTCCCTGCTCATGAGTCATTCCAAAAAAGGCGGAGGTTGGGAGGAATTCACCTGCACACCGCAACCGGCCAAGTACATCAAACTGGTGATTACCAATCCCAACAGCGGCTGGCGGCAGCTGGGTGAATTCGAGGTCTGTGTGATCAAGGAGTACCCGGAAATCACCAAATCGACCATCAAGGCGACTTCACCCCATACCGCCAATGGTATCGATGCCTCTCTGATGACCATCACACTTAAAAAGTACGACGGCACAGCGTTGACGGGATTATCTGCAGAGGACTTTTATCTCTACAGCTACTCCGGGGCTTTCACACACAGCGCTGTCAAGGAGAGCTCGACTCCGGGTGTCTATACCACCTCGATCTCGACGATTGAACCGGATGCCAAGCAAATCAAGGTAATTGTGCATTGCATGCTCATCGGCAGCGCAACCATCAATTTCTCTGCGCCGGTCATGAAGGAATCCGCGTTGACCTTCATTGAAGGATCGACCGCCTTCAGAAATGAGGGATGGGACAACCTCATTGACAGTGATGAGGAGGGTTGGGATGGCACTGCTACCGTGGGTGGCGCCGAGCCGTATGCCATCTTTGCCTTCGCCGATGGCGGCACCAAGGCGATCCAGCAAATTGCCCTGATGATGGATACAGGCGTCGGTTTTCCCGCACGATGGTTGGAGAGGTTCCGGATCCAGGCCTCCATAACCGGCAAGGCGAGTTCCGACTTCGTCACGGTCTATGATGGCATCGCCTCGGGCGGCGCCTGGCAGCACTTTCTCTTCCCGGCCTTTAATGCCAAATATCTCAAACTGATCGTCGATTTTCCAGCAGGGACGTGGAGACAACTTGGCGAAATGAAGGTTTACACAACGACGCTTGCGATGACGAGTCAGCAGGCCAACGAGCTCACCCAGATCGGCGATATCCCGCAGGAATGGTCTGTGAGCAATAACTACCCGAACCCCTTTAATCCCGAAACACATGTACAGTTCAGTGTGCCGGAAGCTGGCCATGTTACTGCCATCATTTACAATATGCTCGGCCAGAAGGTGCGCACTCTCCTGGACAACGAGGTGCAGGCCGGCACACATCAGATGATCTGGGACAGCCGGTCGGAGAGCGGTGAAACAATGCCCTCGGGCGTCTATTACATGCGATTCGATTTTTCTGGACGGTTCGTCACAAAGAAAGTTGTTTTGATGAAATAGACTGCTGTATCTCAGACGAGCAGTCAGGATTCCCCAAGGCGGCGCGATGGTGATCGCGCCGCCTTGGCTATTGTTATCACGGAGGAATTTGTATATGAAACAGTGGGTCACCGCAATGGTCGTAGCTGCCAGTGTGATATTGGTGGGCATTCCGGCAAGCCCGGCAGAGAACCCGGAGTTCGCTGAACGGACAGCGGAACTGCTGAGCAAAGCACCCTGGATGAAACACCGGGTGGAAATCTATCACTACCGGCTGGCTGTTGAGAATCCCCCCGAAAACATCCGGCACGATCTTTTCGATCTTTGTTTAGGATCATCAATACAACAGCGGTCGTCCACCTTCCATACCCTATCCTCCGCCGCTCCAGAGTTCAGGCCGGGGATGCTGCTGGGTGAGTATGATCCCTTTGTCAAAGTCCAGAACAGCGATTCTCTCGGCAGTTCGCCTAACTTTGCCATCAATACCGTGAGCAACCGCCTCCTTGTGGTCTGGCAGGATGAACGCAGCGGTTTTGATAATCCGGATATTTATGCCCAGGTTTTCGATCTGACCTATAAGGCGATGGGCAGCAACGTCAAGGTCAATCCCGCCGGGATCAAGGCAGCTCAAATCGCACCCGATGTCTGCGCGCTGGCCGATGGGCGTTTTCTCGTCTGCTGGGAGGATTATTCAACCACTACACCTCAGATCATGGCACAAAGAATCAATCAGGATGGCAGCCTGCAGGGATCAGCCGTCAAGGTTTCGCCATTTGCCGCGACGGCGCAGTTATTCCCGAAAGTGGTTTCATATGGCGACAGCACCCATGTGACCTGGCTGCAGAAGGACAACCAGGATTACAACATCTACATTCGCACCCTGAACCTTGCAGCAATCCCGCAAGCCCCTGCCGTCCGGGTCAATGATGATGCCAATGGCCTGCAGTGGGTACCGGAAATAGCCCATTATGGCAATGGCCAGACCATGGTTGTGTGGGAGGATAAACGGACCGGAAATTCCGAGATCTATGCCCAGATCTACAAAGCAGATGGCGTCAAACGGGGAGATAATTTTGTTGTGAATGCAGACGCCTCGAATTCCCTGCAATGGCGGCCCGCTGTTGCGGGAAATGAAACTACAGCCCAGATCGTCTGGGAAGATTACCAGAACAGGGCGGCAGGGATCTATTCACAAAAGTTTGACCGCTATGGCCTGCCCTTGGGTGAAAATCAGCGACTGGATCAACCGGATCTTTTTGCGGTCAAGGAAAAGCCCTCTATATACGTGGATGAGCAGGGACAGAGGGTATTCGCCTGGCAGGAAAACAGCAGCGATGCGTGGCGCCTCAAGTTTGCCCTGTGCCCTGCCGGCTCGGACATGCCCATCTACTACCTCCTGGGCGAAGCGGATGCCCTGCACGAATTCACCGATATCACATTGAGCCAGGTCAAGAACACCATCTATTTTGCCTTTCTTGGGCAGCCCCTGGGCGGCAAGAGTACAGTGCTCAGCCACAAGGTGACATTTACCACCGTGCCGGTCGAGCTGATGCGCTTCCAGGCATCCGCACAGCAAGCCTCAGTGCGCCTCACCTGGCAAACCGCCAGCGAAAGCAGCAACCTCGGCTTCGCAGTGGAGCGGATGCGCGAGGGGGAAAGCTTCCAACAAACCGCTTTTATATACGGGGCGGGGACGACTGTTGCGGCGCACGAGTATGCCTATGAGGACCGGGGCCTCATACCGGGCAGGTACCATTACCGCCTGCGGCAGGTCAACCTCGATGGAACGAGCACCACTTCGGAGGAGATCACAGTCCTTATCGCCAGCCCCGACGAATTCGAGCTCCTCGCCGCGTACCCCAATCCCTTCCAGAATCGAACCCAGCTGACTCTGCGTTTGCCAGTGACAAGCGATGTCGTGATCCTGGTCTACAATCTTCGCGGACAGCAGGTGCGCCGGATCACATCGGGCAGCCTTGCATCCGGACAGCACCTCCTGCACTGGGATGGCTGCAATGATGCCGGCTCGCCCCTGCCGACCGGAGAATATATTATCAGGGTCGGAATGGAAAGTCGCAGCGAGATCATGCGGGTTTCGCTCGTACGGTGAGGCTTGCCTGCATCTGTAAAAACCGCTGCGGACCGCATCCGCAGCGGTAGTATTTCTTGCCCGCCGTTACATCCACTTTAAAAGAGCGCTTTGGGTGATATCAGGGTAGTACTTTCTTCTTGATATTGTCAGATGGGATGGTTATTCTTTATTATAGAACTGACCTCGCTGGTTCCCCGAAAGTGCTACCTCTGTGCAGTGTGGTATGTGTGGATGAGATATCGCCTGCCAAAACCTCTCTCGTTTCTCAAGCCATACACCAAATCAGTTATCCGGCAGCGTAAGGATGTAGAGAATAGTCTTCCAGTCCATTCCCTCCGTTTTGTTTGTTATTGGCACTGCTCATTGCCGATGGCAGGAATTCTATATTCCAGGCCGTCTCTTTTAAAAAGGAGGATATTCCATGGCTGTGAAGTTGAGAGATATCGCGGAGGCGATCATCCACGACTGGAATGGTGCGCAATACAGCAAAGATCCAGATATACTGGGGCACTTTCTGCAAGAGCACTGTGTTTTCCTGACGAAGGGCGAGTCGTTTGCAAGCACCGCCCGGATGATTCTTGACGACCTGATTGGCCCGCGCACTTTTCTGAATCAAACCAGATTGACAAAATTCCTGCAAGAGCGGCTCGGAATGAAATAAAGATGCCGGAAATAGTGAATGCTGATCAATGACTCTGAAACATGCCGCGCGCGATTTCCTTGCTTTTTGATGTTGAAAGCTCTAAATTCTCTCAATGAAAAGCATCCCTTTCCAGGAGGAAACATGACATCTGCTGAACTGATTGCCATTGAGGAAAAGTACGGGGCTCACAACTACCACCCCCTCGACGTGGTCATCGAACGCGCCCAGGGCGCCTGGGTCTACGACGTCGAGGGCAATCGCTACCTCGACTGCCTCGCCGCCTATTCGGCCGTCAACCAGGGCCACTGCCATCCGCGCCTGGTCAAGGTGGTGCAGGAGCAGGCCGCCAAACTGACCCTCACCAGCCGGGCCTTCCGCAACAACCTCTGGCCCCTCTTCGCCAGGGAGTGCTGCGAGCTGCTCGGCTATGAGGTGATGCTGCCCATGAACAGCGGGGCCGAGGCGGTCGAGACCGCCATCAAGACCGCACGCAAATGGGGCTACCTCAAGAAGGGCGTCGCGGCGGACCAGGCGGAGATCATCGTCTGCGCCGGCAACTTTCACGGCCGCACCACCACCATCATCTCCTTTTCCGACGATCCCGACGGCAAGGATTATTACGGCCCATACACCCCCGGCTTCGTTCTCGTCCCCTACGGCGACATTGAGGCCCTGAAAAAGGCCATCACCCCCAACACCGCCGCCTTTCTGGTCGAGCCCATCCAGGGCGAGGCCGGCGTGGTCTCCCCCCCGAAGGGCTTTCTCAAGCAGGCCGCCGAGGTCTGCAAAACGAACAATGTGCTGCTGATCTGCGACGAGATCCAGAGCGGCCTCGGCCGCACCGGCAAGATGCTGGCCAGCGAACATGAAGGGATCAAGCCGGACATGATCACCATCGGCAAGGCCCTCTCGGGCGGCATGTACCCGGTCTCGGCGGTCCTCTCCGATCGTGAGATTCTCGGGGTCCTCAAGCCCGGCACCCACGGCTCCACCTATGGCGGCAATCCCCTCGCCTGCGCGGTGGCGCGCGAGGCCCTGCGCGTTCTGGTCGAGGAAAAGCTGCCCGAGAATGCGGCGGTGCTCGGTGACTATCTGATCAGCGAGCTGCGCAAGATCGAGACCCCCTACGTCGATTACGTGCGCGGCATCGGCCTCTGGGTCGGCATCGTCCTCAAGGAGAGCGCCGGCGGGGCGCGCCGCTTCTGCGTCGCCCTCAAGGAGCGCGGCATCCTCGCCAAGGATACCCACAGCCACATCATCCGCCTCGCCCCGCCCCTGGTGGTGACCAGGGCGGATATCGACTGGGCGGTCGGGGTCATCCGCGAGGTTTTTCAGAGCATCTAGCCTCGCCCCTCCCTCAGCCCGTTGCACTGCTGAAGGATGAACGCAAAGGCCAATGCCGGAAAGCAGACCCAAAAAACAGCCCCGGCGCATCCAGTGTGCACCGGGGCTGTTCTGTTCAATCCTGTTGCGGTCGGGCGATGGCGTTCTTCATCGCCTCCGGCCGCACCCGGGTTGAGAAGAGCCGAAGAGCAAATGAAGGTCCACAGCATGAAAGAGACCGATCAGGCCGCTGAGCTGGGCACGGAGAATGTCTGGCGTCTGCTGGTGCAGTACGCCATCCCCTCCGTAATTGCCATGACAGCCTCCTCCCTCTACAATATCACCGACAGCATTTTCATCGGCCACGGTGTCGGGGCGCTGGCCCTTTCCGGGATGGCGATCACCTTTCCGCTCATGAACCTCGCCGCGGCCTTTGGCTCGCTGGTCGGGGTCGGCGCCGCAGCCCTGATGTCGCTCCGCCTGGGTCAGCAGGACTATGCCAGCGCCAATGCCATACTCGGCAACGTCTTCGTCCTCAACCTCATCCTCGGCGGCCTCTATACCCTTGTGGTCCTCCTTTTCCTTGATCCCATTCTGCTCTTCTTCGGCGCCAGCAGCAAAACCATCCCCTATGCTCGCGAGTACATGCAGACCATCTCCGCCGGCAATGTCATCACCCATATGTATCTTGGGCTCAACGCTCTGCTGCGGGCGACCGGCCAGCCGCAGAAGGCGATGCGGACCATCCTCGCCTCCGTCTTTATCAACGCGATCCTGGCCTGGCTCTTCATCTTTGTGTTTCACTGGGGCATCCGCGGCGCCGGCCTCGCCACCGTCAGCGCCCAGGCCTTGATGCTGATCCGGCAGATCCGGCTTTTCAGCGACCGCAATAATCTTGTCCACCTGCGCAGGGAGACCTTCCGCCTGAAGGCGCGGATCGTCAAGGACTCGCTCGCCATCGGCCTGGCCCCCTTCCTGATGAACGCTGCCGGCTCCGTCATCGTCATCGTTATCAACCAGGGGCTGATTCACTATGGAGGCGACCTTCATGTCGGGGCCTATGGGATCATCAACCGGGTGGTCTTCCTCTTCGCCATGGTCGTGCTCGGGATAAACCAGGGGATGCAGCCGATTGCCGGCTACAATTTCGGCGCCGGCCAGTTTGACCGCGTGAACCGGGTGCTCCGCCATGCCATCCTGCTGGCCACCGGGGTGATGACCACCGGATTTCTCATCGGCCAGCTTTTCCCGCACGCCGTGGCCGCGGCCTTCACCACCGACGAGGCCCTGATCGGCCTGGTCGTCCCGGCGATGCGCATCGTCTTCCTCTTCTTTCCCATCGTCGGGTTTCAGATGGTCACTTCCAACTTTTTTCAGAGCATCGGCATGGCCGGCAAGGCGATCCTGATGTCGCTGACCCGGCAGATCCTCTACCTCCTGCCCTGCCTGCTCATCCTGCCCCGTTTTTTCGGCGTCAGGGGGATCTGGTACAGCCTCCCCACCGCCGATCTGCTCGCGAGCATTCTCGCCGCCTGGCTGCTGGCCAGGCAGTACAAGACCACCCACGCCGCCGCATAATTCCGGTTCTGTGCGGATGGATCAGGGCGAACCTCATCGCAGCAGGGCGATCTTGATACTCTTGCTGAATGATCCTGCGGTAAGCTGGCAAAGATAAACCCCGGTCGCCAGATCGCTGCCGTCCAAGAGCACCTGGTGATGGCCGGCGTTCATCCGCTGATCAAGCAGGGTCGTGATTTTTTGACCGCTGATATTGAACAGGGTGATGACTACATTCTCCTCCCTGGGCAGGCTGAAATGGATCATGGTCGCTGCGTTGAACGGGTTGGGATAATTCTGCGACATACCATAATCAGTGATCCCCGTCGCATCTGCATCTGCACCCACAGCCGTCAGTAATTTCTCCGCTGCCTTGTAGGTCATATCGATGCTGCCGTCACCTTCCAGATCAACTCGCATGCTCACCTTGCTGGAAATCTCGGTCAAGTCACAATAAGCCTTTGTCGAGGGCCCAAAGTGAACATTTTCGAAGGAGAGTGTGGAGCGAACACCGCCATGGATGATCTCAGCGGCATCGAAACGAAAATCACCTGTGGTATCCTGTGAAATGATTTCGAAGCGATAGGTTCCGCCGGCTGGCAGCAGAAAGATCTTTTTCGATTCCGGGTCCTCCAGAAGGGCTGGTATATACCGGCTGCCGGGGATTTTTTCTTCATAGCCGCCTCCCGGAACCGGTCCGGTATGCATGCCGCGGTGGTCATAGACATGAACGATTACCGGACAGGCGATGATGGTCTGCCACAAATCAGATTTGGCATACGAGTATTGCTCCGGCCGCGGATGCGGATAGAGCTCGGCCGGTTCGCTCAGAAGACCCATCAGTACCATCATCACCTCTGCAGCGGAGGCCAGATCTGTGTGCTCGACGCCTTGTATGTAAAAGGTCCTGGCCGGATCGAAAACGGCGCCGTTCACCATTTCTGCGCTCTTGAGCGGCACGGTCCCGTCGCCATCCAGAGTATAAAAGGGCAGATGGTCCCTTCCAAGCAGAGTGTAGCGAACCATGACATGGCCGATCGTGGCGCTGCCGGTGCCGACGATATTGAATATATGGATGCCACCGTAATCCACATTTCTCAGGTCATTCTGCACCGCGGTAGCCAAATCGATTAGATCATGATTGTAGAGATCCTGCCCCGATTTCTCTAGCCCCTTGAAGAGCTGATTCGCTCCGTTCCAGTCCAGAAACTCGAGCCACGGCAGGGGGAGGTAGACATAATTCTTGATTAGAGAGGTGGTATAAGCATCGGCATCACTGCCGCCGGTCCCTATCGCGCTGTTATAGTATTGGTAAGACGGAAAAAGCTGGTAGGTCGACGGCATGTTGCGCATGATCTCCTTCAGGGTGCTGTTGGAGAGGCCGATATCTTGCCAAAACCCCGCCTCGATATCACCACTCAGCATGGCGTAATAGATCTTGGGGGCACCCAGGTGCGGTGTACCGATGAAAATGAGCTTGTTGATTCGCCCGGTTTCAAAATCCTTTATACAACTCTTGGCAACCAGCCCCCCCATACTGTGGGCGATGATATTCACCTTGTCGGCATTCGTCCAGGCCAAGACCTGATCGATAAAAGCGGAGAGTCTCTCGCCGTTCCAGAAGAGGCTTTTGCGCCAATCATAGGTGAAGCAAAACAAACTGGTGGCTTGAGGCGGCGTCATTGAGTCCGTAGGATCAATGGAATATCCCACATTCTGCAGAAACTGGAAGAATCCCTTATAATAGCTCAACGGAGCCCTGTTCAGATTGTCACTCAGGGTGTTACCGCCGTCACCGCGCAGCGGGGCGACCCTGATGTGGTCGCCGGGATTGAGGGGATTTTCTCCCGAGTCATCTAGCTGCAGAACCTTGAGAAAGTCCTGTCTGAGTACCTCCGCTTTTGCTTTTTCATAATCAGCCCATATCCACTCGCCAGGCGCGGAGAGGTGATCGTCGGAGTTGATGTCGTTATACAGAGGTGAACCCATGATCCCCGGGATAAAGACAATGGGGATCGGTGCGTATTTGATCCGGACAGCCAGAGAGGCCGTCAAGCCGGCATATTGAGCCGAAATAGTGATATTCTTGTCCGTGGAGACCGCAGCTGTCGTCAAACGCCCCGGCCCCGTGAATTCAGCATGGTTGGAATTATCCGTCCAGATGGTGGAATCGGTGACCATGCGGGATGATCCATCGCTGTAGGAGAGCACGCAGATGTATTCCGAGGAGGAGCTTGCCCTGATCTCTGCGGGGCCCACGATGGCGATCCCGGTCATCGACGGCGGCGTCCCTGTAGTAAATTTGAACCAGTTGGTCCAGTCAGTCGACCGGTCTTTGCCCGAAGCGCGCAAACGCCAGTAATAGGTCTGACCGAGCATCAGATTGTTCACCTGGTAGGTGGTGTCCGTGAGTCCAAAATCATAGGCGATCACCTTGGAGTTGCTCTTTGCCGTAGCGACATTGATATCATGCCAGAGGGCGCCGGGGATTTTTCGCCAGACAAACCGGGTCGGATTGACAGGGATATATTTGGCCGAATCCGGGGGCGAGACAATCTGCAAGGGCGTAAAGGGATCAAAACCAAAGCTGAAAAGGACCAGAAATCCTGTTTTTGCTCCAGCGGCGCCAGCTGCGAGGTTGCCTCCCAGAAAATGCGATCCCGGCTCAAGATTTTTTCTCCAGATGCCCATGGGAGTGATCGCACCGGTCAGCTCATTGATGTCCATCTTCTTGCTCGTGCGCGTGAAGGAGCTGCTGAGCCAGTCAGGAGGCGAACTGGCCCGCTCGTCATAGGCGATATACACCGTCGCCGGCTGGGTGAGATCAAAGGAGATATAGTCCAGCCTGGTATATCCCTTGGAGTCATTGGCGGTCTTGATATGCAGGTTGTACCGAAGCGCTGTGGGAACCCCGGCCAGCATATAATTGCGATCCGTATAGCACTGATCCCCATCCTGCAGATAGGCCAGCACAAACTGATCCGGATAATTGACCTTGACCGGAGGCTCGCTCATTGTGGTAAAGCTGAAGACCTGGGACCATGGACTGGTGCTCTGGCTGTTTTTCGCCCGCACACGCCAGTAGTATTTGCTTTCATAATCCAGGCCGTCGACATACACCCGTGTTTCACCCTCGTTGTTGCGGTAAAAATCCAGCGAACTGAAATCTGCATTGTCATCCACCTCGATCCGGTAGCCCGAGGCACCCGTGCTGGCCTCCCAGGAGAGCCAGACCTCGGCCCCCATACCGGTCTTGCCATCCACGGGATCAAGCAGAAGGGGCTGCCAGCTGCCGCTGCCGGATATGGCGATGTAGTGGGGTTGGTCAAAGGTTCCGTGAGAGGAGGAGACTCCCAGATCGTCCCAGGCCTTGATGAAATAGTCCACACCGCCCGCCGTGACATACTCGGCCGGGATGGTGCACCGGTAGGTGCTGCCCGAGACCGGGACAAAGGTACCGGTCTGATAGGTCAACTGGCCGGTCCGCTTGTAGTAGAGCAATATACTAGCGAGCCGGTTGGTCACGTCTCGCGCCTCGATGTTCACCGTGACCGGCAAGCCCCTCGAGGCCAGTGTGATGGGAGTATGGTCGATCTCCGGCGCAATATTGGGCAAAATCGCGATCTGGTAGGGCCAATCGACGGGGTTGACCCCGGGGGCGGAAACGGTGGTGATTCCATCCGAAGCCGTCAGATAGTAATCCACGCCCGGCGCATTGACGGCACTGGCTGGTATCTGCCCCCTCCAAAGGGTACTGGAGACCTGGTTCAGCAGCACCGATTGATAATTCGCGATTCCCGTTGTCCGGTAATAAAGTCGAACCGTGGATACGTAGGGGGCGAAAAGATCGCGAGCCTCGACCTCGATCATCAGGGTTGAATTCGCCGCCCAGGCTCGCTGTTCCAGGGCTATTGTAGCCGCAGTGCGGATGATTTCCGGGACCGCACCGGGGATGTAGCTGCCATAAACCGAGGCCTGCTCACTGTTCCAGTTGATGCGCACCTCCACGCGCCTCTCGATGCCATCGGCGACAGGATTGCTGGAGCGGTATTGCACCACATAATTATTGGAAACCCGGGAGGAGATATATTGAAGTATCGTATTGAAATTGGAATGGATATCAAAGATCGCGCCATTGGTGGCCGATGTGATCGATGTGTACAGGGAATTGTAGGTGGAAAGGGTGAGGACGAACAACGTGATGGAGCCCGTTTTGCAGACGTTGAGAACATCACTGGCAGTCGCGCTCCCCTGGTTTGGATGTTCATCGGTGATCAGAATGAAAACTTTTTGTGCACCGGGCCTGAAACTGAAAGCGCTGCCGGATTGGACCACCGCATCATAACCGGGCTCACGGGAACCATAGGCACTATTTCGAGCCCAGATGACATTCTTGAAATAATCGGCATTCTGCGTTAACTGACCACTATTTTCAAAAACCGGATTCCCGGTGCCGGACATGCCAAAACGGCACAATCCCAACGCATAATCGACGCCGGAGGCCGCCAGATTGTCGACAAACTGGAGCACATTCGCCCGCACGGCATTCTGATCATCATCCATGCTGCCGCTGTTATCCATTAAAAAAACGATATCACACAAGCGACTGCCGCTGCCGGACTGCGGGGGAGTAACCTGAAAATAGTTGGTTTGCAGAACGCCGTTCTCAAAAACAGTAAAACCGGACTGCGCAAGAACGGACGATCCGGCATTCACCGCAACATTCATGTAGATGAAAGGAAAACCCTGGGCGTTCAGGCTGACCATCGATGCAGAAAGCTGGGCCGTCTCCTCTACCCGAATGGTGATCGATTCGATCTGCCAGCCGGAGAATTCCTCGGACTGGTCAGTGCTCAGCCGGAAGGCCGGTCTGATGGCTGTTCCGGAAAAATGGCTGATATCAACCGCCGTTGTACACCACCCGCTCTTGCCGGAGCGACCGTGTACAATCGTCCAGGAGGCGCCGTCATCCGCTGATATCTCCAGATACCCTTGATCATAAAGGCTTTCTATTTCATATTTTTCTCTTATTTCCAGAATCAACTTCTGACTGGATGGCCGGATCTCGGGCAGAAGGATCCTGGGGCCTGTGGAGCGGCTGTCACTCTGCGCCCGGTAGCTCTGTTCACTTGTGGAGGCGAGCACGATTGTAGAGCCTTCCCCTGCCGGAAGGTTCAACAGCTGCCATGGATCGTTCAAAATCCAGCCCTCAGCCGATTCAGTGAATCGCTGACTATAAAGCGATCTGACGTGCTTCTGTACACCGGCCAGACTGACGGCACTCGAGGAGGGGAGGCTTTCCAGCACTCTCCCTTTGGGAAAACTCCGTGGGTCCTGATTATCAGTTGCAGCAAAACCAAACAGGAAAAGAACGGCGAACAGGTACAGATGATGCCTTCTCATGATACCCCTCCTGTCAAGAAATTAAGGACATCATACCCATTCCTCCCCACCTCCACCTGAATTGAAAATTAAGCGTTGCCTCCTGCCGGATGAACAGCGCGGTTATACCCTTGTGGGCAAAAAAAACACATACCGGTATCCCAGGGACACGCCGGCATGTGCTCAATGACGATCTGCAATTCCATCCCATTCCCCAAATAGAATTTGCTGCAGCCGTACTGCTGTTTTTTAATAATACCTAATTAATAAAGAAAATGCAAGACAAATAACTACCAGGGTACCCCCCGAAATCTGGTTTCCACCCGACACCTTCTGCCGCATACCCCGGTTCCTCCGTACCATCTCCAGCATATTCGCGGCCAGTGCCCTCGTCTATGAGGCGGCCTTTCTGTAAAATGGTTCTGGCAGGTATAAAAAATATTTTTAAATAGTTAACTCTGGGTGGGACCGAGATTTTGGGGGGCATCAGCAACTACCTACGGCCTGAACCTGAATCCCGGATTGTCCTACAGAAATTCACTCTTTCCGTTCTCGGCTGCGTTGGTAAAGCAGTCGATGATAACCTCGTTGTTCCAGTCATTCATGTTGTCCCCATGCTCGGGCCGGGTTGCGATGAGGTAGCCCAGGTTGCTGTAAAAGGTCATCCCCCTCTGAACAACCGGCGGCTGCCGCAAGCGTGGCTATAACTGGATTCTTCTTTGTGAACGAACTTTCAGGCTTCATCGACTCTATCCGTCGCATCATGCTGGAATAATGGAGTATGCCGGGTCAAAATGTCAAGATGAGACTGGTAATCCCTGCTACCACACTCGGGTAGATTGACTGAAGTTTAGTTGTGACAGCCGCAGTCACACAAAAAATTTGGCGATTCATCTGCAAACTGAAACTCAGTTGAGCAAGGAATAGCACAAGTGGAGCAGGAAGAAGAAACATGTGGTTGTCTAAATATCATGAAAATCAAGTGCCGCAGCCAATTCCTCACAACTTTTATAACGGTGTCGAGCCTCTTTTTGGGAAGCCTTGTAAATTATATTAACCAGCTGTTCGGGGACATGTGGATAAAAAGTTCGCGGATCGGGCAACGGCATATTGACTATTTGTCCCATGATGCTATATTCATTCGAAGTGTCGCGGAAGGGCAATCTGCCACATAACATCTGAAAGAGGATGATTCCCAAGCTGTAGATATCAGTACGCTGGTCAATCGTCTTGCTGTCTTTGATTTGTTCCGGGCTCATATAGAAAAGGGTGCCGAGTTTTGCTCCAGCCTCTGTATGGCCGTCGCGGCCGATTATCTTGGCAATCCCAAAATCACCAATTTTCAAAACCTCATTTCCCTTTATGCGGCCTGAGAAGTCTTTGACCAAAATATTGCTGGGTTTTAAATCACGATGAATGACTCCCTCCCGATGAGCATAGCTCATGGCTGATAGTAACTGACAAAACCATGGAATGGCAAATTCAGCAGGGATTGGTCCGGTGGAATGAGAGATAACTTGATGCAAATTTGGGCCAGAAACATATTCCATCACTAAATAAATGTATCCATTCAACTTGTTCAAATCATAACATCGGATAATATTGGGATGATGCAAACGAAGTTGGGTGATGCCCTCGCGTTGAAAACGGTCTTGCAGAATTTTATTAGACGTCAGCCGGCGATTGAGTATCTTTATAGCAAATTTCTGGCTGGAATTATTAATACTCACCAGATATACTGCCGCCATGCCCCCTTCGCCAATTTTCCTAATAATCTGCAGGTTGCCAAACTGGTCACTCATTCAGGCATCCACATCGAAAATAACAATACAGACATATCACATAGCCTATTTCACCGTTTGGGCGATACGGAATCCAAGATCATTGGAGGCCAGATCTGGATTGTTAAAATTCCTCTTTCTGGTGCGTAAATAATCACCTTCATCGCACCAGCTTCCTCCTCGACAAATCCGGCTATCTCCAGAAAGTGCACCAGTGGGATTATGGGCGGCAGAGGTGTAATAATACTGACTGTCATAGTAATCCGAGCACCATTCACTAACATTGCCACTCATGTTATAGAGTTGAAAAATATTGCATTGAAAACTCGTGACTGGAGCAGTATAGATATATTGGTCATCATACCCCGGCCAGACTGCCTTGACATCAAGTTCCCTTGCACATGACTCATCGCGTATATTCCCCCCCGCCTCAATCGCAGGTAAATCATCTCCCCAACTGTACTTAAGCTCTCCACCACTTCGCGCGGCAAATTCCCACTCGGCTTCCGTGGGCAATCGTACACCCTTCCACTGGCAATAAGCCATCGCATCATTCCAGCTCACACACACGACCGGATGCGTGCCACTCTGCGGAAAACCAGGATTCCTCCAGGAGAGCCCGGCGATCCTACGCCAGTTACCTTTATAACCATAGGCATGCCCGACTCGTTCGGCATCCGTGATATAGCTGGTCGCCTCGACAAATTCTCTGAATTGGCTGACCGTCACTTCTGTCTCGCTCAGATAAAATTCAGAAAGAAGGACTCTGTGTGCCGGTGTTTCATCGCCCGCACCACTCTCCGGCTCACTCCCCATATAATACTCTCCCCCAGGTATCTTGTGAAATTTTACTTTCCACATGACCTGCTGGCCACTGCTTGTCCTGGGCTTGCGCCCGTCTGTTTCCATTGCACTGTCGGAACGGATCTTATAATCAGCTGTCGCTGACACAAGAGTATCTTGCACAAGCATTATCGGCTGTCTCGTGGGCTGCTTCGTCTCCATTCTTGTTTTTTGCTTATCGGACAGATCACTTGCGGGGATTGGCCTCTTGGTTACCCTCCAATTGAGCTGGGAGATACCATAGCCAATTATTGTTATACAGCAAAGAACGGCAACAGCTATGGCGAGGTAAAGCAAGCTGTTTTTAACGGATTTCTGAATCACATTCTTCTTGTTATGAGAGCTGGATTTATCCTCACTGAGCTCGGGGTCTGCAACGACCTCCTCCCTGACTACAGCCGATAGCGTCGCAGACAGGGCCACGCTGCCACTCTCTTCCCCTGCGGGCGTCCGCTGCCGCTGTCCCGCTTTTGGGTTACGGACCGTGGATTTACTCCTGGCAGGGAGGTCCAGAAGAAACGCTTCACAATTCTGGTAACGATCTTCCTTGCGGTTGGCGAGCGACTTAAAAATGACCTCTACCAAGCGATCCGGTATCTCCGGATAAAACTTTTTTGGATTTTCGATCTCTCCCTTTACAATCCGATCCATGATAATATATTCACTGGTTGTGTCCCCGAACGGCAGTTGACCGCTGAGCATCTGATACAGAGTCATGCCCAGGCTATAGATATCGGATCGCTGATCGATCGTGTCATTCTCCGCCACTTGCTCGGGACTCATATACTGCAGCGTTCCTATACGAGTACCTGTTGCTGTGTGGCCCCCCTGGCCGATCAGCTTGGCTATGCCGAAATCGACAATCTTTACTTTTTCTTTCCCGCTGATCACATCGGAGAAGCCCTCGACCAAAATATTGCTCGGCTTGAGGTCACGATGGACGACTCCCTTCTGGTGGGCATAACCCACCGCTTTGAGCATTTGCCTGAAAAGCGGCACAGCACGTGCGTGCGGGATCGGTCCCGAATGCTTGCCGATAATTTCAGACAAGGCAATGCCTTCAATGTATTCCATCAGAATATATAATCGCCCACTGGCCTGATTGATATCAAGACATTTTACAATGTTCGCATGCTGTAGTAATATTGTTGTCTTCGCTTCCTGTATGAAGCGCTGGCGGATGAATTCCTGAGAGGCAAGATGAGGGTAGAGGATCTTCATGGCGAAGATCCTCTCCGTATACTCATCCTTTACCAGAAACACCTCTGCCATGCCACCTTCACCCAGTTTCCGGATGAGATGATATTTTCCGATTTTTTCCATATCACCACTGTTTTTGAGGAATCGGTGCTGATTCTAGAGTGTATCCATCTCCTTATAGACCAGAGTTTCAGCAATCACATCGTGCAGAGCCTGCTTTTTGGAGGTGAAGCCTGCCATGATATAGCCGATCGACAGAGATATATTGGATAGAATTTTCGCAAAAAACCGTCCGGTCGCCCGTGCAAAACTTATCCGGTTAGAATCGAGATCTGTCACCTTTAAACCCATAGCTTTTTTCCCTAGCGTTGCCTGCCAGCTACCCGATTCAAAAAAGGCAAAATAGAGCCACATGCAGATCAGGGAGATGATCCCGCCGAGAGCGAGCTTGGAAACAGAATTGGCATCCAAGTAGCTTCCCTGTAAATCAGCGATGGCACTAAATCCAAAAACCAGGAAAATCAGTGTAGTGAAAGCGAAAGTGATGAGGGAGTCGATCAGGGCGGCGACAAACCGGCGCCAAAATCCGGCGTAGATGGTTATCTTGTTTTCGCCCTTTTGGGGCGAGACGGGTACTGCCGCCTGTGGTTCCTTACCCGAAAAAGCCGACAATACTGTAGGCCAATCAAGCGCATATTCATCACCAAGTACAATCTTGTCCGTGGAGCGGATGGTATAGCGCTGATTGGCGAGAATTTTGTTGCCATTCAACAGGGTGCCATTTCGGCTGCCCAGATCGGTGATAAAATATTGTCCATTTTCCACCTCAAGGACGGCGTGTTGCCGGGAGACCTTCTTGTAAAAGGAGGGAACCTTAACCTTGCACACGGTGCTGCGGCCAATAAATGTTTTCATACATCCTCCAATTAGATGGTGTTGATGTGCATTTCCAGTTCAGAGGTCACATTAGTCTGGTGCCATCTCTGTTCGCATCTAGGGCGCTGGTGTTACTTCTTTTTTCACCGGCTCTTGACTGGGAGCTTTCTCTGTGGTCTTGGATGGCGATGGAATTGAGGTCGGAGTACGTTCCAATGAAGCTGCGTTCTCCTTTTTGTTCTCACCCTGTGGAAGCTGTGCACCCGCTTCCGGCTTGACAGCATCCCGAGCTGCTCCGGTATTTGGGGATACAACCGGACTGCCAGAATCCAGTGTGGTCGCCGGAGCGACTGGCGGGGTTTGTTCTTCACGCGCCCCTCCCGTCTCTGCATTCATCCTTACACTATTCTGATCTCTGGGAAAATGGGCTGTGGGGTCGTCTATCGGGGCGAGCCATTGCACTTCGCCCTTTTGTTCAACTTTGCTTGACCTGGCCTTCCTGTTTTTTGTCACGGTTTTCCTGGTCTGCTCACTGCTGATTTCCTTTTCGTCTTCAGCCAGAGGCTGTTCAGAGATTTCTGGCTGCGTGTTCCCTGTATCCAGACTGGGTGCTGCAATTGTCTCCTTTAACACCTTTGGACCTGCCGATGCACTGTCCAGGGAATCTTGTGCCTGACCGGGCACAGCCGTCACGCCTGCCGGTATCCGCAGCACTTTTTTCACAGTAGCTCGAGGAAGCTTGGCAGACCAGGGTGTGCGGTAAAGAACAATCGCCACACAGATCAGAACCAGCACCGCGGCCAGAACGGCAATTGTCTTGCGAAATGCAAAACCGGTACGTACGGCAGTTCCGGATAAATGAAGCAATTGCACCGTAATGTTATCCTTGCCGCCTCTATCATTGGCCATGGCGACGAAGAGATCTACCTTTTCCTGTGGAGAACTGGAGCGCTTCAGGATTTTGGTGAGATCCTCATCACCCAGCATGTCAGTGAGACCATCAGAACATAGCAAAAACTGGTCATCATCCTGTACGGCCAGCGGCTGTTTGCACACTTCTGCAACACCGGTCTCCCGGCCGATGCATCTGGTTATGACATGCCTTCTTTTATGACTCTTGGCCTCTTCCGCTGAGATGATCCCCTGGGCGACCATCTCACGGACCTCAGAGTGATCCTCGGTCAATCTCATCAATCTGTTTTTACGGAAGAGATAAATCCGACTGTCGCCAACGTGGGCATAGTAGACCACATGGTTTGATTTGTCGTACAACAACGCAACCACAGTGGCCCCCATCCCGCCCAATTCATCGTTGTTGCTGGCCGCGCGCTGGACCGCCTGATTAGCGCTGCTGATGCTGTTTTTTAAGAACAGGAAGGGATCCAAAATATCCTGTTCGAATTCACGGTGCAATGTTTTGATAGTAATCAGACTAGCGGTTTCCCCCCCCTCAAATCCCCCCATGCCATCGCTCAAGAGGACGAACAACCAACGCTGATTTTCATAGCTGGCAAAATAATCCTCGTTATTTTCACGGCGGCGGCCAACATCCGTTTTGTTAGCCAACTCCATCCTCATGGGCTTTAACTCCTGTAAGTAATTGCAGCTTTTGGAGGGTTGAGAGGAATGGCTTCACCAGCCCGGTAATCCCTCACTCCAGGCAATCCATCAGTCCCCTATGTCTATTGCTCACCTTCGTTTGCTCTTGCCGATGGTCCTCGCCACAAGTCAGGGGCCGTTGCGCTGGACCCGATCACCTAAAGCGCCACCTCCCCGATGACTTTGATCTTGAAGAGAGTTTGGCCCATTTTAATCAGATCATTGTCCTTGAGCATAACCTTGTCAACTGGTTTGGACATGTCATTGACATAGGTTCCACTCGTGGAGAGATCGTCATTCAGTATCACATCAGAGCCGCGAAAAAGGATGGTGCCATGATGGTTCGACATGGCTGGATCATTGATAATGATGTCATTAGCATGGACCCGACCGATTTCATTCTTGCCAAAATAGAGAGGAAAGCCATCACCGTTTTCATCCCAGGTGAAGCTGATTAACCAGCCCGCCAGTTTTCGTTTTGCTTTTTGAGCTTTTGGCATTTCACCCGCTTTGGGATCCACGTACATAGTGCGATCAGTCTTGGCATCTCCCTCCTCCTGACCAGCAATATAATCACCAGCCAGTGTGGCCTCTGTATCCAGTTGTGGTTCGCTGCCATCACCAATCCAGGTCTCCTCGGTGTCCACAGATTTCTCAGCGTAATTTCCGGCGAAGGCCTCCTTTTCTGCACTTGGACAGTAGGGACATGCAGCATGAATTTTATCATCATAGGCATGCCCGTTTTTACACTTTTGATAAGCCATTTCACTTTCTCCTTCTCTGTTTAGGTGCCAAGACGAATTACTGACTTGACCTTGAATCAGATTCACCCACTCACCAATGCTCCATTCATGTATCTCCTTTCGTCACAAGTCTTACAAGTCGCAGAAAATCACAGCAGGTGCCCGATGGCGGCCTTCTGCTTCGGCCGATGCCAGGCTAACCGGCCTGTCTGTTTTTCATGATTTCCATCGAGAAATGACAGGCACTAAAATGTGTCGTTCCGACCTGTTGGAGGGGAGGATTCATTTCGCGACATATTGGAGGCCGGTTCAGCTGCATCCACAGGGGACAATACGCATGATAGGAACACCCCCCTTGGTCTTTGCCGTATCCATTGGCGCTCTCGTTTAACGGGGAGAACCCAGGTGTGCGGTTCAGGCCGGGTTCCAGGGAAAACTGACTCTGTGTCAAGGCCAGGGTGTAAGGGTGGACACTTTTGTCTGGTGAAATGAGAAAATAGGATCCAACCTCCACAAAACGGCCGCTGTGCATCACGGCAATGCGATCACAGATGTTCTGCACGGTCGCAATATCGTGCGTAATGATTATCAGTGAGAGGTTCTTCTCCTGCCGAATTTCCATCATCAGTCTCAGGATCTGGTTCTGCAGGGTGACATCCAGCCCGGAAACCGGCTCATCCGCGATGATGATCTCCGGGTCTGTAGCTAGTGCCCGGCAGATGCTGACGCGCCTTTTCTCTCCTCCGGAAAGCTCATAGGGATATTTATTGCTAAAATCTCCGGTCAAGCCAACGCGCTCTAACAAATGTCTGGCAAATTCCGATCGCTGAACAGAGGTAAGCCCTGTGTGCTGTTTGAGAGCCTGATCCAGGGTCATGCTGATCGTAAAAGCAGGATTTAGTACCGCATCAGGATGTTGAAAGATCATGCGAATCTTTTTCCGGATCTCGGTCTTGATTTGATCGGCGCTCATTTCATAGATATTTTCTCCCTGGTATCTCGTAATCCCAGCGGTGGGCTCTATCAAGCGTACAATGGCCCGCGCCAGAGTGGTCTTGCCACAGCCGCTCTCTCCCAGCAAACCAAGAATTTCACCCTTCCGCAAAGAAAAGCTGACACCATCCACTGCCTTGAAAGCCTCAACTTCCCGCTTGGGACCCGGAAGCCACATCGCAAGCCATCCGGTTCGTTTCTGATAGTGCTTTTGCAAATTTTTTACTTCCAGTATTTCCACTCAGCGCTCCTTGTGCCAACATGCCACCCAATGGTCCTTCGAAATCTTGTCAAGAGAGGGAGACTCATTCTCACATCGCCGCCCGAGACCCGGATCGAGCCTTCTTTTAAGATCGCAGCGATGCTGGTATCGGCATCCTTTGGATGAAGCTCCTGCATTGGAAATGTAGCCTCCATTCCGATTCTGTCCTCTCCCGCCGTTAAAGACGTTGAGGAGCTCCCGGGTATAGGGATGAGCGCTGCCCGAGCCAGAGGTAATCAACGCCTTGGCTGGCCCTTTCTCGACGATCCGACCTCGATACATAATGCAAACCGTATCGACAAGATGGGCCACAAGGGCAAGATTATGACTTATAAAAAGCAGAGAAAGCTGTTTCTCCCGCAGAATGGAGTCGAACAGATTGACCACGTGGAATTGTGTCAGGGCATCCAGTTGAGTGGTGGGCTCATCGGCAATGAGCAGCTGCGGCTCGCCCAGCAAGGCGAGAGCCAGCATGATACGCTGCGACTCCCCGCCGCTAAGCTGATGCGGGTAGGCCGAAAGGATCTGTTTGGAATTGCGGAATTTCAAGCGTTCAAAGAGCGGCATCACCAGTTGCTCAAACCCTCCATTGAGGCGTGATCCGTTCAACAACGAGCTGAGTGTCTCCTCCAGCTGTTCCCGGATAGTGAAATAGGGTGAGAGGGAACTCCTGGGTTCCTGGAACACCATGGAAAGCGTCTTGCCCCGATGCGGCTTGATGTTGCGTTCGTAAATCCGCTGCCAGGCGGCAACATCCTTTGTCACAAAAATATGGCCATCCCGTTCCTCAACCCGGCTGAGATTCTGCAGACCATCTGTAATCCGGTTCCCATTAATATGGATTTCGCCGCTGATCATGCCGGGTGTACTCTCGTTCAATCCCATGATCGAGAGGACGGTCTGGGTTTTACCGCTTCCCGATTCCCCGGCAATACCCATTCTGCCGCCGGGCATAACCTCAAAGGAGATGCCATCGACACAGCGGATTAGTTCATGCTCCTTGAAGTAATAGGTCTTCAGATCTTGTACATGCAAAATGGGTGTCTTACCGTTTGTATCCAACCGCTAGACTCCTCTGATCTTGTTCCGCTTATTTAGGCCATCGGCCAGAAGATAAAAAGCTGCCACAGACAAAAAAATAGTCACAGCAGGAAAAAACAGGGGCCACAACTTTTGCTCCTGAATCATGCTGCGATGATCGAAGATCATTTTCCCCCAGCTCACGTCAGGTTCCTTGATACCCAGATTCAGGTAGCTCAAGGTGACCTCAATCAGGATCGCAAAAGCCATGATCTGGAAACAGAAAGAGAGCACCGGCGTACGTGCATTATGCCAGAGGATATCTTTCAGGAGAATGCGCCGGTCGCTCATGCCAAGTTCCCGGGCCGCTTCGATGAACTGATTTTCCTTGAGTGACAGCACTTTATTCTTTATCTGCAGCGCGTTGCGCGGGAACAGGACCACTCCAAGCACTGCCATCATGGCATAAATGTTAAAGTTGAAAATGGCCCCGGTTAAAAAGATCAATACCAGCGAAGGCATGGCGCTGAAAAGCGTGATGCCATGGCTCAGAAAGGTTTCGATCATACCGCCATAATAGCCCGCCATACCACCAAAGAGTAAAGAGAGGGGAATAGAAATCAGCACAGCGATAAGCCCGGGCAGCAGCGTCCACTGCGTGCCCAGGATAAGGCAGGCGAGGATATCTCGTCCACTCTGATCTGTCCCCAAAGCATGCGGTTTTTCCGAGACAGAAACCTCCCAGCTGAGGCGGTGCCCCGTTCCGGCAAAGGGGAGGACATCAAGGCTGATCTTATATATGCCGGCCTGTTCTGCTTTTGGCGTCCATGAGAGCTGACCAGTTGGGCTTACCCCCATGCCCTCAGGAGCCCGCACCAGAGCATAGCGTACATCTGGAAAATCCTTGAGAACCGCGTTGAAAGTATAGCCTTTTCCCGCCACCGCAGTGAAAGAAGGACGCCTCCTCGGGCGTGGACGGGTCTCCTGGGCTGCTTTAGGGTAGAGCAGTGATGCTCCCGGCGTGCCGTAAAAATCAATGCCTGATACTTCTCCCTGTGTAACCTCGACAATCTCAAGGGAAGGCTTCATCAGCAGCCACTGCAAAAAGATGTTGGTAGGTGGCTGATTTCGGGTATCCTTGTTTTGCAGGGCATCCTTGTTCAATGCAACAAGGATATTGCCCAACAGAAGCAGGAGCAGTACGGCGAGAGCTGCAACCATCTCTTTGGTTCCGTTCTGACGAAACCAATGGTTAAAAGAGACCTCTCTTTGAGTGTGGTATATGGTCCAGCGATTCTTTCGTGGCATCCTCAATCCTTTCGCAGCCGGGGATCCGCCCAGATTGCCGAGAGGGAGCTGAGCAGATTGATGAGCAGGGCGGCAGCGACAAAAAGCATGGTCGCAGCCAATATGAGGGGATAGTCCTTGGAACCTGGACGGCTGACCGCACCGTAGAGCGCGAATCCCAGCCCCTGCCATCCGAAAATGTATTCAACCACAATCGCCCCCCCGAACAGATAGGCGATTTTACCGGCAATCACAGCCATGACAGTCGGGATGAGCCCGCGACACAAGTGCGGCATGACCAGAACATTCCGGGCCCGCAGTGAGCGGACAAAATCCTGTTCCAGTAGTTTAACCGCCTCATCGCGGATGTGACGGGTCATATCTGCCAGCATGCCATCTCCGAGCGCCAGGCAAATCATCGGCAACAGATAGATCATCAACCGCCATCCCAGCGGGTAGTTGGACAGGAGCTGCCAATGCAAAAAGACATCCATGGTTCGCTGAAAAAATATCAGCAGCAGCGTCGCCCACACCAAAATGGGTACCGAGGAGAGACCATAGATCAGGCCGTCGATGAAGCGTGCACGCTTGTGCTCCTTATGACGCGCGGCATGAATCCCCAGCGGAATGCTGATGCCAAGAGTCAGGATCAGCGCGCCTGCGATTAGCAGTGCGGTTTTCACTCCTCTAGCGCACAGGATATCAAATATGGGATACTGCTCCACAACGGCATCGCCATACCGGAAGGTCAAAAAAGTGCCAAGATTCTCAAGGAACCGGCGCCAGGTGCTCAACTCATAGCGCTCATAATCCGGAACAAGGCTGAGAAGCAGCGAGATGAGCACACCACAGGCGAGAAAAAGCAGCACGGTGGTGAATATATGGGATGCAATTTTTTTCATGCCCTAATCCATCATTCTCGTGCGCGCTCGCGACGTCACGGGGAAATACCAGTCCGGAATAAAGGTAAAAAAGTAATAGGGATCGATACTGGTAACGATCAGTCTACGGGTCCAGGCTGCGGTCGCATTGATTGAATAGAGGAAGGTATAGGGACATTCGTCACGTAAAACCTCCTGAAAAGCCATCATGAGGTCGCGTTTGTAGACCGGATCCGGTGCATGGGTGAATTTGTTTATCAGCTCCTGGATGGAGGGATTTCTATAGCCAATGAAATTTTTACCATTGACAAAATCCTCATTGGCATCAAACAATTCTCGTACATTATAGCCCGTGTCAAATTCCCAGCGCACCCAGATGATGTCAAATTTGCGTTCGACGAACTGCCGCTTGTCGTAGACATCGCGATTCAGATGTTCCAGTTCAATGGCAATCCCGATTCTGGCCATCGCTTCCTTGAAGGCATTGGCGACCTGGCCGGTTTCTGTGGACTGGGCCTCTTTCTCAACTGGGACAATCAAGCCAAACCTGAGTTTGGCCTTGTCTGTTATTCTTTCACGAATGCCATCACCGTCCTGGTCACGAAAACCTACGGAATCAAGCATGGCTTTGGCTTTTTCGGGATTGTAGGGCAAAGGACGCAATTCAGCGTTATAAAAAGGGGAAGAATCGATGACGGGGCCAGCCAGCTCCTGGCCTTTGCCGAAATAGAAATTATCAAGCAGGCTCTTGCGATTCAAAGCCATGGTCATTGCGCGCCGCACGACCGCCTCGCTCAGAAGCGGATTTCTGCAATTATAAGCAAAGGCATCAAAAGAGAAGGAGGAGTAGGGACGAGTAAAAAACTTTTTGTCTTGGGCCACCTGGGCAAGATAGTTGGGCTTGATCTCCGTGGCGAGTTGAATGCCGTCATAAGTCAGAGCCATTACCTTGCTTTGCGGATCCGGTTGTGGTTTCATAACCAGATTCAAAATATTGGCTGTTTTACCCCAATAACGGTCATTCAGTTGCAGATTGATCTCTCCGTCGATGGTCATGTTTCCAAACAAATAAGGGCCTGTGCCAATGGGATATTTTTTTAATGGTTCAGGCTGCAAATCCTCCATGTGCGCGCCAAACCGGTGTTTGGGGATGATCCAGCGCGTAAAAAAATCCCTGGGATCGGATTGGCTGGCGGCAAAAATGAAACTGATCGCCGACGGCCCCTCCTCGAGGATTGCCGTTATGTGTTGATACTTGCGCGCATATTTTTGTTTGGAGCGGATATACTCGTATGTAAATTTGACATCGGCAGCCGTAAAGGGTTTGTCGTCGTGCCAGCGGGGTGTTGTTCGCAGCATGAAGGTCAATTTTTTCCCGTCGGGGGAGGTTTTACTGGTCTCGGCCAGAACGTAAATAAAATCGTCTTTATCGACATCATATCGGACAAGCGGCTCATAAATGAGGGCGAAGAGCCTGTCGCTGGTTGAAACCGCATTGGCGTCATACGGGTTGAGCGATCCAGCGAGTTCATCCTCTCCATATCTGAGATCGCCACCGCGCCTGTCGCCGCTTTGGCCGTACCCTATACCAGTGAGCATAAAGAGACAGAGCAGCATCAAGGCGGCCAGAAAGAAGCGTTTCATCAGATCCTCCATTCTATGTCAGCGCGCAGACCTGTATCAATTCACTTGGAGCGAGTTCGCGATTCGTCATTGACAGCTGTCTTGGCGGGCACAAGCGCCAATTGGGTCATTTCCTGAACCGCCGAAGCAGCCGGATACACCTTCTCGACAGCACTGATATGGCCGAGGACTTCGCCTTCCAGCAAGCGGCTGTGCAAATATTTGGTGCTGGCGAAGACCGTCAGGAAGGAGGGGGCGATTTCCTCCACCTGGTTATGGTATTGTGCTGGATAGGCCTCGGTCATGATATTCAAGGCCTGTTCGATTCGATTGTCCTGGAGGAATGCGCGGCCGAGAATCAAGGCTTCATAGGGCTGCAGAGCACCCGACCCAGCCCTGGCGCGGAAGCTTTCCTCATAGATCCGTTGAACCGTTTTACCCTGTCCGGGATAATGCCCCGCAATGCTAATCCATTCCAGCAAGAGATTAGGCGTCTTGCTGGATAATACGGTTGCCCAAGCCGCCTCCGCGTCCTGAAGACGGCCCTGCGCAGCGGCGATCGCGCCGGTATAAATCGGCACATTGCTCTGCTTCAGCTCCGCAAAGAGTCGGCCTGCACGGGCCAGGTCGCCGCTTTCGTAGGCACATACCGCGGAACCGAACATTACGCTCTGGCTGGATAAAGGGCTGCGCTGAGAAAAGGCCTCGCCGGCGAGTGCATAATCGGCTTCGGCCATGATCTCCAGGGTCATGGGATCAAAAAAACGCAGCTTGTAGAGGCCCTTGACCGACTGTACCTGGTCCGGAGTGATCTCGCGGCACAACTGTTCCATCAATTCGCGCGTTTGTGGGAATTGCCCCCGGCGCAGGGCCGACCAGAGCTGCAAACGTTGTTCAGCAGCCTGACCATCCCTGCCGGGCGCGACGGCAATCTCCTGTCCTTGGCCAAGTGAATACTTGATGTAGGCCTTTTCAGCCTGGATGCGGCTGCCGGCGGACAGGGGCACGGAGTCCCACCAGGATTGGGCTTCCTTGAGCTGCTGAAGCTGCCAGGCGGAAGCACCGGCCCAGAGGCGCGCCAGGGCGCGGTATGTATCAGGCAGCTGGGCAGTATCGGTGCACCGGCGAAACGCTTTGAGGGCGGACTCATAATCTTTACATGCATAGAGATAGCGGCCGAAAAAATAGCGGTTGTACACCGAAGGCGCGGCAGCGCGGGAGGTATCCCGGAAGGCGTGATAATCGCGGCCGACCACAGCCTGGAGGCGTGCCAGATCGCGCCAGAGGGCACCGCGGTTCATATGGGCCAGCGCAAGCTCTTTAAGCTTTGCCTCCGGGAGGCCCCGGAGATCGCGGTTTTTGCCCAAAATCAAGGCGATCTGCCGGGAGAAATTATTGGCGCCGCCCGCACTGGTCTGGGCGATGGCGGAAGAATAAACCATCGGTATAAAAGCAAGCAGTAAAAAGAGTCGTCTCATGAACATCCTCGCTGTTCGAACCGGCTGTGCTGCCCAAACACCCCTGTTTTGATGGATTATCGCCTCCACCTGGTCGCAGGGGGCAAGATGATCTTGAAAAACCTGCTCTGAGATGAACTCTCTCCTTCGGATTGTACTGTTGCTTTAAACACTTTATTCTCCAAATTATCAGCATCGCTTTCAGGAAAAGATATAGTACATATATCCTGTGCATGGCCCCCAGAAGATGAAGAGAACGTCGAGGTCAGCTTACCTTGGAGCACATTATCGGGATCGATTTGCCAGACATAGAGCCTGTCTGAAGTCCCACAGTATGCCCGCAGAGACGCTTCAAATCCAGCGGAAGTGGACGTCATTAGCAATCGCTCCGGATTTGTTTTCTCTCCACCTGCAACGCCTTGGCTTTCTGGCGTGATAGCAGGCGTAATGGCCAATCCTGGAAAAATATTGGCAATGAAGGTCAAAGTATCTGCCTGGAATGGCAATACGGAGTCCTTAAGTATGTACTGGGCTGAATCCAAACCATCCTTGTCAAAGTTGATAGAAATTTTATTAAAACTTCTGTCAAATGCTGCATTAAAGGGATCTTGGCCCTTTTGAGTTAAAGTGTAATTTTCGTTT
>ERZ795031.1176-NODE-1176-length-28158-cov-11.351315_pt1 | contig 28158 bp, 22 predicted proteins | sample MGYA00375123_ERZ795031 | MGnify/ENA primary metagenome ERZ795031 (study PRJEB30166, sample SAMN05720159) | activated sludge metagenome | isolation source: anaerobic digester from wastewater treatment plant | place: USA | collected 2015-04-21 ...
GGATAGGTCTTCAGTGGGCCGCGGGCCGGGCCATGAATCTTGCTTCCGTCACAGTCGAACGTGGATGTGTTGATGCTGCAGCACTGGACCGTGTTCGTCCCGGGCACCGGATCGACGCAGCGGCCGCCGTGCGTGCACTTGTTTTCGTACGCGTGGAAGGTTCCGTCCTGGCAGTGGACGACCAGGATGCGACCTGGAATCTTCCCTTCCAGCCTGACCGCGCCGCCCGGCGTCGAGAGCCCCGGTGCCGTGGCAAGATCCACAACGATCCGCCCGCCCGAGACCGACCAGAAGTCATTGGTGGCTGGAAGCTGCGTGACGGGACGTCCCAGAAGCCGCTGCCAGAAGGTTCGCTTGTTCCTTTTGATTTGCATGGCTGACCTCGCATGAAGGCAATGAAAGTTGGTAACCGAATGTTGGCACGATCTGCCTGGACAGGCAAGGCATGGCCGCCGCCGCGAACCGCCAGACCAGAATGGCGCCAGCGGCGCCGGGGCCGTCACTCGCACGAACGCAGAAGGATTGCCGCAAGGAAGAGCAGGGCAAGGGTCAACGCCGCAACGGGTGCGGCAAGCCTGCGAAGTGTGGCCGATGGCAACCGGGTGGCGGGCTCGATCTCGGGCGGGCGAAGCGCCGGCGGCGCACCCAGCTTGATCGATGCATCAAGCGGAATTCCATCGACCGCGTCGGCCGCAATGCCAGGGTCTCGACTGGCGTCGGTCAGGCCGGTGTGCCGGAACTCGACCACCATGACGCTCGCGCCGAACGATATCCGGTCGCCGCACTTCAGCGCCGTGGGGGGATCTGTGACGATCACCGGCCGGCCGTTGACGTGGGTCTGGTTGCCCGGCGCAAGGTGCTGCAGGTACCAGCGCCCGTCGATGCGTTCCAGCTTCATGTGGCTGCGCGAAACGGTTGGGTCCGTAAGAACGACGTCGCACCCGGAATCGCGTCCAATCGAAACCGGTTCCGAATCCATGCGGACTTCAAGTCCCGCGTCGGGGCCGCCGACAACCCTGAACTTGATAAGGCAGGCAACCGAATCCAATGGTACCCCCGCGGCAGGCAGTCGCCCGGCCGCGCCGGACGGCGGGCCCGTGAACGACTCGACACCAAAACTGGAAACCGGCTTGATGATATCTGGAAATGGGACTCGCTGGATCAGAATTCCTGGACGGACTGAAGTTCCTTGATCATGTCTTCGCGATCGGTGCCAAGCGTCTTGACGACCGGCGGGAATCCAGGTTCATCAATTCGGACTTCGTTGGCGGTAATCGAAACAACCCGGCCCTGACGGTTGCCAATCGCCGTATCCACCATGATGACGTACGATTTACCCTGCGGATCGCTGACCAGCGCCTTTGGAATCGCGGTGCCCGACATGATCAGAACCAGCTTGTACGAATCGGTATCGTAGTACTGAAGGGGGGTTACCGGGCCAGTCTCCTCGGCAACGACATCCGCTTCGATCTCGACCGTGGGCGTGAACGCTGCCATGTTCGACTGGAACGGATTGATCTTGGCCTCGACCGGCGTGTGCAGGTAATCGAAGTAGTACTTACGGATCCCGACTGGGCCGGTAACCGCGGCAGGAACGGCCTCGGCGGCCTGCGCTGCCTGGGGAACCCCGCCAAGAACCTTGTTTGCGGCCTTGTTCAGGTCTTCCTGGGTCGGAGTGATCGCCGCAAGCATCGGGCTGTCGCTTCCACAAGCAGTGAACGCGACGGCAACCACAAAAAGCATCAACAGGTTACGCTTCACGTTTACCCCCAATCACGGCGCCGTCGGGGCGCGTTCACCGGTATATACATAGGCCATCGCGGTGAAGGTCACTTTCAGAAGCCGGCGCTTGGCAATGTCGTCAAACAGCAGCACGGCCTTCGCGTACTTTTCCGTTGGCGTAAGTCCGCGTGCCGTCTCGCGTTCCATGATCACGCGAAGCATGCCCACGTCGCCGGCGCTCTTCTGAAGCTGGTCGGACGGGACAAGCTGAATGTTCAGATTTTTCGCGTTGATGATGCGCTTGGACGGCGCTGCCAGGTTGTTCATGAAAGTCACAATCTGGTGATACGACCCAATCATCTCGACATCGAACGCCAGTCCGCGGTATCCGTCGCCGACCTCGCCTTCCTTGTTCGGCTCAAACCTGGTCAGGGCAAGGCCGGAGTTGTCGGCCTCGCGCTTCAGGGCATCAATCAGGTCGGGAAGCTCGTCCTCGCGCGGCAGCATCTTCGCGTAAGCCTCGCGCTGCTTGACGGCCTCGGCCTTCTGTCGATCCATTTCCTGCTTGAACTCGGGCGCGTCGTATTCACGCAGCTTCGAGTATTCATTCATCGTGTTCTTCAGCTTGATCTGTTCGCGGCTGATTGCCTGGCTGGTCGGAAGAACCAGCAGATAAAAGCCGCCGCCCGTGACGACCGCAAGCGCAATCGCAACGATCAGAATTCGCTGAATCAGCGGAAGATCAAAAAACTTGTTCATTCTGATATTCCCTTTTCCGCGGGTTGCTGTGCGCCTTCGGCCGGTGCGGTGCCACCCTCGGGGGTGGCCGGTGCGGCCTGGGGTTCCGTCGGTGCCGGACCTTCAGGTTCAGATCCCGGTTCACCCGCAGGCTCGCCGGCAGGCCCTGCGCCGTCATCCGCCGCCTCGCGATCAACCGCCGCCTGTGCCGCCAACTGCTGCTCTGCCGCCTGACGTGCCGCCCGATCCTCGGCATCACGCCATGCAAGCGCGCTTTCGACGAAGGAAACCTCGGCCCTGACCTGGAATTCGACGAACTTTATCTGGAGTTCCTCGTGGATGCGCCTGCGCTGAGTTCCCGGCGCGATGTTCCTGAAAAGGTTGGAACTCTCGAGCCGGCGGTAAAACTCGGCAACGTCCTCATGATCGATTGCCTCGCCCTTGAACTCCGCGACACCGTTCTTGATTTCAATCGATCGAATCCAGATTCGACTGGGATCCCACTTCGGATTCCATCCTGCAAGCTCCTGCTCCCTGGCCTCCTCACCCTGGGCTGCCTCGTCGGTCAGTCGGGTCAATGCATAGCTAAGGTACTGCAACGCCATCGCCGGGCCGATCTGGTCCGCCTGAAGCGCGTTGAAAACCGCCGTCTGGCGATCCAGGTCGGCCTTCTCGGCCTGCCATGCTTCCCACATCTGCTTGACGCGCATAAGGTTTTCCACCTTTTCCGCAGCTTCCCGGGCGCGCTTCTTCGAACCTTCCAGTTCGTCGTTCACGCTCTGGTGCCACAGGAACAGCACGACGCAGGCGACCCCGAGCAGGGCCAGGTAAATCAGCACCTGGTAGCTGCCATGGGACTTCTTCTGTTTAACCTTGCGGCCAATAAGGTTTATGCGAATCATTCCGAATCCCCGGCTCGCCTTAAAGCAAGACCAACGCTGACACCGGCAACCGGCGCAGCCCTCTGGAGAAGGTCGATGTCGAACTTCCTGGCGTCAACCGCGATGTTCCTGAAGGGATTGACCAGTTCAACCGGCACTTCCATCCTGCGTTCAAGCGTTCGGATCAGGGCCGGGAGCTGCGCCGAGCCCCCGGTCAGATACACTTTGCTGATGTCGCTGTTTACGGACGTCGCGACATAGAAATCAAGCGATCGCTGGATTTCCGTTACGATCGAGTCGCACACCTTGTCCGCCAGCTTGTTGACGTCGCGGGCGATTGTCGATGACGAAAGCGAGGATTCGGCGCCGGTCTTGAATGCTTCGGCTTCCTCCCACGACACATTGAACTGTCGTTGGATTTCGGTCGTGAGCCGGCTGCCACCGATGCTGATATCCCGGGTGAAGGCGATGCTGGCGCCGGAAAGCACGCCAACATTAATAGTATTGGCGCCGATGTTCAGCAGGGCGATCGTCTGGTCCGCCGGAACCGTGTAGTTCGTCTCGAACATGTTCAAAGCCGCGAAGATGGCGACATCGACGACTTCGGTTACAAGGCCGGCTTCGGTCGCGACCGAAACGTATTCGTTCACGACGTCCTTCTTTGCCGCGACCATCATCACGTCCATCTGGCCCTGGCCGGCGCGCGAATTAATGATCTGGGCATCGACGTTCACGTCCTTGATGTCGAACGGGATGTACTGCTCGGCTTCCCACGTGATTGACTCGGCCAGTTCCTCCCGGGTCATCTCGGGAAGCGAAAGGCGCTTGACGATCAGGGACGCGCCGGAAATCGCGATTGCACACGATCCGCCCTTGATCCCGGCCTCGCGCATCAGCTCGCGCAGACGCTCGATCACCACGGAAAAATTCATTATTCTTCCGTCGATAATGGCGTCCGGGGGCAGGTGCCCAAGGCTGAAAGCCTGCAGCGCCCAGGAACCGGCCGATTGCTTCAGTCGTACAAGTTTGATTGAGCTCGATCCGATGTCGAGTCCAACAAGTCCGCCATGCTGGCCAAACAAGCCCATACTTAATGTCCAGTTACGACCTGTCCAATAATCTTTTGCTTTCCGGTGGGTGTCAAGAAAAGTGCTGGGCTGCAAGGGGACTGGCTCCGTCCGCACCCGGGCTGTTGACCCGCCGGCATTCAAATTATGATCTAGCAATCGCAGATGTGATAACATTTGGCGTCTTTCTTTTTGTCTGTTTTCCGGAGGAATGGCGATGCACAGGCTTTCCTGGATTTTCGCGGCGCTTATTGCTGTTGTGGTCATCGGGTGCGGCGGCGGCAATACCACGCCCGATTTCGGTGGCGGCGAGGATGTCAATTACCCCGATAACGGCGGGGATCAGGGCCAGGAGGACGTTGTTGCCGATGTGCCGGAAGTCGGGCCGGATCTTAATCCCGGGGACACGAAAGAGGTTTCCGAGGATACCGGTCCCGTGCCGTGCCAGAAGAATTCGGACTGCGTCGATGCGCCGGTCGAGCTTGGGCAGTGCCAGAAAAAGGTCTGCGGGGAAGAAAATTTCTGCGTTGCCGGCTGGGATTCAGCCTGCTGCATGGAAACGGTTTACTTCCACGAGGACTTCGAGGGCGATCTGTCCGGATGGACCATCAACGATCCCAGGCCGAACGATTTTGTCGGCTGGCAGATTGCCGCCAACCGCCGGGCCTTTGGCTCAAAGTCGGCCTATTTCGGGAATCCGACCTGCCTCACTTACTACTCCGGCGCCCTTGACGCCAACTGCGAGCCCGTTGATCCCGAGCAGAAGGATTCCGAGGCCGTCCGCGCTTCGATGACTTCCACGAAGTTCTTCCTTCCGCCCATCAGTTCCGCGGAAGCGACCTTCATCGCGTCGGCGTATATCTGGGTCGAGTCCGAACCGATGATTGGCGGCATTCCCAAGGAAGTCCAGCCGGATCAGTTCCGGATGTCCATCGTCACGACGGCCGGCGAAACCGATGTCACCGAACTGGTTGTCAGTTCGACGATCGTTGACAAGAATTCAAACGGCGTCTTCGTCTATATCAGCGGCAACGTGTCCAGCGCCGTCGGGAAGGAGGCGGCTCTGCGTCTTTCGTTCGATTCGCTTGAAGGTTCAAACAACCTGTTCGAGGGCGTTTATGTCGATGAAGTGAAGGTGTTCTCGATTTGTTCCCCGCAGTGCGATTCGGGAACCGAGTGCACGGCCGACGAGGAGGCCTGCACCGACGATAAGTGCCAGGTCTTCGGCAATCGTGAACAGAAGGGCGCGTGCACGCATCCGATCATGCCGGCGTGTGTCGAGCCGGTCTGTACTCCGCAGAACGTTGCGACCAAATGCCCCAGCAGCGATCCCTGCGTGTCCGTTTCGTGCCCGGCAGGCGCATGCGTCTATACCGAGCTTCCCGAGGATCAGTGCTGCAGGCAGTTCGAACTGCTTTCGACCGGGTTCGAGGACGGAACCGCCGGCGGTTTTGAACTGTGGGCATACATGGATAACCAGACGGTCAAGTGGCAGCCCAGCAGTTTCAAGTCCGCGACCGGCGCCTGGGCCCTTTATTATGGAAATACGGTCACGCGCACCTATGACAGCGGCGCGTTCATGAACAATGGCGAGGCATCGTCCCAGGAGCTTGAGCTTCGCGCCGGATATAACGGATTCCTGTCATTCGACCTGATGCTTTCGACCGAATGGGATAACGTGACCCCGGCCAATTACTACAACCCGGCCCAGTGGGATTTGTTCACGGTTCAGGTCGTGGAAAGGATGGGCCAGCCGACCGAGGCGGTCACCGACGTGTGGTCGTCGCACAACATTCACGGAACCACCGGCGGCGTGTTCATTCCGGTCGGTGTCGATCTGTCGCCCTGGGCGGGAAAGGTCGTCCGTGTCAGGTTCAGGTTCGAGACCGGCAACGAGGAATTCAATAATTTCGAGGGCGTCTATATCGATAACGTGAAGGTCATCGACGACAAGTGCAAGGCAAGGGAATGCATGGCCAATACGGACTGTGGCGTTGACGGCGTCTGCCGGGTTGGCGGTTGCGTCGATAACGTCTGCGACGTCCAGCTTGTCGGGGCCACAGGTTGCTGCGCCGTCCAGCAGGACTGCAACGACAATGACGACTGCACGTCCGATGGCTGCGTGGCAAACCAGTGCATGCATGAATTCATCGAGAAGCCGGGATGCTGCTTCGAGGATGTCCGTGCGGACTACACATTCGACATCTTTGGCGATCTTGACGGATTCGCCGTGGTCAACGACTCGGTTCCCGGGTCGGGTGGGGCCGACGTTCGCTGGCATCTGAGCGACCGTCGCTTCCACGGCGGCACCCGCGCGATGTACTTCGGCAACGGCGACAACGCCAACTTCGACAACGGTGGCATCGCCAGGGGCAAGGCCACGTCGCCGGAATTCCGCGTGCCCGCCACGGGTGATTACGAGCTTTCATTCGCGGTATTCGTTGACGTGCAGACCGATTCGGCCAAGGACAAGTTCGTTGTTGACGTGATGGACGGGCTGACGCCGACCACGGTGTTCTCAAAGGCCGCGGTACCATCGGCCGTTTATCGCAACTGGTTCGAGGTCACCGGAATCAACCTGAACACCTTCAAGGGCAAGAACATTCGGCTGCGCTTCAGCTTCGATTCGGTGGATGCGCTGGAAAACACCGGCGAAGGCATCTTCGTCGATTCGATCCGCGTCGTCAGGGCGTGTGACTGAAGCCTTGCCCGCCCAGCCTGTCGGGACATGCCGGGATCAGTCCCGGCGAGGCCCCGGAAGCCACCGTCCGGCCCCTGTGAAATCAACGGATCAAGGCGATAATTACTTGCCTTTCGCAATCGACTAATCTAACCTTGTGTGCAATATCTATCCTTGTTTCCTAAGGGGATAACACAGACCGGGAGACCTTGGGTCATGAAAAAATCAATTTTGCTGTGTTTCGCGATGATTCCAGTCCTGGCGCTGACGGCCTGCGGGCCTGTTGACGGCGCAGAGGAAGGAACCGGGGTGGGATTCCTCGGTATGAACGTGTCGGCTGCGACCAACAGTTGCTCCGGGGCGCCGGCGCCAACACCGCTTGATCAGATCGACAGGATCAGAGTCCTGGTGAACAATCTCACCGTCAAGGACAGAAACGGCGTCGATGTCCCGATCTGCAAGTGCAGTAAGGTTGACGTCGAGGAAGGCGTCGCCGAAATCGACGGCATCCGCGAGGGCCAGGGGCGAGTGGTCACCGTGCTGGGATATTCCGGCGGCAATTCGAATCCTTCATGGTTCGGTCGCGCCCGCAACGTCAATATCGTCGAGGATCGCGCTTCCGATATCGACATGGTTCTTTCGCGTTACGACTCGTTCACCTGCATTTCCCAGCAGTATGCCGATGGCGTGACTGAAGCGGACAAGGGCGCCCAGAAGTTTGTTCACGCGGCGTTCCCGGCGGCCGTTCGGCTTGGCGATGGGCGCGTGTTTGTTTCCGGCGGCCTGACCGGCAAGGTCTCCCGCGGGGAAGTGGACGGTGCCCAGGAATATGAGCTGAACAGCCCGACTGACAAGGCGTTCATCTATGACCCGGCTTCCGGTGTTTTCGAGTTCGTCGGCAACATGAAGGTGGCCCGCGCAGGACACGCCATGGCATACGTCGCCATCGGCGGTCGCGATTCCGTGGTGATTTTCGGCGGCACCGACAAGGTAATCATGCGGACTGGCGGGAATTTCCCGTTTTCCTTCGACTCGGAATCCGCGTTTAACTCAATCGAGATTTTTGACGTGAAGGACGGAACCTTCACGATTCCGCTTCATGAGGGTGGCGAACTGAACGGTCAGCCCAAGACGATGGAGCTTCGAAGGGCGTTCCTGAATGTGGGCCGGATGGGCGACAACTCGGTTCTGATTGTAGGCGGCGGTGAATGGCCGGTCGATGAAACCCCGACTCCCGACGGTCAACAGACGATTGATTACCGCAAGGCCGAAATCTGGGCACCCTACGCCGATGGCGGAAAGGGTGGAATGCTGGCGGTAAGCGGTTCGCTGGCGATGAGTTCCCAGCACAATGGCGGGACGATGATTCGTCTTCCCGATACCGGACGCGGCCTTTCCCGCTTCCTGATCGTCGGTGGAAGCACGAACCGTGAGAGCGTCATCGAAGTTTTCACCCAGTCGTCAAAGCAGGAAGAGGGCGTCCCCGGAGTGTTCAAGATTCGCTCGGACGCTGAATTTGCCAGCCTGAACTACGACAAGACCCTGCCGAAGATGTTCTTCCCTTCGGTCGTGCAGATCATGCCCGATCCGGCCGATATCGCGCACGAGCGTTTCCTGATTACTTACGGCGCGTTCGAGTCTTCGAAGCAGGTCAAGGCGGATGCCTACAAGATCGGTTCATCGACGCAGATGGCGTACGAGCTTCGGCTTTACGAGGACACATCCAACGTCAGCAAGGTGGATCAGAAGGACGGCGTGCGCATGGTTCCTATTGTCGGGGATTGTGCGCGGCGGGCGATGGGCGCCATGTTCGTCAGCCACGATCGCAAGTCCGTTGTGATGTTCGGCGGCGTCGCCGGTAATTCCGGTGTGTCTAACCTTGGCACGTGCAAGTTTGACGCAACCAGGACGACCTTCGACAAGACCGACGCGTTTGAGAAGTTGCCGGCGGGTGACAAGTCGTTCCTGTCCCGCGCCGGTTTCGCGGCCGTTTCGCTTCCCGACGATACCATTTTCCTGGCGGGCGGCATGATTTCCCTGGATACCCTTGACGGGGCTGGGGCCGGCATGATCGAGGTGTATACCCCCGAGATGCTGTGGACGCCCGAGATGTACCCCGAATGCATGACCGGCGGGGCGCCCGAGACCCTGACAGAGGGAATGCGTGATGATCTGCTCAGTGAACTGAAAGAATGCTGGAGGGATTGATTGATGAATACCAGCCCATTCAGAAGGGTATCGTTGATTTCGCCGATGTGCCGGTCAAAACGGCTTCTTCGGGTTGTATCTGTCTTGGTCGCGACGGCGTTCCTGAATTTGCAGGCGGGTGGCCTGATTGGGTTTGCAGTCGGTTCGGCGTCGGCTGCCGAGGGTGCCGGGGCGCGCAAGCTTGCTGTCAAGGTTTATCCCAAGACGGCCGGTGACGAGGCGCTGGCAAAGGCAGTTTATGTCGTCCTGCGCGGTGGCGCCGATCGGCTTGCCCAGCAGGGCTTCCAGAGGGCGACGGGCATGCCTCCGGCCGCGGCACAGGCTCTTGCCAGGGCGTGGCAGAATGTTGACAAGGGGCGGGCACTACTGAAGGAAAACAAGATCGCCGACGCATTCGCGGCCTTTACCGAGGCCGAGAACTCGGCACGTGCGTACATGGGATACGCGGATCGCGCCCTGGTCGGACACATCTACAAGGGCCTTGGTATCGGATTTATCGCGGCATCGAAGCCCGCCCAGGCAAAGAGGGCTATCAAACTGTCCCTGTTCGCGTATCCTAACCAGACCAAGTCCGAGTACTCGTACTCGAAGGAATTTGAAAATTTCATCCTTTCGGCCCAGCGCGAGATCATGGACTCCCCGAAGGGCATGATGGAAGTTGAGACCTCGCCCGAGGGCGCCGAAGTGTATGTTGACTTCGAGTTCAAGGGCTATTCGCCGGTGACGGTTCAGAACCTGGTCGTTGGCGAGCATATCGTTACCTTCATGGCCGATGGATACGAGCCGCTTTCGCAGCTTGTCGATATCACCGGCGGACCGGCCGAGTATGCGATGGGCGAACTGATTGAACTGGATAATGCCGGTGCGGTTCAGAAGGCTTCCGATGAGCTCGGCGCGGCAATCGGCACGCAGTCGGTCGGACCGAAGGCGGGCCAGTACGCGACGCTCGTTGGCGCGACCGATCTGCTGGCAGTGTCTTTCGGCGCTTCCGGCGACAATTTCCTGGTCAACGGCGTCTATATGTCCAATGGCCAGGTCTCCGGCAAGGTCGATCTGACAATCCCGCGCGATTCCGACGTCATGGCTGAAGTCGAGTCCATTTTCGGCAAGACGATGAACCAGATGCCCCCAAAGGTTGCCGTGCTGGCGCCGCTGGAGCCGGACATGGTTCAGGCCGTCAAGGAAGTTGCCTCCGAGGAAGAGGAGTTTGCCCCGGACGGTTCGCTTCTGATCGATCCCAACAGTCCGCTGTTCAAGGATCCAAACGCCAAGAAGAAGGACGGGATCGAGAAGAAGTGGTGGTTCTGGACCGCGCTGGTGCTTGGGCTTGGCGCAATCGGCGGGCTTACGTACTGGGGCGTGACGGCTGGCGGCGAGCAGGGCGGCGGAACCGGGAACGGCAGCGTGCTGATCAATCTGGGCGGCATCAAGTAAGTTGCTCTCGCGGCGTTCCGGTCTGAGTTGCTATCGTCCGTGGTGTCTTCTGGTTTTTGTGTCGGACTCCGGAGTCGTATGAAAAAACGGCTTTTGTTGCTTGCGTGCGCAATTCTTCCCCTTGTCAGCGTTTCATGCACCGAACCTTGTTCCAGGCTGGCCGATCAAGTCTGCCTGAAGCGTGGCGGGGGCTCGACCCAGTGCCAGGAAATGAAGGAATTTGCTGATCAGGCCGGACTTGCTGAAAGACACTATTGCCAAAGCGCGCTGGCGGTTATTAAATCGTTGGGAAGCGGCGTTCAAGGCGGTCGGGACTGACCCGGCCGATGCGTCGAACCCCGGGGGTTGTTTGTGGCGGACGTTCAGGACAGCGCAGTCGTTCAAAATCCGGAACAGGCCAGGATGCGTCCGCGGCAGTTCGGGAAATATACCCTGCTTGAGAAGATCGGAACGGGCGGGATGGCCGAGATATTCAAGGCCGTTTCCCGCGGTGCGGGCGATTTTCAGAAAGTTCTTGTAATCAAAAGGATTCTTGTCAGATATTCGCGGGATCCGGCTTTCGTCAAGATGTTCAAGGACGAAGCCTTGATCACCGCGCCGCTTCAGCACGCCAACATCGTTTCGATTTACGAGTTCGACCAGGTTGACGGCCAGTATTACCTGGCGATGGATCTGGTCAATGGCGTCGATCTGCAGGCAGTGATGGCAAGGGCCAACAAGATTGGCGCGACGATTCCGCCCGGGGTTGCCCTTTTCATCATCGGCGAGGTGTGCAAGGCCCTGTGGTACGCATACAACGCCCGCGATGCTTACGGGAAGCCGCTGAAGATAATTCACCGCGACGTATCCCCCAGCAATATCCTGATCTCGTTCGATGGCGAGGTTAAGGTCACCGATTTCGGTGTCGCGAAGGCCGCCAATTCAAAGAACGAGGGGCAGACCGGCGTCCTGAAGGGCAAGCTTGGGTACATGTCCCCGGAAACCGTTCTTGGGCGTGAAATCGACAACCGATCGGATTTGTTTTCGCTTGGCATCATCCTGTTTGAGATTTTGACCCTGAAGCGGATGTTCCTGGGCAAGACGGATCTGCAGACGTTGATAAATATCAGGGACGCGGATGCCGACAAGCGCCTGTCCAAGCACCCGGAGATCGATGACGGCGTCGCCTCGATTATCCGTAAATCGCTGGCCAGGGAACCGGATGACAGGTATCCAGGCGCCCAGGAATTCCTTGATGACATCCAGGACTATCTTTTCGGGCGAAGGTTGCGGGTCAGTCAGCTCGACGTTGCCAACCTGATGAAGGAACTTTTCGCGGAAAAGGTCGAGCGGGAACTGCTGCCGCTTGGAAGCGAGGAGTCAACGACAGGCGTCAGCGGTCGGGTTTCAACAACCGCGATTCGCAATGCGCCATCGATTTCCGAAGACGAGTACGCCGACGAGGATGACGATTCGCGCGATGATGAGGATCGCGACCAGCCGGAGCCCGAACCAGAGCCGGTGGTCGAGCCGCCGTCAAGGGCAGGCGGGCGCAGGAAGGCCGTGGCCGTGCCGCCGCCCGAGGATGCCCCGGAACACGAGCAGTCTCAACCGACGATCGGAATGTCAGCCGGGTCCGATGAAAGCGGCGATCTTCCAATTGATGACAAGTCGCCAGAGCCTTCCCGCGAGTCAACCCGGAATACCAAGGTCAAGCCCGAGGTGGCGACTTTCCGGATTCGGGACGCCGCCGGCAACATTTTCGGCCCGGTTTCGTTTGAGAATGTCCTTTCGTTGCTTCGAAGCCGCGCGCTTACCGAAGACGAACTCGTGTCGGTCGATAACGGTGACTGGCAGCGGCTTGGCGATGTTTCCATCGTCCAGAGTCACCTTGGTCAGATTCGGCCGGTTATCGACCGCAACAGCATGCTTTTCGATGCACAGATCGACCGCAGGTTCAACGTGCGAATGTTGACCAGGGTCTGTCGTCGCCAGGTCTTGAGCGGTCTGCTGGTGTTCAAGAAGGGCGTTCACCAGAAGGAAATTTACTTCGTGAAGGGGCGGCCCAAGGTCGTCTTCTCGAACCTGAAATCCGAGCTTCTTGGCGAATATCTTGTCAGGCGGCAGCTTGTGGCCCGCGAGAAGCTGGCCGATGCTCTGAAGGACATGGCAAGCGGCGGGGGACGTCTTGGCGACAGCCTGATTAACCACGGCGCGGTCGGTTCACATGAACTTGCCCTTTTCCTGGCCGACCAGTTCAAGGATCGCTTCCTGGACATCTTCACGTGGGAAGAGGGCTGGTGCGGGTTCTTCGAAGGGGTCAAGGTTCCCCAGGGCGTCGTCCAGCACGACATGGATCCGATGGAACTGATCTCCCAGGGCGTGCGGACGATGATACCGCCCCAGATGATCAACGCATGGATGTCCGAGTACGCCCAGCAGAGAATGGTGTTCGCATCCGATGCCAAGGTGACCGTCGAGGAACTGAAATTGATTCCGCGTGAACTTCGCGTCGTTAACCTGATTGGCGCGCGCGATACCATCCGGGCCCTGCTGGACGGACTTCCCCAGGGCGGGGACTGGCCGTTCGTCGTGAACCGTGTCGTTTACCTGCTTCTTGAAACCGGCATCGTCCGCTTCCGCACTGGTCGGTAGTCATTGCAAATTTAAGGTTCGTCATGGCGGGCGAATTTTCATTCGCCCTTACGGATTTTGCAGAATCGCAGCGGGCGGATGTAATCCGCCCGTACAAGGAAGGCAGGCATGCGGCCGAATTTTCATTCGCCCTTACGGGATTGCGTCAGGCAAGTTCAAGGTAGCCGGAACGCACAAGATGGGAAAGGGTAAGAAGCACGTGAAGCTCGGGGGACTCGGCCTTCTTCACGAAGTCGCGGATGGGCCGGTGGCCGTCCGACATTCGAATCAATTTAAGCATCAGGTCGGCGTCCGGGGTGGGGATGCGGATCGGCTTCCTTGAACGGCTTGGAATCGTTACGCGATCCATTGTTCCCATCTGGTCACGATAAAGCCGCAGCAGAGTCGCCTCGTTCTTTCCAAGGAAAGTCGACAACTCGGTGGCGTCCGGACACAGCATGAAAAGCCGCTCGAGCGAGGCCATAGCGCCGCCGTGGTCGCCAAGCTCGAACAGGTGGATGATGTCACGGTAAAGAAGTCGCTCGCGATCGGTCCACCGCCCGGGAATCTTGTGTGGCAGTGGCTGGGTTACCTCGCTGGCAACTTCATCCGCGGCCTGGGGCATTTCCTCCGGGACATCGGCCGGCGGAAGCTGCTCGGTGGGGGCCTGGGATGCGTCACCGTTAACTTCCTGAACTTCGGTGGGAAGGTCGGAAACTTTCAACTGGCCGGCCCGCAATCGCAGGAGTCGCATCGTCTCCAGGATGGACGACGCCAATTCGTTGCTTTCGGGGTCGAAATCGGCAAGTGCCTGCCGAATCTCGCCCCGCTTCACGCCCGCCTCGGCAAATGAATCGGGAAATCGCATCAGCAGCGCCGAAATCAATTCTTCCGCAGATATCTGGTCAAGGTTCTTCATGCTCGAAATCGTATCACCGAAAAGCCGCAATCAATAAATTCACGGCACGAAAATGCTTCGGGCCGTCAACCGCCAAGCGTACCGTCAAGGCGTGCCCAGATATCGCGGATCTCGTCGAAACGAACCGCGAAGGCGCGCAGGACGTTTGCATCAAAGTGATTCTTCATTTCGGATGTGATGCACAGGAATGCCATGTCCGGTCTCATGGCCTGTTTGTAATGTCTTTTGGTGATCAGCGCGTCGAAAACGTCCGCAACCGACACGATTCGAGCCTCGATCGGGATTTCGTTCGCCTGCAGGTGGTTGGGATAGCCGCTGCCATCGAAACGCTCGTGGTGGCACAGGGCGATATTGCAGGCCACGGGATCCGCTCGGGCCGCCTTGAGGAGCTCGTATCCGAGGACTGTGTGGCGCTTCATCTCCTCGAACTCGTCGGCGGACAGGATGCCTTCCTTCTTAAGGATGTCATGGCTGATCCCAACCTTTCCAACGTCGTGCAAAGGCGCGTAAACCCGTATCTTTTCAATTAGTTCGCTTCCAAGATCCAGCTCGCGGGCCAGCACGCATGAGTATTCCGCCACGCGGTTCATATGCTGGCCAGTCTCGTGGTCGGAAAATTCAGCGGCCTTTTCCAGGGCTGCAACCGTGGAAAACGTGATTTCCATCAGTTCCTTTGTTCGTTCCTGAACTCGAAGCTCAAGACGCCGCTTCTCGTTCTCAATCCGGCGCCTGTACGCGGAAATGCGAAGCAGCACGCGAACACGGGCGCGAATCGCGATATCCTGGGAACTGGAATCCACGATTTCGTCAACGCCGTACTGGAAGGCGCGCACTTCGTTTTCTGAATCGATTGAGTGGAAGAACATCAGTACCGGCAACTGCTGGGTAATCCTGTCGGTCCTGACCGCCCGGAGGATGTTCCAGCTTTCCTCCTTTGGGAAGTTTCCCGAGAGAATCAACAGGTCGGGTGGCATAAGGCCAATGGTCTGCCTGGCAACGTTAGGGTCGTCTATGCAGGTCACATGGTAACCGAAAGGGGAAAGAATTCCGGTAAGTTTGGTGCCAAGATGCCTTTCGGCCACAATGAGCAGCCTGAAGGTCGAAAGGATATGGCCCGGCGAGGGCGTCTGTCTTCTGTCTTGTTCGCCGTTGTCGGACACAGGTCACCGCCGAAGCGACACGGCAGTTAGTGTATCAAACGTAAAGACATTGGTAAAACTTTTGGGTGCGTGGCGCCGGGGTTACCAGACTGGGTTTACAACAATTGTGGACTCACGATCCGGGGCTGTCGATACGATGTCGATTGGAACCCCGAGTTCGCGTTCCAGGCGCCCGATAAATGCCCGGCAGTTCGCAGGCAGGCTTTCGATGGACAATACCCCGCCGATGTCTTCCGACCAACCGGGCCAACTCTCATAGATTGGCTGGATGCCGGGCGTCGTGAAGTCGTCGGCAACAAGTTCGTTAACGCGGCCGCGCCCAGGCACGTCGTAGGCAATACAAACCGGGAACGAGTCGAACCCGGAAAGCACATCCATCTTGGTCAGCGCAATCGAGGTCACGCCGTTGACGCGGAACGTGTAACGAAGCGCCGGAAGATCAAGCGCGCCGCATCGTCGCGGACGGCCGGTCGTGGCGCCAAATTCATGTCCGTTTTCGCGCAGCCTGGCTCCGAACGCGCCGAAGTCCTCGGTTGGGAACGGCCCTTCGCCCACGCGTGTGGTGTACGCCTTGACGACCGCAAGAACCACGCCTGTGCGTGCGATTCCGATGCCCGAAAGACTGAATGCCGCCGGTGCGGAGGTGAATGAAGATGTAACGAACGGGTACGTGCCGTGGATGACATCAAGCAGCGTGCCCTGGGCCGATTCGAACAGAACCTTTCCGCCACGCCCGATGCAGTCGGCAAGCAGTTTCCCGGTGTCGGCCTGGTAGTCGGAAATTCTGGCCGCCAGAGGCCTTGCCCATTCAAGAACTGACTCGACCTGAACCGGCTCGCCGCCAAGGAACTGCATCACGGCGTTGCGTTCCGGAAGCAGGGCATGAAGCCGTTCAGCGAGCCTTTCTTCATTGCAGAAATCGCGAACCCTGATGCCCGCGCGTGACACCATGTCCTCGTACGCCGGCCCGATACCGCGTCCCGTGGTGCCGATTTTGCCCTTTGTCCTTGCGGCTTCGCGCAGTTTGTCCAGCGTCTTGTGGTATGGCATGACCACATGGGCCTGGCTGCTGATGCGAAGGCGTTCCGGGTTGACGATCCAGCCCGCGTCGATCAGTTCCTGGAATTCATTGATGATGGTCTGCGGGTCGATGACCACGGCAGGTCCAATCAGGCAGAGCGACCGTGGATTGAGGATACCGGAGGGAATCTGGTGAAGGACGATCTTGCGACCCTCGACGACCACCGTGTGGCCGGCGTTCGCGCCGCCCTGGTATCGGGCAACGATGTCTGCCCGATCCGCCAGCAGGTCGGTAATTTTTCCCTTGCCTTCGTCACCCCACTGAACACCAACAATCGTCAGGCAATCCGTCATCATGAACTCACGCATTTCGTATGGGAGAAAAGGGCCGGCTCAGTTAACCGCGCCAAAACGGGCGCCGGTGTTCAGGAAGTCGCGAATCTGCCGCGCAATCGACAGGGCGACGCGATTCTGCGCCTCATGCGTGCTGGCGCCCAGGTGGGGCGTTGCCACGACGTTCGGCATGGCTGCAAGGGTCGCCGCGACGCTTCCTTCCGCGAACGGTTCGGCAGACCAGACGTCGATGGCGGCGGATCGAACCTTGCCGGACTTCAGCGCTTCAATCAGGGCAGCCTCGTCAACGATGTTGCCGCGCGCGCAGTTGACCAGCATCACTCCGTCCTTCGCGCACGCCAGCATGTCCGCGCCAATCAGTCCACGAGTCTTGTCGTTCAGCGGCGTATGCACTGACACGATATCGGCAACCTTCATCAGATCCGCAACCGTTGTCACCGGAGTAACGCCGGCGGCTTCGATCACGAACGGGGGGACGATCGGATCGTAAGCGACAACCTTCATGCGCAGTCCAAGCGCGCGGTCGGCGACAATCTGTCCGATCTTGCCGAATCCCACGACGCCAAGGGTCTTTCCGGTGATCTCAAAGCCGGTAAAGGCCGACTTTTCCCATTTGCCGGCCTTCATGCTTGCGTCGGCCTGGGGAACCATGCGGGACATCGAAAGCATCATCGCAAGAGCGTGTTCGGCGGCTGTAACGGTATTGCCGCCCGGGACGTTCATGACCAGGATTCCCTTTGCCGTCGCGGCCTTGACGTCGATGTTGTCAACGCCGGTGCCTGCGCGGCCGATGCACTTCAGGCAGTCGGCGGCCTGGATGATTTTCGCGGTGATCTTTGCTGCGCTGCGGACGATGACTGCGTCGAAACCTGGAATCGCCGCGGCGATTTCATCTTCGTTCATCCCGGGCTTGTTGACGACTTCGAATCCAGCGTCAACCAGAATCGGAACTGCCTGCTTGTCCAACTTGTCTGCGATCAGAACGCGAAAAGACATGACATCCTCCAATGCGGAAAATTGATTGCGAACCGATGGGCGAACACGTCCTTCCCCCAACGGGCGTCGGGGAAACCCAAGGTTCGTCGGTGGGCGATGCGGGATTCGAACCCACGGCCTTTGATTCCGGAGACCAACGCTCTATCCAGCTGAGCTAATCGCCCGAACAAACGGCTGGAGATTAGCACACCACCCTGTCATTGGCAATGCAAACCGGGGAAGTTATGCACAGGTTTGGATTACTTGCGGATGCATCCTGAGTTCATGTCAAATGATGAAAGATGTCGTGGCGGGCTGTTACCCGCAGATTGAGTCAAAGCCGAGATACGTGCCGGCACAGGTTTCGCCGCAACTGAATTCCCCGCCATCATGGCCAATCCAGGGGCTGCACCGATCGTACCAGAGCAGCCATCCGTCGCCGTCGGGCCGCAACCCGCCACCGTGGCTGGACGAACCGTAATTACGCACCCACTTAAGCGTGCCAAAATCGCCGGTGTATCGTGCAATGAAGTATTCATTGTCGGGGCTGTTCCTGGACGCCGCCCCAACTGCCAGAATTCCGTCATCCAGGAAATACATTCCCATGATGCCCCAGTTCAATCCATCGACCGGCGGCGGGATTGCCGGTTGAATGGTCGTCGATGACTGGCCGTCCGCCGAAATCTTACGGTACTCCGTCCCGCTGGGCGTGATATATCCGATCGTCGAATCATCGAATTCATGAACGACCCACGAAAACTCGAACTGACCGTTTTCCCACTCGCCTTCGTGAATCCATCTTCGCCCTCCATCAAGGTTAATGACGAAGGTGCCGGGGGATATGGGCGGAGTCGCTGAATCGAAAATCCTGTAATAGCCGATCATTCCGGAAGTCATTGGAAGGAATCGCGTAACCACGGAGCCCGACGATGAAAACGTGATTGTCTTAAGTTCAGTCGGGCCGCCTACATTGCCCAGTCTGTCGATACTGATTGAATAGACGGAAGTCGTCTGTGCACTTTCGCTTGTCGTCGTTGACCTGAATACCAGAAGGATTCTGTCATCGTCGGCCATGAAGGCCTTAAGCCATCCGTCACCGGGGATTTCAATTGTATCTGCAACCGTTCCGTCAAATTTGACGGACACCAGGTGGGTGCTGCCGACGTTGCCAGGGTTCCACTGTGTTGATGCGATCCAGATGCGATCGGAATCGACGGCCACGGCCGACGCAAGATTCCCGTTCTGCAATTCCGGACCACCGATTTGCCACAGAGCCGCCGCGCTGTCGAATGAGTACGCGGACAGGGTTGCATATTGTCCGGCCAGTTCTTCCCGGCACTCGTCGTACGGGCAGCCAGTCTTCAGCAGCAGGTACTTGTCTTTTTGAACCGCGACCAGCGATGGAAGAGTCTGGTCGGCGTTCATGATGTTGATTTCGCGCTGCTGAAGGACGCTGAAGGTTCCATCGGTCGAAAGCATCGCAAGTCGCCATGACGCCGTGTCGGTGACACAAAGGTTCGGGCTGGATTCAAGCAGCCAGCCCCCGCCGGGGATTGGGTGCGGCGTGCCCGAGATCGCGGGATCAAGATCGCAGACAAATCCTGGACACTCGCCGGTGGGTGCGTCGAAACGCCGGGAAGCGCACGCGCCAAGGCAGAATTCATTGCACACGGTCGTGTCGGTGGCATCATCGGCATCAGCGGGGTCGGTGGCATCATCGGCGTCGGTGGCATCACCGGCATCATCGGCATCCGCAACATCCAGGGATTCGGCGACATCGTCCACAGCGTCCGGTACCGCGATATCGACCGCGTCGGCACGCAGTGTGTCGGTCGCGCCCGTGTCGCCGGGAGTCGGCGTTGATGTCCCGGAACATCCAAAGCAGACCAGGCAGGCAAGTATCGGGACGATCGGTTGGTATTTCATGCAGCGCACTCCCGTAAGGCTGAAACGACGGTTATAACCCGGTCTCAATGGTTAAGGATTTGATGTTATAACTTTAGCAAATGCGAATCAAATCGGAAGCGATGGCGGCCTATGCGTCGGTGTCATGGCCGAAGGCGTTTGTTCGCCGGGGGATTGGCGATATAATCCGCCGGGTAAGCCACGAAGGTTTCTGATTATGAACTATCGCGGACGTTTGTGGGTGCTTTGGTTCATGGCACTTTTGCTGGCGCTGGCCGGGGGCGCCGGGTGCGCGAAAAACACGAAGCAGGCGGCCGCGGCGAAGCCGAAGCTGAAGATTCTGTCGATGCCGGTTCAGGTTCCCGGGAAGTTCACAAAGGAGATTGTCGGCGCCCGTATTCGAAAATTGGCACCTGACGCCTTGGAGTGCTATCAGGCGGCATTGGTCAACAGGCCGGATCTTGCCGGCGTCCTGCGCGTTAAATGGACCATAATGCCGAATGGGCGAACCGCGGCAGTCACCATCGAAAAATCGATTCCAGACTCGACTGATCTGGAAAAGTGCATTGTCGGGCGTATCGAGTCCTGGCGGTTCCCTTCCCATCACGGCTCTGCCGCAAGGGTGTCTTATCCATTCATTTTTCAGCCAGAAAATCCGTAGGGGCGAATGAAAATTCGCCCGTTGCAAGGATATTCCGCCCGGCGGCGATCAGCGGATGACTTCCAGGCCGCCCATGTATGGGCGAAGGGCGGTTGGAACGACGATGCTGCCGTCTTCCTGCTGGTAGTTTTCAAGGATTGCGATCACGGTGCGGCCCACGGCCAGGCCGCTGCCGTTGATGGTATGGACGAACCGCGGCTTTTCACCGGGGGCGGGGCGATAGCGGATGCCGGCCCTTCGCGCCTGGAAGTCCTTGAAGTTGCTGCATGAAGAAATCTCGCGGAACGCCTGCTGACCGGGAAGCCAGACTTCCAGATCGAAGCAGCGCGCGGCCGAGAACCCGATGTCGCCGCTGCACAGTTCCATCACTCGATAGGGCAGTTCCAGGCGCTGAAGGATGCGTTCGGCGTCCGCTGTCAGCTTCTGGTGCTCTTCCTCGGATGTTTCCGGTGTGGTGAACTTGACCAGTTCGACCTTCTGGAACTGATGCACGCGGGTCATTCCCTTTACATCCCGGCCATAGCTGCCGGCCTCGCGACGGAAGCAGGCCGAATACGCGGCGTACTTCAGCGGAAGATCCTTTGCGTCCAGGATTTCCTCGCGGTGCATGTTGGTGACTGGAACCTCGGCGGTCGGGATCAGGAACATCTCGTCGGTGGCGACATACGCTTCCTCCCGGAACTTGGGAAGCTGTCCGGTCCCCCGCATGCACTGTTCAAGGACAAGGAACGGCGGCAGAATTTCGGTATAGCCGTGTTCCGTCGTGTGGATGTCCAGCATGAAAGCCGCCAGGGCACGCTCCAGGCGGGCTCCGGCGCCGCGATAAATCACATATCTGGCACCCGAGATCTTCCGGGCGCGCTCGAAGTCCAGGATGTTCAGCTTTTCACCCAGTTCCCAGTGCTCAAGCGCCTTGAATGGAAGCTGGCGCGGCGTTCCCCATGCGCGGGCAACGACGTTTCCGGACTCGTCCGGCCCAACGGGAGTAAGCTCGTCCGGCAGGTTTGGAACGTACATCAGCCGGTTTTCAAGGTCGGCCTCGATCGCCTCAAGTTCGGCCGTCATGGCGTCAATCTGCAAGCCGATGGCCTTGCTTCTTTCCCGCAGTTCCTCCCGCATCTCCGGCGTGGTGCCGGGCAGTTTGAATGAATCCGAGACCTTCTTCTGGTCGCCGCGAAGTCCGTCGCGCTGGCCGACCATCACGCGACGCTTTTCGGCAAGTTCAGCCAGCCATCCAAGATCCGTGTATCCGCGTGATTCCAGCCGCGCCGCGGCCAGGTCGTAATTTTCAAGAAGGTATTTGACATCGTGCATGATTGACTCCTTTTACCGTTCGTCGGGAATTTCCGGCGGATACTTACTACTTCTGACCCTGCCCACCGTCCGGCGGATTCGGTCCGCGACCTTCAGCGTTGCCGGTTTTCGGTTTGCGGGAACGGTACCTCTTCCTTGGGGCCTTCGGCTTGTCCGGGGCGCCCTGGGCGTCCCCGCCGTCGGATTCCCTGCGTTCAGCGGGCGAACGTGAACCCTCGCCGACCGAGGCAAGCGTGTTCACGACTGGCGCCGTGACCGAGCCGGCAGAGGTCGGGGCAGCCCCAGCCTGTGACGAGCCGGTCGGCAGCGTGGTGGTCGCCGTACCCTGATCGGTCGGGCTCTTCTGACTTGATCGCCGCCTGCGGCTGCGCGAGCGCTTCGACCTGGCAGGCTGTTCACCTTCAACCGCCGGAGCAGTTGAACCGTCGGGCGTCACCTGGCCCTGTCGCGACTGACCGCCGTTGCCTGAAGCCGTTGTCGATGTCGCCCTGGTGACGTCCGCGGCGGGGGCGGGCTGTCGCTTTGCGTCGCTGGCCTTTCGGCCATCGCGGGCGGGGGCGGTCGAAGGATCCTGCGCCGTTGCCGACTGATCCTGCTGCTGTGCCGGCTTCTGTCCCCGGCCCCTTGACGATCTTGATCGGTGGGAGCGCCCCTCCCGGGGCTTGGCCTGCTGGTTGTCTTCCGCGTCTGCCCCGGCCGTGGAGTCATCCTTGCGCCGCTCGGACTGGTTTCGGCGATCCCCCGCCTGCGGGCCCGTGGCTGGAGCATTAACCTCTGTCGCCGCGGACGGGATCGCGCCGGCCGAGGATCCCGATGGCGATGCCGTGGAAATCGGGTCACGTCCGGAAGTTGTCGAAACTGTCGGCTTCGCGGTCGCGGGCGGCTGGGTCTCCCCCTTGCCCTTGCCGCGTGTCGGCACTTCGTCGAATTCGTCAAGATCAAGCAGCTTCGCGATCAGGCCCTTCAGAAGCGACGGCTTCTGTTTTGGCGGTGAGGCTGGCTGCCCGGCGGCAACGGCGGGCTGCTGGGCATCCTTTGTCGCTGCCGGCGCCGCCGCCGCCGGTTCCTCGTGACCCTCTATCCTTGCACGCGCAAGCTGGCGGTCGTCGGGAATGTCCTCGTGAATCCTTATCTGCATGTCCTCGGCCGCCACGTCCGTGGTTCCAAGGATTTCAATGGCCAGCCCGTGCTTCTTTTCAAGCGCAATCAGTTCGTCACGCTTCCTGTTGTTCAGGAAATTGGCGACATCAACCGAAACGGTCACTTCAACCAGCTCGGCTTCGCTTGTCATGTTGGCAAGGCGCTCGCGCAGCCGGCGCATAATCGACATCGCAAGCGGGCCGGGTGCCCGGATGCGTCCGGTGCCGCCGCACGCGGGGCAGGCCGACATGATGCCTTCCTCGACGGTGTGGCGGAGCCGTTGACGTGAAAAGGCCAGCAACCCGAAGTCCCGAATCCTGGCAACAGTCAGATGGGCCTTGTCGCGGGCCAGCGCGTTGCGAAGAGCGTCCTCGACACCCTTGCGGTGCGCTTCCGACTCCATATCGATAAAATCGACGACGATAATCCCGCCGATGTCGCGCAGAATCACCTGGCGCGCGATTTCAACCGCGGCTTCCAGGTTTGTCTTGAAAGCCGTGTCCTCGATGGCGCCTTTCTTCGTCCGCCCGCTGTTGACGTCAATCGCCGTCAGTGCCTCGGTCTGGCCGATCACGATGCTGCCGCCCGAAGGCAGGATAACCTTGTTCTTCAGCAGCGCCTCGACCTGGCGATCGACATTGAACTTCACGAAAAGTGGCAGATCACCCGTGTATCTTGAAAGGATCGACTGCCAGCCGGGCATTACGGAAGCGAAATAGCCGTTAAGCTCCTGCCACGTGCCCTGATCCTCGACGATGACCTCGCTGACGCCGGCATCCATGTAATCGCGGATGAAACGAAGCGCCAGGCTTGATTCCGTATGAACCTCGGTCGGTTTCTTTGCCTGGTTGAACCTGGACAGGATGTCCTTCCACTGGGAAAGAAGGTGGTTAAGGTCTGCCTGCAGTTCCTTTTCCATCGACTGATCGCTGGCGGTTCTGATGATCAGGCCGAAACCTTCCGGCAGCGACAGTCGATCGAGCGCGTCCTTCAGGCGGGTCCGGTCGTCGCCGGCCAATCGTCGGGAAACGCCGGTTCGACTTGAAAAGGGCATCAGAACCAGAAAGCGGCCAGGCGACGAAATGTTCATCGTCAGGGCGGCTCCCTTCTTGCCGACCTCTTCCTTGGCGACCTGAACCAGGACGGTGTCGCCGACGCCGAGGCTGACGTGGCCGTTGGCGGCGACCGACTTGCCGGTCAACTCAATCAGCGACCGTTCGTTGACTTCGTCCAGCGGAAGAAAGCCTTCCTTGCCCGTTCCGTAATCGACGAAGGCTGCGTCCAGCCCCTTCTCAATGGTGGTCACGCGACCACGGTAGATGTTTCCCTTCTTCCTGTTCGACCCGGCCGATTCGATCTCCAGGTTAATAAGCAGGTCGCCGTCAAGCAGCGCCGCGCGGGCCTCATACGAGTCAGCCGATATAACGATTTTTCTTGCCAATTCAAATTCCATTCAAGGTCCCGGAATCGGGACATCAGTTGTCAGATCCCGGCTTCGCAGGGCCGGGACTCCTGTTGACCATGCGTCGAACCGCGAGCATATCCATGAACATCCCGGCCGAATCGGAAAGGGCGCTGACCCTTGTCCGATCGTCGTTGCGCCAACGAACCGGAACCTCGTGGATCGGGTATCCCATCTGCCTTGCGCGGGCAAGGATCTCGACGTCAAACGCAAAACGGTCGGTCTGAAGCAAAGGCATCAGGTTTCGCACCACTTCGGGCCCGAAGAGCTTGAAGCCGCACTGGGTGTCGCTGATGCCGCCGATTACGAAGATTCGAACCATCAGGTTGAACACGCGCCCCATCAGTTCCCGATAAAGCGGCTGCCTGACTTCCAGGTTCGACCCTGCCATGCCCCGGCTGGCGATTACGACGGTGTCGGGCGCCGCGTGAACGGCCAGTTTCTCAAGTTCCTCGATTGGGGTTGAAAGATCAGCGTCGCTCATAAGAACGTACGGAAAACGGGCGTGGGCGCATCCGTTCTTCGTCGAGAATCCCTTGCCGCGGTTGCCGGGGTTGGAAACGACGACCAGTCTTTGCGAATCGGGGATGGTTGACCTGGCGACATCGGCGGTATTATCGGAAGATCCGTCATCGACGACGATTATCTCCCAGTCCGCAAGGTTTCGCTCGGCGTAAGCGCGGATTGCCGACAGGGTCGCACCGATCCTTGATGACTCGTTGTAACTGGGGATAACGATTGAAATGCCGTCTTTCGGCGCCGGTTGAGTCATCACTGGGGTTTGGCCTCGACCTTCAGAAGCTGTCGTCCGACAAGGATTACATCGCCGTCACGGACGGTGATGCTGCCCGAAGTCTTGATGTAGGTACCGTTGCGGCTTTGCTTGTCCTTCAGCGCAAGTCCGGACGAAACCGGCTCGACCGATGCGTGAACGCGGGACATGTAGCGATCCTCCGGACATGAGACGTCCGCGACTTCACGCCCGATGACGACCGCGCGCCGTCCCACCGGATAGACCTGGCCATCGGCGCCGCCGGCCAGAATCTTTGTCACCGTGCCGGCCGGGCATGTCTCGTCGGGGGACGCATAGAGCCGATAGTCTTCGGCGTTAAGGCCGGCGGCTTCCGCACTGAACCTGAAAACGGAGTCGCCGCATACGAAAACATCGCCGTCGGTCAGAATATGGTCGGTCGTGATCTTCTGGAAAAGGCCGTTGACGCTGCCAGCGTCCTCGACGACAAGTCCGCGGTCGCCGATCGAAACCATCGCATGCCTTTCAGACAGCGTCCTGTCATCCGGGAAACAGATGCCACAGCCCTGGCGGCCAACGAACATTCCTTCTTCCGGAACCTGGTACGGAACGTTGGTTCCGCCAGCCCTGGAAAGGTGAACCAGCGACCAGGCCAGGCGCCTGCCGGGACGCGCGATTGGCGCCGCGGGCGTCTGTGGAACCGGCGCGGGACGTGGCGCAGCGGCGGGAACAGGTGCCGGGGCCGGTCTGGCGGCGGGCTGCTGAACAGGGGCAGGTTCGCGCGCCGGCCGCACTGGTGCCGGGGTGGGGCGCGGCGCCGACCATGAAGGGGCAACCGGCTGCGCCGGCGGCACGACGCGAACCGGCTCCTGTGGCTGGGCCCAGGCGGCTTCAGGCTCGGCCCCCGCCACGGGAACATCGCCAAGCTTGGTTCCGCACTCGGCACAGAACATATAATCTTCGGGCTGCTGCGTTCCGCAATTCGGGCAGATTTTGTAAGCCATGGGTTCAGTCCCTTCAAGAAGCCATCAATTTATAGATGCAATCATGGGCAGTGTCAATTGCAGGAACCGATCCAGAGTGGCTCCGTCCGGGTGCCGGCCATCCTGAAAGATGTGAACACACGGGCTCTGTCGGATGCCGCCGCGGAAATGTATTCCGACCTGAATGATGCTGACTGTGAAGTGCCCGAAAGAATGTCGATTTCACCAAGGAATCGCGTCATGCCGGACTCAGTTGAAATGCAGCCGGGTAACCCTCGGATTTCGGGCCGCCCGGGAAGCCCGAAAAGTCCAGGATCAAGCGGTTGGGACGGCAGGTCAAGTGCGGCGCGAACCTTGTCGCGGACCATCATGGCGGCCCTGGCGCGTCCATATCGGCCGCTTCCCGCAAGGTGCGGTGTTGCAACCGTGCATGCAGCGATGGCGGCAGGGGCAGGAGCCGGTTCGTCAAGGAAGACGTCGCAGGCAAGGGCGGGGCGCCTGTCGCCGGCCATCAGGAACACATCCGGGACGACGATTCCGCCACGTGAACTGTTGACAAAAAGCCGGCAGCCGCAATGTCTGGCATCTTCGCAAAGCTGCCCGGAAATCATTCCGGCTGTTGGCCATGGTGATTGCCCGGAACGTGTCATCGGAACGTGGAACGTCACGACCTGGCAGCCCAGCACTTCCTCAATCGGGGTGTGCCGGAATTCAGGTTCGTCCATCCTTCCCGGATCGCATGTAAGGTAAGTGATTCCAAGCAAATCCAGTCTGCGGGCCACCTGGCGCCCGATGTTGCCCACGCCGACGATCCCGACCGAAGCCGGGGCGCCTTCAAGCGACTTGAAGATTGCACCGATGGTCCAGTCCGCCACGGCCTCGGCGGTTGAACCGGCCGCGTTGAAGACCGGGATCACTCGCCCCAGGCGCGCCGACAGTTCGGCAACCGCGTTCGTGTCGATATGGTCGGTGCCGACGACGGGGGTCACGATAACCTTCAGGTTGTTACAGCGGGAAAGCAATCCCGAATCGACCCTGGTTGAAGACCTTACTGACAGCACATCGGCGGACTCAAGCAGATCCGGGCGGGATGTCGGATCCGAGTCCCCGAAATACTCGACGCGGCCGAGTCCCGAAAAAAGAAGCTCCGCGAAGGGGCTGTCCTGATCGACAAGGAAGATGGGTTCGACTTTCATGCGGACATTGTCGCCCCGGAATTACTTGCTGAACAGCTTTTCCAGGCGGGCCTTTGCGTCGTCAGCGGTGCGCGGGCTGGTTTCAACCTTTGGTCCCCCGAACAACGACTCGATCTTTGCCTTTGCCTTCTGTTCCTCGGTGATGCCTTCGGTTCCGGGAACCGGTTTGAAAGTGAAGTAAAGGCAGAAGTTGCCTTCGGCGCGGTCGCGGATGAACTCGCCCTGGTTCTCGGTGCACTGGTTGTGGACGTTCTTGTCCCAGAACTTGCAGTTGTAGCAGCAGTGCAGGTACGCGTAACAGTTCGGGCACATGTCGCGCCGACCGATCTTTACGTCGAAGACAAGTTCTTCGCCGCAGTTGTAACACTTGAAGATTGGTTCGCTGGCTTCCATCGGGCGATTCCTTCACAGTCGCAACCACGGGCCATTCCCGGGTGACGGCGGATCTTAATGCTTTCCGGTCAATCCGTAAATCGCCAGTTGTCGGATTCGCCGATTCGCGGTGTTTTCGGCAGGATCGGCACGACCTTCAAAAAAATCCTGTCGTCTTTTTGGCATTGATCGCAAACCTGATTTACGGTGTGTTCGGGATCGACGTCGGAATCGGAAGGCGTCGATGCTTTTGGCGATTCACGGGAGCGACAAGGTTATGGAAAACATGGTTAACATCAGTTTCCCGGTTACCGAAATCAGGGGTGAAAAGGCGTCTGGCTCGGGAATCGCCACACGGCTGGGACTCGATGGGATGGAACTCCAGTCAAAGGACGTTCCGCCCGGCAGGTTCGCCTGGATCGGCTTCACGCTTCCGGATACCGGCAGGACGGTGAAGGTTCTTGGCGAAATCATGGGAATCCGCCGCGATGGAACCATCGACAGCATAACCGTGCGCTTCAAGCATCTTTTCCCGAACGATCGCCAGATCCTTTCCGGCCTTATCTCCGCCCGCGCCGCCGCCTAGTCACCGGCCCGATCCGC
>ERZ795031.1184-NODE-1184-length-28020-cov-15.862113_pt1 | contig 28020 bp, 23 predicted proteins | sample MGYA00375123_ERZ795031 | MGnify/ENA primary metagenome ERZ795031 (study PRJEB30166, sample SAMN05720159) | activated sludge metagenome | isolation source: anaerobic digester from wastewater treatment plant | place: USA | collected 2015-04-21 ...
GACTGGACGGTGGACCTCACTTGCGTGCGGCGCAATTATATTGTTGAGGGCACCCCGCCCAATTAGACAAAATTTGCGCCCGGCGTCCACGTCATTACTGATTACGAAACAGCCGCCCCTTTTGGGGCGGCTGTGCTGTCGTGCGCGCAGACGTGCCTTATGCGCCGCCTATTTGCCTATGCGCAAAAAAAGCCCCGCCACATGTTTTGGCGGGGCTGCGTTGTACAGGAGAGTGAATTACTATTCTGCGGTGAGGGTGGAAAGATAGAACGCCAGCCCCATCTGTTCGATCTTGCTCTGTTCGGTCTCGATGTAGTCGAGGTGGTCTTCCTCGTCCACAAGGATCGCGTCAAGCATTTCTTTGGTGCCGTTATCGCCAGCTTCCACGGCAACTTTGATGGCCGCGTTGTACTTCTCTACTGCTTCCAATTCCGCGGCATGGTCATTCGCGAAAATCTTGGGGACGTCTGCGCCAATGTGCAGCGCTTTTAGTTCGCTCACAATCGGAATGCCTTCCAGGAACAGGATGCGGGCAATGTGCTTTTCGGCGTGGCGCATTTCGGTGATGGCGCGTTTTTCAATCGCTTCGTGCAACACCGGGTAGCCCCAATCTTCAGCCATCTCGCCGTGAACCATGTACTGGTTAATCGCGGTCAATTCATCCGAGAGTAAATCGTTCAAGACTTCCAGAACTTTCTTGTTACCTTTCATATTCAGCTCCTTATATTAGACTTTAGATAAGTATATTATAGCACAGCTCGGACAGTCCGATCGCGATTGCCGACACGACGCTTTAGATAGTAGCAATGTTGTTTCGCGCGATCTAAGATACCCTTTGGGCTTATCACGCAGGTTTGTTTACTCCTCAAAATCAATAACGAGTTGAACACTGTAATATAATTCTGCTATGGCGAATTTGGATTTGCGCGTAAACGGCACCCCCTGTTCCCTTCCAGAAATCCCGGGCGAAATGCTTTCCACACTTTTGCGCGAGCGTCTGCGCCTGACGGGAACAAAAATCGGCTGCGGTGAAGGCCGCTGTGGAATTTGCACGGTGCTGGTGGATGATAAACCGGTCAAATCCTGCCTGTTTCCTGCCAAGAACGCAAATGGGAAATCTGTGCTCACCATTGAAGGTTTGCGAGCGCTCTCGCCCACGCCTGGGCGCGCGCATCCACTGCAGGAGGCGTTCATTGGCTATGGAGCGATTCAATGCGGTTTTTGTACGCCAGCCCAAATTCTGAATGCTTACGCTTATCTGCTGAAACACCCCAACCCGGATTACGAAGGGTTAAAAACCGCGCTCAAGGATGTACTCTGCCGCTGCGGCGCTTATGAAGCCATTCTGCAGGCAGTGCTGGCGGCAGCGGATATGCTGCGCTCCGGCGGCAGTTTGCCACCCCCAAAAATCAGCCTGGCCCACGCCCATGAGCGCGCCGTTGGCACCCTGCGCCCCAGACCCGACGCACTTGCCAAAGCAACTGGCGCGGCTGTCTTTACCTCTGATTTGACCTTTCCAGACATGCTTTACGCCCGTGTTCTGCGCGCGCAGGTTCCGCACGCAATCCTGCGTGGCTTGGATGTTTCTCCCGCGCTGGCTCAGCCGGGTGTCCGCGCGGTCCTCAGCGCGAGAGACCTGACCGCGGCAAGGAAGCACGGTTTATTTACCACTGATTGGCCTGTAATGGTAGGCATCGGGGAACGCGTGCGCACCGTAGGGGATGCCTTGGCATTGATTGCCGCGGACACGCAAGCCAACGCGGACGCCGCGGCGGCTCTCATTCAAGTAGACCTGGAGCCGCTAACCGCGCTTACCACCCCACAGGAAGCGCTAGCCCCTTCTGCTGCCCAACTGCACGAAAACGGTAATCTACTGAAGCATATCAAGGTGCGCAAAGGCGACACCGAACAGGGTTTCAAGGATTCAGAAATTGTCATTGAACACAGTTTCTTTACGCCATTCACGGACCACCTGTTTATGGAACCGGAATGCAGCATCGCTGTGCCCCTGCCCGAAGGCCGCATGGAAATCTACGTCGGCTCGCAGATCCCCTACTCCGACCGCAGCCAGGTGGCGGCCGCCTTGGGCGTCCCCGAAAACCAGGTGCGCATCCGCGGGCAGCTCACAGGCGGTGGCTTCGGCGGAAAAGAGGACATTGCCGGTCAGATTCACGCCGCACTGCTTGCCCGCGCGACCGGTAAGCCTGTCAAATTACTCTTTAGCCGGCGGGAAAGTTTGCTGGTGCATCCCAAACGTCATGCCACCCAAATCCGGGTGAAACTGGGAGCCCGCGCGAATGGACTACTGGTTGCGGCGGAGACAGAACTCTTTGGGGATACCGGCGCGTATGCCTCGCTTGGGGAGAAAGTGATGACCCGCGCGACCACCCACTCCAGCGGTCCCTATGTTATTCCGCATGTAAAATCCGATTGTTACGCTGTCTATACGAATAACCCACCGGCCGGCGCGTTCCGCGGTTTCGGGGTGTTGCAATCTGCCTTCGCGGTGGAAAGCATGATGGATATCCTGGCTCACAAGCTGGGCATGGACCCGCTGGAACTGCGCAAAATCAACGCCCTGCATGAAGGCAGCCTGACCAATACCAACCAATTGCTGGAGGATAGCGTTGGACTGCCAGATTGTTTGCAGGCAGTGGAACAAGCTCTGCGCAAATGCTCGGGTGAAGCGCCTTTCACGCCCAGGCGCGTCTCGCGCGATGGCAAGCAGTATCTGCGCTGTTGGGGCGTAGCGGCGGCCTACAAGAACACCGGATTGGGCAGCGGCGCCGATGATGCCGGCGCGGCGGATGTTGAACTTTGCCTGAATGGACGAATGCAAGTACGCAGCGCAGCTGCTGAAATTGGCCAAGGGTTGGTCACCACCTTGCAGTTAATCACCGCAGAAGTCTTCGACCGGGATCCGCAGGATATTGATGTTTTGGTCATGGATACCGACCTTACCCCGGACAGCGGTCCTACCACAGCCTCGCGGCAGACTTTTGTCACTGGCAACGCCGCCCTTTTGGCCGCCAAAGAGCTAAAACAACACATCACATCCAACCTGGCTGTTCGCTGGGATGTCGAGCCAGACCAAATCCGCTTCGATTACTCCGGAGCTGGTCTATTCCCACGCGGAGAGGCGCAGCCCGCCCGGCAGGCGACCTGGCAGGAGATCGCCAAGCTGATGGACGCGACCTCAAGCGGCCGCTCCATTCGCAGGGTGTACCACGCTCCTGAAACCAGCCCTCTTGGCGGAACCGAACCTATTCACTTCGCCTATTCCTTCAGCGCGCAGGCAGTCGAAATTGAAGTCTCCCTGGAAGATGGCGGCATTCATGTACTACAGGTCATTTCTGCCAACGACGCCGGCCGCGTGCTCAACCCGCTTGGTTTCCAGGGTCAGGTGGAAGGCGGCGTGGTGATGGGGGTGGGACACGCCTTGATGGAAGAATTTCGTGTCAAAGGGGGCTTGGTAGAAAGTGACCGGATGGCGCGCTACCCCATCCCGCGCATGCCAGACAGCCCGCAGGTGAACTCAATCCTGGTTGAACATCCAACCAAGGAGGGACCTTTTGGGGCTAAAGGCGTTGGGGAAATCGTGAGCATCCCCACCCCGCCAGCGCTTGCCAACGCGCTCTTTAACGCAACCGGGCTGCGGGTCTTTAGGCTGCCAATCCGCGCGGAAGAAGTTCTGGCGCATCTGCGCTCACAAACTTCAACGTAGCAATTTCAGATTATTTCTTTTTCCAATCAGCTTCCCATTCCGCGTCGCGGCGGTGCGTGCCATCACAGAGTGGTTTGTTGCGCGAATTGCCGCAGCAGCACAAGGTCACCCGGTTTCGCGCCACAAATGGCACACCATCAGACCGTTTTACTTGCAGGTAACCAGTCACCCATAAAGGACCGCGGATGGGACCGTAGGATGTAATCTCAAAAGTCTCAGCAATTTCCTGCGGCAGGTCCGGCTCAATTTCCGGCTCGTCCGGATCGACCTGGTAAGTCAGCGCGCCGGATGGGCAGCGTTCGATCATGGCGATTGCCAGCGAGCGCTTAAGCGTGTCCTCAGATTCCGCTGTCAGACGCACGATGCCCGTATTGCGCAGGTTGCAGAAGCCGGAACTCATGCACAAATCACGATATAAGTGGACGATAATTTGTTTGCCGCCAGGGAGCACCATAGATTCGTCCGCGCTGCCGTCTGTGGCTGCAGTTTCTCTGCCGTCGAAAGGCTTTAGCATGTGAGTCTTATCGCAGAAAGGCATGTGCTTGGATTTTCCACAGCGGCAGAGCGTGTAACGTTCCTTGCTAATCTCGTGCCTAAGGACCAACTGCCAACTAAGAGGCTCGCCGTACTCGGAGACTATTTGTGTCTTACGTACCAGCGGCACCGGCCCTTCCACGATGTAAGGACCGTTTCTGCTGATAGAAATTCCCGGAATTAATATCCGTTCTGACTTTTCACTCACAAGCCACTCCTTTCTGGTCGTATCAGGATTATAACAGCAGCTTCGGCTCTCCCGGCTTTTTCATGATCGAAAAAGATTTTTGGAAACAAACCAACAGATTGTTGACTTGACGAAATTGAGTAACAAAGTTATCATTCTTTTATTACAATTAATCTTATTTATTTACAAGGAGAAAATCATGAAACTTTCTGCACCTAAATTCGTCACTTTCCTGGTCGCGCTTGTGCTCGTTCTGGCTGGCGTACTCGCCCAATTGGGCGTTGTTGCCGTGCTGGCGCAATATGCCTTCTGGCTTGTCCTGGCTGGCTTTGTTGTGTTGGCTCTGGCCGTTCTTCTGAAAGACCTTTAAGCCTGGAACCTGACACAAAAATGGCTGCCAAATTGGCAGCCATTTTTGTTCCAGCATCTCTCAGATTTTTTGGGTGTACTGCGCAGCGCCAGAACACCATACCTGGCTGTCTGGGTCTATCCGATACCAGTTATTTGTGACTTCATAAACTGAAATTTCTTCGTTCTTCCGCAAGTATCCAGTTATAGCATAGCTCGCGCTGGGTCCACGCCGTTTATACAACGCGGTGACAATTACTTTGGCTTTGAACAAAGGTTGCTTCACCGGGTCGGGTTGGCCGCCATCCAGCGGCCGCATGTAGCGCGAATGCCCGGAGCACCACACGGATGCTTGCGGGTCAATTCGGAACCAATCCTCTTTGACCTCGTAGACATCCACTTCTTCACCCAGGTTCAGCGAGCCTATCACGCCGTAACGCGTGCCAGGACCTTCGCGTTTATACAGCGCCGAAACAACGCAGCGCGCCCTGAACAGCACCTTGCCCGGGTCTGGTGGCGGAGGGTCCGGATTGACATATTCAGGGTTGCTGAAGTAGCGCAGCACTTCCGCTTTGCCTCCGTTCCAGCGGTCAAAGTCCATATAACGGCTGGCGGAACCAATGGCCTTGTTTTTGTCACCGGTCTGGTGGATCAGGTAAGTACTCGCTCCATTGGGTAAATTGGGCGGGCCGGGATGTTCGGGGGTGTATGCCGGGTACGGGTAGGGTTTCTTGTAGGTTGCCAGCCACCAGTCCAGGTTCGGCAGTTGGTCAATCTTCAGGTAGGTATTGACCCACTGCGCGCGGGAGTAACAAATCGGGTACATGCCGGTGCGGGCTTTGCAGATATCCAGGCACTTTTGGGTGGTAGCAGTGATGCGTTCGCGGGTATTAATGCCGGCAACTTCCAGGTCGAGGACCAGGCGGTCGTGCATCCAGTTAGCCTTTCCCTCAACAATTTTGAATAGCGCGTCCATCTGAGAAATGGCGCTTTCGCCAAAGTACACCACCAGGTACGCCATGCGGCAAACCTGGATGCGCGCCATTTCGCTCCAGTAATAATCAAACATCGGGTCTTTATATCCCCAGCACACCCCTGCCCTGGCGGCAATAAAGACCACTTCTTCTTGATGAGCCTTAAGGGCATTGAAATCCTGCCGCTTGGTTCCATCCTGGCTGGTTTGATATTTACTGATGTCTACACCAAATGCTCTCGTCATTGCGTCCTCCGGCAAAAACGACGCGCCTGCCCGGTTGCGTGGATGCGAAGCTTAAGCTCCAGCGCGCGGCGGGTCGTATTAGTGGTTAAGGTGCAATATCAGTGCCAGCGAAAGCAGTATGTCACGAGCAGCGGCTAATCCAATGGTTGTCGGGTCAGAATATTCCGCGCCTCTGCCGAACTTTCCAGCAGAATAATTATTGATTCAGCCCAATCTTCACGCGCCTATCTAAAGATAACGAGAGAAGCAATCAGTAGCGCCAGGATCACCAACTGAAAGAAGATGATCCAGTTTAATTTCTGGTTCAGCGTTGTGCTTGGAATGTGTTTGTGGTCAGATTCTTTTGTCATGGTAATTCCCACTCTTTTAACCTTTCACAGGTCATTCGGTTTTCCTAATGATACTTTGTTTTATGCCTTCCTGATAAGTGCAAAAACTTAAACTTTTCCATGCTGGGTGGATAAAAAAACAGACCTCCCGCTGGGGAGGTCTGTTTTCAATGACATTGCTTTATGCCATCTCGTACTTTTCAGTAGCGATTTGAGCCGGATTGATGCCCATCGCGGCGAGATGTTTATTCATCGCGTTCATCATAGGCATGGGACCGCACATAAAGTAATACAGGTCTTTATAATTTTCTGGCAATGTGCTGAGCAGCAGATCTTTGCTGATGTAACCCTTGTACTTGCAGGCTTCCGGGGCAATCGGCTTTTCAAGCACTTTTACAAAAGTCAGGTTCATGCGCGTTTGCAGTTGTTCAAATTCCTGCTCGAACAGCACGGTTTGTTCATTCAGATCCCCATAGAAGACGTACACAGGCCGTTGGTCGCCAGTATCCGCGATTGTGTTGACAATGCTCATTACTGGCGCGATGCCAATGCCGCCGCCCATCAGGACCAGACCTTTTTGCATGCGCGGATTCTTGAGATCAAAGGTGCCGTAAGGACCATCCACAAACATCCGGTCACCTGGTTTCAGGTCTGGGATAGTGTTGGTAAAATCACCGGCTTTCTTGATCGAGAAGCGCACAGCCTCCCACTCCGTGCTTCCAGAGTAGGAGAATGGATTCCGGCTGATTACAAATGGAGATTTGCCTTTGCTGATCCAGGCAACCTGGCCGGCTTTGAACGCCGCGCGTTTGAAGCCATCCGCCTTGAGGTAGATCGAGTAGGTGTCTTTGCCGTCTTCAACGACTTTTTCCACAGCGTAGGGATGCCGGGCAAGGATGAGAGGACGGATAACGCGGATATACAGCGCCAGGCCGCCCCAAATGGCGATCAGGATTACCCAGGCAATGGTCATGGCTGCATCGCGCATGTAGTAATTGCGTTGGAACATGTGCAGCAGGCCAAATACCATGATTACGAGCGTAAGCAGGTCGTGAATGAGAAGCCATGCGGTATAGCTGATCTTGAGTTTCTTGCGATAAATAGAGGTGAGCGCAATCAGGACCAAACCCGCCAAGCCAATCCATCCGCCGATAATCAAGAAACCCTTGAAGTACACACTGCCGGTAACCAGCAGGATGAGTGGATGCAACGCAACCAGCAGAACAGAGAAGGCGGATACCACGTGATGGATTTTGTACATCTTGTCCAGTTCCACCACTTCGGAAAGCCAGGGAATGCGGGAAATCGGGAGAAATTGCATCCCTGCAATCGCCATTCCAAAGAACGCCAGCGCGACAGATATATCCCGGATTGGCAGCGCCCAATTGGCTCTGACCAACATAATTACCAGGGGGGTCAGAGCAAGCGCAAGGAAGAGCGCTACAAAAATGATCAGCTTAGATTTCTTTGCCATGATTTTCCGCGTCTCGATTTCTACTTAGTATCGTATGCGCGCCGGATTAGGGGCGAACGAGACCCTGAGTGCTCACACCGCTGAACTCAGACAGGCTTTCGATTGAGTCGAACAGGAGCTGGAGGGCGTAATCGGCATTGTGCACGTAAGCAGCCGGGTCCTTGGTGACGAACATCAGGTTGTAGGCGGCTTTGAGCATGCGGGGGGTGAATGCTTTAAACTGATTCGGGAAAGCGGATTCTTCCTCGCTCAAGGTGCCGTCGGCATTGGTGTCGATGAAAGCGTATGGATAGGCGCCGGGGTTGAAGCCAAAGGTTGCACCGGATTTGGCGGTGGAATAACCTGCGAGGGCTTTGATCAGAAGCGCGCGCATGCCTTCGATTTCTTCATAGGTGCTTTCAGCGGTTCCATCACCGTCATAATCAACTTTGGACATGGAGATCTTCTTGTAATCCTGGTAGCTCTTGACGTCTGAATGGCAGGTGGAGCAGAGATTTGCGTCGCTGCCGGGGACCTTCTGCGTGTGCAGAGAGTGCGGGTCGTGGCATTCGGTGCAGGAGTTCACGGTTTCGGCATGCATGAAAGTGCCAGCGTAGGTTTTACCTTCGTACTGGAAACCCATACCGCCGTCAGCGCCTGCCTGTGTGGAGGCCGCAGCCAGAAAATGAACGCCCATAATACCCTGATCGGCGATGACATCGTCTTCGGCCAGGCCAGCAACCTTATCAGCAACTGCTTTAGAGGAGCCCATGCCGCTGTGGCAGGTGGAGCAGATGGCGTTCTGTCCGAGTCCGGTCAGTTCAGTTCCGTTGGGCAGTTTCGCCGCGTCAAGTTTGTCGGCCGCATCGTTATGGCAGGTCGCGCAGTGGATGGGGTCGATAATCTTGCCGGCTACGTCAACTTTTCCAGCTTCGGAGCCATCGGCGCCGATATAGTCCTGGAAACCAGAAGAACTGTGGCATTTGGCGCAAGTCGGAGGAACTTCCTGGGGATCATCCTCGTTCCAGTGATTGAAGGCTTCGGAGGCAGCATCAGCATGCGCTGAGCCGGCCCATTTTGCCGAAATCACATTGAGCCCAGAGGTAGTTGCCTCGGCGGGTGCTTCTACGGCTTCTTTGGTCGTGCAACCCACCCAGGCAACCAGGGCAAGCGCGACAACCACTAACAAGACGAACAACGTGCTCTTTTTCATAATCCTCTCCATTATTGACTAACTAAGATATTTTGGATAAAAAGCATAAATAATTATATTTGTAAGTGCTTCCCTGTCAATGTGATAAAAGGCACAATTAACCCGCAATTTTTCCTTTCGCGGAAGATTCCTGCGACTCTTTTTGCAGGGATGCGCGTGTTTTCTTTAGCTTGCGGCTCAGCAGGTACAGGTACAGGCAGTAAGCGCCAAGCAGACCCAGGATGACCGCGTATCCGGCAATGAAGTAATTCAGCGTTTGTGCCATTGTCTCACTCTCCCCAGTCATAGCTGCCGTCATCCGCAGCTAATTTTTGATTAAGTTCTTCCTGCTGCGCCATCAACCGGGCACGGTGCAGCAAGAGCGCAGCGTAGAGGACAGTAAAAGCGCCCAGCGAGATGAAGAGCGTGGTAAGCATTTGCGCGTTGAGGTTCATGTCGGCTTCCCCGCCTCCAAAGACCACCGGGTGGATGGTGCGCAGTAAACGGGCGGAGAAGAAGGTGAGCGGAACGCTGATAAAGCCAATGACGGCGTACACAGCGCTGAAGCGCGCCCGCCGGGTCGGATTGTCCACCCCCCTGCGCAGCAAGATAAAGGCAATATACGTAAACGCCATGATGGTGACCGTGGTGAGGCGCGGGTCCCAGGTCCACCAGGTGTTCCAGATGGGGCGCGCCCAAATCATCCCGCTGATAATGCAAATGACCGTGAAGAGCAGCCCGACTTCCACGCTCGCCGCGGTCAGGGTATCCCACTTCAGGTCTTTCCGCGAGAGGTAAAGCAGACCAAACACGGCGGCCGCCAGAAAAGCCAGCATTCCCACCCAAGCCGCGCTCATGTGAAAATAAAAGACCTTTTGGACCAAACCCATGGTCTGTTCTACCGGCGTGAAAAAGAGCATGCGGATGAACGCGAAAAGGACCAGCAAGAACGCCAGAACAGAAAGCAAAGCTAATAACTTATTCTTTGATGACATATTCAAACACCATTATCGATAGCATTGTTACAATCACGTCGTACACCAACAGTAGGTTGAGCCAGCTGTTGATATCCTGCCCCGCCACGGAACCAAGCAGCACGCCGCAGGATTTTACCACCGCCATGTTTACAGGCAGCAGCAGCGGAAACAACAGGACGGGCAAGAGCAAATCACGCATGCGGGTTTGCACGGTCATGCTGGCAATCAGAGTGCCCGCCGCGCTGTAACCCCAGGCGCCCAGCGCAAGCACGCCAAAAAACGCCCAGTTGAACAGAGATTGGTTATAAAGCACAGAGTAGATTGGGATGACAAGCACCGCCAAAAAAACCATCATCAGCAGATTAGTCAGAAGCTTGGCAAAGTAGATTGCTGAGAGGTCGGGCACCGCCATGATTAAACCTTCGAAACAACCCTGGTCCTGCTCGGCGGTAAAAGAGCGGTTCAACCCCAAGGTCCCCGCGAAGACCATGACAACCCACACAATTCCCGGGGCGATTTCAGCCCGGTTTAGCGGGGAAAGTTCAAGCGCGTAATTGAAGATGAACAGCGAGAGCACGGCGAATGCCAGCATCGAGGTGAGGATGTCTCGGCTGCGCCATTCCTGAAGTAAATCTTTCCAGACCAGAACGCGCACGGAGTGTAACCAGGCTCTCACGCTTGCTCCTTTTGGCGTTTCGCGCCCGCGCTAACAACCGAGTTGTAGTGTTCCTGAAGAGAGTCCAGGCTTATTCCGGCATTCGGGATGCTGTCAGCTATTTTTCCGCGGTGAAGGATATCGAAGCGCGTGGCAATTTGGCGTATAAAACTGAGTTCGTGGGTGGTCAATAATATTAGCTTGCCGCGAGAATTTTCCTCCAGGACCAATTGGTTCAGCATGCCGCAGCCTTGTTGGTCGAGACCGGTGTACGGTTCATCAAACAGCAGAACTTGGGGGTCGCACAACAGCGCCCTCGCTATGGTTAGTCTTTGCTTCATCCCGCGCGAATAGCCCCGAACCGGAATCGGGCGGGCGTTCCCCAATCCAACTCTGCCCAGGAGTACGCGCAGTTCAGCCTCGCTCTGACCGCTTTCGTACAAAAGGGAGTAGAAGCGCAAGTTTTCAAACGCGGTCAGGTGCTCGTACAAGAAGGGTTGGTGCAGAATAAGACCGATGCTGCGGCGCAATAGCGGCGCGTCAAAGCTTTCGCCCTGGGCAGCCCAATAAAGCTCTCCGCTGTCGGGTTTCTGCAGCCCACTGAGCGTGCGGATAAGTGTGGTTTTCCCGGCTCCGTTCGGACCCAACAGGCACACGACCTCCCCCGCGTCAACAGTAAGCGTGAGCTTGTCCAGAACGCGTTGGACGCCGTAGGCTTTAGAGATCTGCCGCGCCTGTAGACTCAAGCGATTTCTCCGTTGCTGATGTTTCTTCTTCCCGATTGGAGCGCGTGCCGGGCAAAGTCGCCGCCAACGTGCCGCCCGCCGACAGGAAAATCCCGCCAATCCACAGGAAGTTGACCAAGGGATTGTCAGACAGGCGCAGAGTGATATAAGGTACATCGACATCATATCCAGCCAGTAGGGTGTAAACATCTCCCTTTAGGGTGGCATGAGCGTCTGGTATAGTGACGTATTGTTGGCGGTCCGGATAGATATGCTGCGCTGGGTTCAGGCGGGCAATTTCTTTGCCGTCCTTGTAGAGCACAGTTTCCGCGCTAACGGTCAGGTATTCAGGGTTCTCAAAGCTTTCGCGGACGGATACAAACTCAATCTCATAATCCCGCAGTGGCATTTTTTCGCCTGGGACCATCGTGCCCTCGATGCTGGCGGCGAGATTTCCCATGCCGATGACGCCTAACGCAATCAACAGGATGCCGGCATGAACGAGCCATGCACCGTAACGGGCGCGCTGCTTCCAAAAGAAAGACGCGAACTTTCTCAATCCAACAGCTTTGCCATCTCGTATCGTCAGGTAAATCAGCGTGGCAAAGCCAAGCACAACAATGAATACACCCCCAAGCGCCCAGGCTTGCCGCACGCCCGCAAGGAACACTGCCATTAAGCCGAGAGTGGCTATCGTCAGCGGTATCCAGATTTTTTTGCCAATTTGCTTAATTTGCGCTGCATTCCAACCAACTATCGGGCAGACAGCCATCAGAATAACCAGCAGGGCAAAAAGCGGCGTCGTGCTGCGGTCGTAAAAACCGCGATGCAGCGTCATTTCCACGCCTGTCAGAGCGCCATTGAGCAAGGGGAAAATCAGACCCCAGAGACAAATGAGCACTAGCGCCATCAGGATGATATTGGTATAGAGAAACAATGCATCCCGGCTGAAGGCAGAACCAAACTTCCATTCGCTGTTGATTGATTTCCAGCGCCAGATTAACAAGCCCAACGAACCCAAAAGCAAGAACAGCATGAAAACCAGCAGTGGCACGGAAATGGAGCTCTCGCCAAACGCATGCACGGAATTTACCAAGCCGGAACGCGTCACAAAGATGCTGAAAACGACTAAGAGGTAACTTGAGAGTACCAGCAGCAGGTTGAAGCGTTGGAAAATATTCTTTCTGCGTTCCAACAACAAGCTGTGTAAGAGTGCCGTGCTGGCCAGCCACGGCATCAGCGAGGCGGTTTCCACAGGGTCCCACGCCCAATATCCGCCCCAACCCAACACATCATAAGACCACCAGCTGCCCAACACAATCCCGGCGCCGAGGAAAACCCAGGCGGCAAGCAGCCAGGTGCGGGTCTGGTCCAACAGGTGTTCGGTTTGGGAACCCCTCACGAGCGTGGAAATGCCCACGGCAAAAGGCACCAGGTAGAGCGCGTAACCGATGTAGAGCAAAGGTGGATGAATAATCATGCCGGGATGCCGCAGCAGCGGGTTCAATCCCATGCCGTTATTCAGCCTTTCGACCACTGCCCCTGCTTGCGGCGCGAACAGGCTTGTCACCAGGCTGCCATCCTGAAGCGCCCAAACGCGCGTGAAAGGATTATCCGCAATCAGCGAGAGCGCGAGAAACAGGATTTGATTAAGGGTGACAACTAACAGCGACCAATTATCGAACAGGTGCTTCTTGCCAGTCAGGGCCATAAAGACGCACAGCGAGACAATCCAGCTCCAGAAGAATAATGAACCGGTCTGACCACCCCACAACGCGGTGAGTTTAAGAATCCACGGCATGGCCGGATTTATCACAGATACGACATAAACGTTGGAGTAATCCTGTAAAACTTGCATTACCATCAGGATTAGAACAGCCGCGCTATGCGCGAAGAACCCGACTTTGACCAGGAGCACGGCCGCGCCGGGCAGCTGCGTTTGTTTGCGGATTAGGCTGATGATAACCACGACAAGCGCTGCAACGCTGGCAGCCAGCGCGAGCGATGATGTTAGAAAACCAACATAGAACATAAAATGTGCCTCAGAGTTTAGATTTATTTGCTTTGTTCAGGTAGTTCAGATTCGTATTTGGAGGGACACTTCAGGAGCAATTCACTCACCTGAAATACTCCGGCTTCATCCAACGCGCCGGTCATGATTGCCTGCGCTTCGTCCTTCAACAAATCAGGACGCGGACCTTTGTAGTGCACGGATATCGTTGGCAGGCTTGGGTCATGCGCTGCTTGCGCTAGCACTGCGGACATGCCTCCCATTTCCTTAATGACCTTGTGGTCGCCAGGAATTTGAGCAACTGAGAAGCTGAGCTCTAGAGTTTGCGGGTTGTACACAATCGTGTCTCCCAGCACAACGCCAGACATGCGGATATTCTTGCCGACCAACTCAGATTGTCCATTTTTGAGTTCTTCCACAGTCATGAAATATTGTGACTGTGAGAGCGTAGAACTGATAACCAAATATAGAAGCGCGGCTACTATGATACCAACGCCAATAATAAGTCTGATATTCTTCGTGTTTTTCAAGATTGTTATTCCTCAGCAATCGAATGGCTTGTATTGTATCTGAATATTCTAATTTATGTGAACCCCGCTCCCCCGGCATTCAATCCGGATTTATATTAATTGTTTGAGCTATTGGAGCTAAATCGTCATCCCAAGCTCACCAAACGGAATATGTCATTTTGAGACTATCAAGACCTGAATATTTACCTATGCGCATAGTTAGAGCGTCAGCTGCATCTAACAGGAGAAATGAGAGTGTTCCCTAATATTCTCGTGCACCCTCTCCGCTCACGCGATTCTTGGTTTTTAGCGGGAGCAATAAAAAAGGAAGGACTGGTACGCATAACGACCAGTCCTTCCATGTGCGCAAAAAAATGGTTTACTTCAGGCTGGCTAGCCGCTGACGGACAGCGGTCGTCAACTGTTCCAAGTGGGTAACCAGGCGTCGGGCTTCTTCCTGATCTGACTCTCCAATCAGCGCGTCCGCCAGGGAGCCAATTTTATCGTCCTGTGGCAGTTCATCCACATGTAGAAGCACGCGTTTAATCGACCGCGCGGACTTGGTGGCGGGGTCTGTAGGCAGCCGGACAGCGCGGGGTCTTTCACGTCCGGCAGCGCGTTCCAGGAAGGCGTGGACATCCTGATAAGTGCGGCCTTCGTGTTCCGCGAAGTAATGAACTGCGCCGGTCCAGTACTGCGGATCATACGCGACTATCTCACGCAGCACGCGTTCGGGCATCTCGGCGCGGTCGCAGATTTCCAGGAGGCTTTCCGGAAGTTCGAAAAACTTCATTAAGCGTCCGTAATATGTGCGTTCCAACTGGAGCGTTTTCATGAGAACATCGCGGGTATCATCGCTCAAACGCACTTCCCCAATTTTGCGAAAGTACGCGAACTCATCCTCAGCGCTGTTTGGCTTAATGTTGTTGGCCTCCAAAACGATGCGCGCCGCCGCGCGGGCTTTGCCCACCGGCGTGAGGGCTTTATATGCCATATTCTCCGCTATCTGCTTCTCCAGGCTCGGTTGGTTATCAATAAGCGCGAGGACGTACGGCTCATCCGCGCTTCCTTCACGCACGGATTTTAGAGCGGTAGCCCAAAAACGCCGCTCGCCGGTCAGCATCTGGAAAACATCCTTCCCATTAATATTGATGACCTGTCCGGTAACCGGTTTGATTTGCCCGGTGTCGTGAAGGGAATCCCCCAGCACGATTAACTCGTCCAGTTCCCGGCGTATAAGACGATCAGTTTCCGCCATTTTTAGCCAGCGGCGCACAGTCTCCACCCAACCTGATTTTTGAGAATAGAAGTCCTCGCGCAGTTCATAGGGCAGCATAAAGCGCGCCTGAAAGCGGTCGGGTCTGATCATGGAAAGCGGCACGCGGTAAACGCTCTGACGATTATTGACCATCTTCGGCGCGCCCTCATCATAAGGGATTTCAGGCTCGCTTGTGCTCGCGCCAAAAGCGTCGCTGGTGATGTTGATTAATTCTCCAAAACCTTTTTTCTTGGGCTCAGCCATTTTTCAGGTTCCTTTCGTTGGTTCGTACAGGTAGATTGTGCCCATGGGCACACCCGCAATTTTGTTTCGCGGCTCTTTCTCGGGCTATGCCCGCCCCAGTTTTCCCATCACGGCATCCACTAAGTTCGAGAAGCATCGGTAAGCCTGGGATTTCTCCGGACAGAAAGAAAAAACGTCGTAGCCGGCTGTCGTAGCCGCGGAAATCTCGGCCAGGTCCTTGATGTACGGGAGAAGCAGGTGACCATACATGCGCTCCATGTCCTCGATCACATCCCGGGATTGACGCCGAATCATGCGGAAGCGTGAAGGGATAATGCCCAGAATCTTAAGGTCCGGGTTGGTGTTCTTATGGACGCCTTCAATCATCCGCAGGATGTCCGCCAAGCCAATCAGGCTGAGACCATCCGGCTCGATCGGGATGAGTACGTGCGTGCTGGCTACCAGCGAATTCATCGGGACTATCCCGGCAGAAGGGGGATTATCGATGATGATGTAAGAGTACTCATCTTTTATCGGTTCGAGGAAATAAGTCAGCTGAAATGCCGGGTCTTCGCGGGTCTTCAAAGCCGCTTCCAATCCCTCCATACGGGCTTTATTAGTGCGGAAGATGCGAACCTTTTCTGCGCGTTTTCGCGGAAGCAGAGAATCATTAATCAAGGTATCGGAGGCCCCATAGCCATTCGCCAGCGCGGTCGGGAAGTTATTTTCAGCGGTGATTATAGGCACAAACTGGTCATCCAGGCCGCCGCCCATAGCGCTGATGGTCGCGCTTAGTTGATCATCCATGTCAATCAGCAGAACCGGTTTATGGTTGGCTTTGCGGGATTCATAAATCGCCAGGCCAGCTGCCAGGTTGATGCTGATGGTGGATTTTCCCACTCCGCCTTTACGGTTAATCAGGGATATAATTGCCATAGGCGCTTCGCGCTCCTTTTGTGAATAAAAATCGACTTGGTTACATTTTACATTAATTTCTGCTATTTACAAGTTACTCCTGCCTATTTATTCTAAATATCTTGTCAGTTACGCAAAGTGGGTGGATAATATTAAGCACTTGACTTAATTCAGTGCGCATGCTAACCTGTTAGTACACAAAAGGAGCGCCACCCGATGATATCAACGCTGGATTTGCTTTCCAATGGTTTACTTGAACACCCATTCGTGCACTACCCGGACACGCGGTTTTTTTATCCCCTGATTAACGAACAGAGGCGCGTTCTGGAAGTGGCGTCCAGTTTTATTCAGGATCAAAAAGACCCTTCAAAAAATCTGGGGGTAATCGCCGGCGCTGTTGGCAGCGGGAAGAGCATGCTGGCAATGAAAGTGGCCGCCACGCGCTACCTGACCAACACCCGGGCGTCTGTGTTGGGCTTGTACATGAACACCAACACGGTGACTGAACCCAGGCACTTCCTGATGGCAGTTATCGAAACCTTAGGCCTTCCTTCCGCGCGTTCCAACGCCAACCGGATCGAAAGCATATTTGAATATCTGGATGAACACAATGATGAGCTTTTGCTCGTTCTTGACGGCCCCCCTGTAGACCAGGAATACCTCACCCAACTCTTGTCCTGGTCTGTTGAACACACCAAAAAAATCCGCACCCTGATCTTCTTACAGGATTTGAACAACACCACCAGCAATATTGGCAGTCTTAATCAATTTTTAGGATTGTATGTTCCCTTCCGCGCGCCCAGCGTCCAGGAAATTGCCAGCTTGCTGTATGCCCGTCTCAAAATGGCCGGTTCGGCGGACCCCCTGGCATTGCTGCCGGAACAGGTTGCTCTCTCTATCGCAGACCAGGCGCTCGGCTCGCTTACCAACGGTCTAACGTTGGCAAGTGCTTATTTGGAAGAGCAAATTGAGGCGAAGAAAAACCGCCTCTATATTCCTGAGATTGGACCGCGTGGGTTCTGATTGGACTGCTTTGGGATGAGCGCTGAAAAGGAAACGAATTTCGACAGGACATGTTCTTTAGATGCTGCTTGCACCCTCACATTGGGTTGACTTGGCTTTGCTCATTGAAAGCATTAAATGGACTCTGAGAATAATAACTGGCTGGATATTCAAGCGGCTCTAACCGCCAAGCAAGACCCTGCGCTTGCGCAGCTGCTTGATTCCGTCAGTGTTACGTATAACGGCAGTTACCAACTTTCCGCGCCACCCATGGTCTATGCCAGCCTTTGCCGCTATTATCCTGTGATTGAAACAGTGGTGCAGGATCTGACTGGCAAGCAATTCCGCCTGATGATGGACAATTCTGTGCCCATGGGCACAGTTCCCCCGTTTACCCGCCATACACAACAAGCCTCTGCAGCAGGCGATAATTCCTTGTCTTTTGAGCTCGGCTCTTCTGACGTAAGTCAAGCCATCCTTGCGCCTGAATCTATCGCTGCAATTCCCTCTTACCTGCTCCGATTTGTGCCATATGTTGGGTCCAATGCCGTGCTGATGGCCGCTGCTCTGCGCCAGGCTTTTTATCGCCGATCGCGTGAGCACGGCGCTGAACAACTTTATCCCAGGCAGGGAGACGCGGTGAGCGTGGACGTCGAGGCTTTGCTTAACATGCTTGGGCGCGTAATCAGCCGCGCAACATTTTTCCGCATTTTCAAAAGCGGCGCTTTGGATTGGTTTGTGCGCCGCGCGGAACCAGCGCATCGTTTTGTAAACGGCAAAATTGTTCGTCAGGCTAATACTTATACCTACCTCGGACTGCAATTAACCCCTGGCGACGCCCAGGATCTTTATAATTGGTTGGCCAGCGGGGGAGCGCGTGTGGACCCGGCGGCTGCGCTGCAGCGCGCATTGGAGCTGCCCAGGGACCAGATTCTGGATTTCCCCTATCGCGTGCCGGACCCAGAAAAAGACAGGATTTTTTCGGGGGCATCAAGTGTGCATGAAGTTCTCCAAGCGGTAATTGGTGTAACCGGTCTGACGCCGACGCTTGCGGGTCTCTGCGATCGATTAGCGGCGCATCTTATCCGCCCAGAAAGTTTTTTGGCGGTGCCGTGGTACTGGTTCCACCGCGTTCTGCCAGATCTTGGTTCAGATTTGGGCATACTCTACCTGATGAGCAAAAATTGCTGCTACATTGACTGGGCGCGCGGCAAAGACCGCAACACTTTTTGGGTTCCGGGAGGTTTGTCCACCCTGCAAAAGTGGATTCGTTCTGACACACTCCCCCAGCGCATTCCTCATAAGAGCCCAAGCACGCGTGGAAGACCGCGCAAGGAAGCCGTGAATTCTGGGTCGGAATATACCCGCGAGTGGCGTGAAGCTAATCGGCAGCTTGCCAGTCAGTATCTGTGTCGGGTGAATACCCGTCCAAGTGATCAAGGAATAGATTGGCAGCTGCGCGTTGAAGAAGTGGGACTGACCGCCTCTGATGAAATTCTCAAAGGCGCTTTGTATGCTTTTCTTCTCGATGAGGAAAGTAGCTCTTATTCCCGCGCGTTAGCAGTCTTTGCTTCTGACCAACGCTTTGTTCAGCTTCTGCGAAACGCGCTCAGCCGTAATCCAATGCGTATTTGTCATTATGAGACTTTAGTAGCCGAGGGAATTTGTCAGATTGAGACTCTGGAACCCGACCTTATTTGTCATTTTGATACCTTAGTGGACAGCTTGAATTGTCATTTTGAGACACTTGTAGGCGCTGAAATTTGTCAATTTGACACGATAATTAAGATACTTCTTAGACTAAAAGACTCTGTGATTTTCCCAAAAGAAACTATCCAACCACATAGCAATGCGAGCTTAAAGCCACCAGCGACGCCTGTAGAAACCAGGGTGGTGGGGTATTTAGCAGGAGAACGATGGAACCTGGAAAGCATTCTTGGACAGGTAAATCCTATCCTTAAGCAACGCATCTTAACGTCACCTTATCGTGAGAACTTTCTGCCCTGGCTTCTCCACGGCTGCCTGACCGCGGCAATTCACAGCCCCATCAGTTTTGCCGTCAGCAGAACCCTGGAAACAAGCACGGGTCCTGGCGGCTCCGCTGCCCGGCTCGCTGCTCTGCCTGCCCCAGAACTGGCGGAGCTGCTTCAGAGCGCAGGTCAGCGCGTGCTGGAAGGTTACATTGGCAGAAGCTATTTGACATCTGGTGGAACGGATGATTTGGAGGCTTTGCTCGCTTCGGCTGCAGATGCGAGAACGCGGGTCCAGCTGCTTCAGCGAGCGTTAGATGCCTTGGGCATCACCCAAAGTTAAGAACACGAAACTCATATTTCTTTTCTATCGCGCCAGTTTATTATCAGGCGGTAGTTTGCAGAAATTCTATCTATTGATTAGTTGACTTTGCTGGAATAGGAAATTTTACTCTGGGGGCATCTTATTTGTGAAACCACCGGCTGACAAAATTCTTCAGGCTTTTCAGGATTTGCGTGTGCAATTCACTGATTTATCGATATTTTTTCAGACCCTCGAAAATAAATGCGTATAGAATTGTGATTAGAGCGACTAAAGGAATAGTAAACATGAAAAAATCGGTTCTCCTATTGCTGAAGCTTCTCTTGGTCACGAGCTACGACTTGTCGCAAACAATAATGCGCATAGGTAATCAACAAAATTGAACCTATAAGAATGGGTGGGGGAGGGCTTTCTTGTTGAATGGGCTATAATTCCAGAATAATGTTTAATCTGGAGGCTGTATGAATTACGCGGTTATTATGGCTGGAGGCGCCGGCACAAGACTTTGGCCAATTTCGCGTGAGCGGCTGCCAAAACCAGCCTTGCGACTTTACAGTGAAAAGAGCATGTTTCAAATTGCTGTTGAAAGACTTGCGCCTCTATTCACGCCCAAGCAAGTCATTGTCGTGGCGGGGGCAGGGCACAGCGCTGTTCTGGCGGAACAGGTGCCACAGATCCCTTCAGAAAACTTCATCGTGGAACCTGAAGGACGAGGAACCGCCGCGGCAATCGCCCTCACAGCTGTTCATTTGGCCGCGAGGGACCCGGAAGCCGTCATGGCGGTGCTCACAGCGGATCACTTTATTGGTGATGAAGCTGCTTTCCGGGATTCAGTGTCTGCCGCGCTGACTGCGTCAAAAAGTGACTACTTGGTCACATTAGGGATTTCGCCGGAATTTCCGTCCACCGAATATGGTTACATACAACAAGGTGAACTGCTCCAGGAAATCAATGACTTCAAGGTGTTGGAAGCAATCCGCTTTGTTGAAAAGCCCGATAGTGACCGCGCGCGGGAAATGGTCCAGGCTGGAAATTATTGCTGGAACAGCGGAATGTTCATCTGGAAGGTTGCAGTCATCCTGCAAGAGTTTTCACGACAGATGCCGGAGCTGTTTGAACAAATTACGCGCATTGGCAACGCCGTGAATACGCCTGCGTACGCGCAAACGCTTGCTGAAATTTGGCCGCATATTCGCAAACAGACCATCGATTATGGCATCATGGAAGGCGCGCGTGGGGTGGTGGTTTTGCCAGTAACGATGCAGTGGACCGATGTTGGGAACTGGAGCAGCCTGAAAGCGCTCCTGCCTGAGGATCCACATGGAAATACTGTGAAAGGCGACACCCTCTTGTTAGATTGCCATGGGACCTTGGTTTTTGGCGGTCAGAAATTGATTGCTGGCGTAGGTCTGGACGATTTGGTTGTGGTGGATACTCCAGACGCGCTTTTGATATGCAGAAAGGACCGCGTTCAGGATGTCCGCAAAATCGCTGAAGAATTGAAGACTAGTGGCAGGCTTGATTTGGTTTGAAATTTTTGGCTCACAAAAAAAAGAGATTGCGGCAAGCAGTCACCGATTATTAGAGCTAAAAGGTAATCAAGAAAACATTAATAAAGGTATCAGCGTTTCCTCTTTTTAATCAGGAAATGCGGGGCAATCGCCAAGATACCATCAATACAGCTTTGATCCGTAATTAAAACATTGAAGTAACCACCACGTAACCCCCCCAGTACTGCGGCTGCCTTATCAGAACCAGCGGCTATGGCCATCACTTGTTTTACATCACGCAGCTCCTTTAGTCGAATCCCAATAACTTTGTCATTGAATTCAGTGTACACTTCGCGTCCTTGGATGTCATAAAACTGCGCGCAAATAAAACCTTCAGCGCCACATTCCTTTAAGTCCCGATACTCATCTAGCTTTTCATAGCCAGCCCATAGATAGGGGATAGCCTCTTCCCGAACCGCGCCAATACCAGTGATAATCAGGTCTGCTGAACGCGCTTTTTCGAGCGCGTGACGGATGCACAACTGTTGGCGCAATTCATCCGCGACCTTTGCGTCATTCACAAATAGGGGGGCGTTCATGTAAATTCCGGTGGCATTGTACTTTGCGATTAGCTTCTGTGTCAGGCTGGCGAGATCGACACCGGAGGATTGATTTAATGTTCCCCCAATAATCTGGACAATTTCGCGACCGCTGGCGCTGGAACCTTTTAAAGCCTCGATGGTTGCGGCAAGGGATCTTCCCCAGGAGACGCCAATTATCTTTACCTCATCAATTTGTGAATCAATATAGCGAGCACCAAATGCTGCCATCTGGTTTAGGGTCTCGATATTTGTTTTTTCAAGGTTGTTTACAACAATGACCTCTTTGAGATTGTAAGCGCGCTTTAAGAGATCTTCTAGCTCGTATGCGCGCTCGCCAAAATGGTGGACCTTAATTGAGATGATGCCTTCTTTGTGCGCGGCCGCTATTAATCGGGAAATTCGCGACCGGGAAATGAAGAGTTGATCGGCAATTTCTGCTTGCGTGAGTTGCTGCTCATAATACATCGATGCCACTTCTGCCAACAGTTCCAAATACGCAATTTTCTTCTGTTCGATTGCCTGGTTGCTATTTGACATCTTACACCGCCATTCACAATACGATAATGTTACATGAAGGACCGTTACTCAAAAGAAAGCATGAGCAACTTTATAGGTGTTTGTCAGGTGCAGAAAGCTGAAAACTGGAACGCAGTTCAGGCATTCTGGAAATCAAAGATATTTACAGCAAATATGAATGAATAATTGGTTGATTTAGAAATTCGGATTGTGCGGCTTTCGCACAAGTCCATCCAAATCCACAGACATTGTTTCAGTTAGACTCATTATATACGAATTTTTCCCATTTGGCGAAAGAATCTGCCCTTTTTTGCACAAATGCCCTCATCCGAGCTGAAAAACAGAACCTTGCTGTGCTTAAGAGGAAGCGTATACGAAAATTTTCAATTTACCAATGAATGTGGAAAAATCGGTATAGAGAGGTGAATGGATGCAGAAACCGACCAAAAGAACAAAACGAAAGAATATCCCGCTGCCAATCATGCTTATCCTTGCGTTTGCTTTGATTGGCGTGGGAGTGCTGGTCTATCAGGGCGCACGCGCTCTGAGCGGCAATCCGATTATCAAATCTCAGGATGACGTTCCCCGCCTCAGCGTTCAGGAGGCCTATCAGGCTGTGCGCAATGGCGAAGCCGTCCTTGTGGACACGCGTTCCGCAGAGCAATACGAAGCGCAGCATGCTATCGGTGCAATAAATCTACCCCTGGACATTCTGGAGAATCAGCTTGCAAGCCTAGACCCAGACCAGTGGTATATCACTTACTGTACCTGACCAGATGAAAACACGAGCGCCCGTGCGGCGTTCCTGATGTTGCAAGCCAATTTCTCGAAAGCCAATCCAATCAAGGGGGGCTTTGAAGCCTGGCTCAATGCTGGCTATCCAACGGAGCCGTAGATTGCAATAGACAAACAAAAAGACAGGTTGTTACTCACAACCTGTCTTTTTTATTTGGAACATCTGGTCTGGCGACCTGATGGGTTATCAAAGCATCTACCGAAAAACTGTGAATACGGTGGCCAGACCTGGTGATTAGCAGTCGTAATAATTCTCAATCTCGAATGGGGTAGGGCGTTGATTGACCCTTTCCGCTTCTTTGCGTTTGGTATTAACCCAGGTTTGAATCAGGGTATCGTCAAAGATCCCGTCTTCCTTAAGAAATCCCGGGTCATTTTCCAGGGCGCTCATCGCCGCGTCAACCGAGGTTGGCAGGGATTTAATCGTAGCGCGGCGCTCTTCTGACCAGTCAAAGATATTGTCATAGATTGGCCCAAAACCGGCTACCGTTGGGTCGATTTCATCCCGGACGCCAGCCAGGCCAGCCATCAGCATTGCTGCCATAGACAGGTAGGCATTGCCTGTGGCATCTGGGGGGCGGAATTCCATGCGCACAGCCTGCGGGGCGGTAGCGTATTTGGGAATGCGAATGGCCGCGCTGCGGTTGGCAACTGAGAAAATTGCTTTGATAGGCGCTTCAAAACCAGGCACCAGGCGGCGGTACGAATTGGGGCTCGGGTTGGTGAATGCCATCACGGCCGGCGCGTGCGTTAGCATTCCACCGATGTATTGCAGCGCGGTTCGGCTGAGCAAAGACAGGCCCTTGGGATCGTAAAACTGGTTTTCGCCGCCCTTGGTCAGCAGCTGGTGATAATGCGTGCTGCTGCCAGCCAGGCCATAAATGGGTTTGGGAAGGAATGTCGCAGTCTTTCCGGCGCGCATCGCGGTCATCTTGACGACATACTTAACTAGCAGCGCCGCGTCGCCCGCTTCGGTGATGCCAAGCAAGGGTGTTTCAATTTCAGATTGCCCGGGTCCGCCTACTTCATGATGATGATATTTAACTGGTATGCCGAGCTTTTCCAGCGTGACCACAATCTCGTCCCGGATTTGATAGTAATTGTCGCAGGGCGGGGCTGCCTGGTAAGCCTGATTGTCCGGCAGCGCGTAACCATTAGGGTTCACAAGAGTGCCCCAGTTTGCTTCCCCGGAATCGATTTGGCAAAGGGTGAGGGCGGGGCTGTTTTTGAGAGTGATTTGATCAAAGATATAAAACTCAAATTCAGGACCCCACAAGGATTTGTCCGCGATGCCAGTAGAAATCATCCACTTTTCTGCGCGTCGAGCGATTTCGCGTGGGTCGAACTGGTACAGCTCTTTTGTATCCGCTTCGTACACACTGCAAAGGCAAGCAAGGGTGGGTTGGCTGTGGAAGGGGTCCACAAACGCTGTGCTAAGGTCTGGGATGAGCACCATATCGCCGGCATTTACGTGTTTGAAACCCACGCTGGAGCCGTCGAAACCAACACCCTCCGTCATCACGTCTTGCGTGAATTCCCTGGCTGCCAGCGTGAGATGATGCAGGTGGCCCCATAAGTCGCAGTAAAGCAGGTCAACCAATTCGATCTGCTGCGCGCGGACATAATCATGCGCTTCTTTAAAAGTCGAAAACATAGGCTCCTCTTCGCAATGGCATAGGTGAGTGTTATTGCTGATGCAATTATAACAAGAAGCGGAGGTAGGAAGGAAGCGCGCCCCGGCGGCTTTCAGGCCATCCAGCAGAGAAAGGGTACCTTTTTGAGGGCGTAAATGAGCGCGGCGCTTAGGGCGAAAACAAGCGCGGTCAGGAGAGGGACAGAAACGTTTGGAGTAAATGAAAGCAGGTTAAGATTCAATGCTTTTTCAAGGAAATAAATCACGAGTGGATGGATGAGAAAAACTCCCAGCGTAAGTCGGGACACATTGGCAATCAGGCAGCTAAGGCGCGGGGAGAATGTTATTGTGCTCACTTTTGACCTGAAAAAGACGAATACAGCCAAGGCCACAAAGAATGTCATGATGGAAAGGGGGTCTGAGAAGCGCAGGTCAGTAGCGCCAAGGCGATGGGATGCCAGGCTTGTTACGGCAGCGTTTGCCAGTACGCCAAACAAACCCAGCACATAAATGAGAGCGCGTAGTTTTCGGTTGCCAGTAAAATTCTGGCGCAAATGAACACTCATTAGAAAATAGCCAGCAAAAAGCAAAACTCTGCCAACCGGGAACTTCTCCGCGACTGTGCTGACCCAGTCTGCCATCGGAATTAGATCCCCACTCAATACCAAGGTGTGCCCCAGCAGACCCAGAATAAGCAGCACAAACGCGTATCCGAGCGTGCTGCTGCCGCCCTTGTCCACAATGAGTTGAAGAAAAGGTGATAGCAAGTACAGGCTGATCAGCACAGGCAGGAACCAAAGGTGGTAATGGCTGGAAATCACCAGGGCGGCAAAGCGTCCTGACAGGGTGCCCGCGCTGGATGAATTGGTCAGTATAGTAAATACCGCGTAAATCATCGCCCAGACAATGGATATAACAACAATTTTCCGGACGGGTCCCTTTAGCAATTGCCCGAGAGTGCGCTGCTTACCGAGCCCGAGGAAAAGAATTCCCGCCACCATCGTGAAAAGGGGTGTTGCGGCGCGCGCTGCCCCGAGATACAGGTTTATGGACTGCCAACCGGGGGCGTTGACTGGCAGGCTCCTGAGTTGAACCTGGGTCAGGTTCAACGCCACAATCAGAACAGACGCTGCAATGCGCAGTAAGTCCACCCACACCAGACGCTGTGGTTCAGGCGCGGGAACATTGTTAGTTGAGATTGCTGCTGTGCTCATAGCTGTGTCATTTCCAACCCAAGATTGTAGAGGACTGCCGCGGGATTTGCCAGTCCATGTAAAAGTATACCCGGCCTGGCAGAGCTTTGCTCCTTATTCCGCAATAAATCGCTGGTTGGCGTTTATAATCTTCTTGGATTAAGTGACCAGAAAGTACGAACCTGTGGACGGAATGCCGATTATTGGCATGAGAGCAAAGGAGAGCATATGCAGTACGGTTATTTTGATGACAAAGCCCGGGAATATGTGATCACCCGACCGGATACACCCCTGCCCTGGATTAATTACCTCGGAAGTCGGGACTTTTACAGTCTGATCAGCAACACCGGCGGCGGTTACTGCTTTTACAAAGATGCCCGTCTGCGCAGGATTACCCGTTATCGTTACAATAACGCCCCGCTGGATATGGGCGGTCGCTATCTTTACCTGCGTGATGATGAGAACGGTCGGCGCTGGTCCGCGGGATGGATGCCCATGCGCGCGAAATTGGATGCTTATGAATGCAGACAGGGGCTTGGATACACCCTTATCCACTCTTCAGCTGCCGGGATTGATACCAGCGCGAAATTCTTTGTGCCGTTGGATGCTCCCCTGGAGATATGGGATGTCACCATCACCAATAAGCGGCAAACGCCGGCGGAAATCAGCCTGTTCTCAGCCGTGGAATTCGCGCTGTGGGATGCTTGGGACGACCAGACGAATTTTCAACGCAACTTTAACACCGGTGAAGTTGAGGCCCCTCAGATGGACGCTCCAGTCGGCAGCCCGCTGGCTGGGACGATTTTTCATAAGACCGAGTACCGGGAACGGCGCAACCACTTTTCCTTCTTTGCTTGCTCTGATGCCCTGGCGGGTTTTGACACTCAACGCGAAGATTTCCTCGGCGCTTATCGTGGATGGGATGACCCCATCGTGGTAGAGCGCGGTGAGTCTGCTAACTCCACGGCGCATGGGTGGCAGCCGATTGGTTCTCACCATCTTAAGCTGCACTTGCAGACAGGTGAAGCGCGTAGGATTATCTTTCTGTTGGGCTACCATGAAAACGACCCGGCGGAGAAGTTTGCGCCGGCTGGTTCACAGACAATCAACAAAGAGACCATCCTGCCCGTATTACAGCGTTTCTTGCAGCCCCAAAGCGTTGACAGCGCTTTCGGGGAACTCAAAGCGGAATGGGAGCGCCTTCTGGCAAAGTTCCAGGTGCATACGCCCGACCTGCACACAAACCGCATGGTCAATATCTGGAATGCCTACCAGTGTATGGTTACCTTCAATATGAGCCGTTCCGCCAGCTATTTTGAATCCGGCATTGGACGGGGGATGGGCTTTCGGGATTCCAATCAGGACTTGATGGGTTTTGTGCATCTGGTCCCGGAGCGTTCGCGCGAGCGCATCCTCGAATTGGCAGCCACCCAACTGCAAAATGGCGGTGCATATCACCAGTATCAACCCCTGACCAAGCGCGGCAACAACGACGTAGGTTCCGGTTTTAATGATGACCCGCTCTGGCTGGTTTTGGGCACCGCCGCGTATGTAAAAGAGACAGGAGACACCTCCATTCTGGATGAGCTTGTGCAGTATGAGAACCAACCCGGTTCCGAAATGCCGCTCTATGAGCATCTGCAGCGCGCCATGCAGTACACCCTCAACGCGCTTGGCCCGCATGGGCTGCCGTTGATTGGGCGCGCGGACTGGAATGACTGCCTGAACCTGAATTGTTTCTCAGAAATCCCAGGCCAATCATTCCAGACTACCACCAACCAGGAGGGTAAGGTCGCGGAGAGCGTGTTCATCGCGGGCCTCTTTGTGCTTGCCGCCCAGGATATGGTCCAGTTGGCGGAGCTGCATCGCCTGGAGAACGCTAGCTTTTTCCAACAACCCGCGGAGTTTTACCGCGAGAAAGCCCGTCTGATGGAAGCCGCGGTGTGGGCTGCCGGCTGGGACGGCGCCTGGTTCCGGCGCGCTTACAACGCTTTTGGAGAACCGATCGGTTCAGCGTCAAACACTGAAGGGCAGATTTTTATTGAGCCGCAAGGAATGTGCGTGATGGCGGGTTTGGGCGTGGAGGACGGCAAGGCGCGAACCGCGCTTGATTCAGTTGCAGAACGTCTGGCAACGCCGCACGGCATCGTCATTTTACAGCCTGCATATACGCGTTATGACCTGAAATTGGGGGAAATATCCACATATCCGCCCGGAT
>ERZ795031.1185-NODE-1185-length-28001-cov-26.773277_pt1 | contig 28001 bp, 22 predicted proteins | sample MGYA00375123_ERZ795031 | MGnify/ENA primary metagenome ERZ795031 (study PRJEB30166, sample SAMN05720159) | activated sludge metagenome | isolation source: anaerobic digester from wastewater treatment plant | place: USA | collected 2015-04-21 ...
CCTCAGGCTCAGGCTGAAGCCGTTGCCGCTCACCTCTTTCCCCGCGCCGATCAAACCTTCCTGCGAACCGAGGTTGTTTCCCGCATTCTGCAAACCGATCAACGCACCTACCGCGCTGCCATGCGCGCCATCGCCCTGTTGGACCTGCGCCCGCGGTTGGCAGAACTGCGCTTGCCCGTTTTGGTCATCACAGGTGAACGCGATGGCACCATCCCACCGCGCAATCAAACCCAGATGGCTCGTCGCATCCCCGGTGCTGTGCAGGTCGTCATTCCAGATGCCGGTCATGGCGTCGTCATAGAACAGCCTGACCGGGTAAATCAGGAGTTGTTGGCCTTCTTGCGCCCCTCGGTCTGACGCGCCTTCGGCTTGCGCATCGCCAGAAAAGCCAGCAGCACGCTGATCCAGTATAGCAGCAGCAGCGGCGCCATCAATAAAGCCATATTGACCGGGTCCACGGTCGGTGTAATCACCCCCGCCAGGATAGCCACCACCACCGTGGCAATGCGCCAGTTCTTCAACAGCATTTTCGGTGTAATGATTTGCAGCCGCGCCAGTAAAAACACCACAATCGGGGTTTCAAACCCAACCCCCATCCAAAAGAGCATATTGGTAATAAATCCAAAATAGTTGGAGGCCGTGGGTGTGGTCGGTACATCCAGTGTGCTGAATAAGGCGGGTACGGCTACAGGCAGCATCACAAAATAGGTGAACGCCACCCCGCCCAGAAAGAGCAGCGTAGCCGCCGGAATGCCAACAGCCAAAATCCGCTTTTCGTTTTTCTCCAGCGCGGGTGATAAAAACGCCAGTATCTCATAGAGGATGACTGGTGACGCCAGAATCACCCCGCCCAGCAGAGATATCTTCATAAAAACGGCGATATTCTCAGTCACCTGAATGGCTTGCAGGTTCTGGGTTCCACCAATCGGTCGAGCCAGTAACTCAACCAGTTGGGGCGTCAGCGCCAGCCCGACCAGTGTGGCAGCAATCAGCGCCCCCACGGCAATCAGCAGCCGCCGGCGCAGTTCTTCAATGTGCCCCAAAAAGGTCAATTCGTTGGCCGCCCGGCTCATTCTTTTATTCGCGTTCCTGATGATCCGGGCATAGAGGCGCTGTCATCTAAATCGGACTCCCATCCTCCCGGCTTTGACTGTTCAGCCGGGTTGGGCTCCCAGCCGACAACCGGGCTGCCTGTTCGCACATTCGCTAAAATCTTGCGGCGTTCCTGTTCCAATTCATCCAGCCCGGTCTCCTTCATGAGTTCCTGGGGCACCTGCCGCAGTTCGCGCTCGGTTTCCTGAATGGATCGCCACAAATCCGACTGCCGGATTTTTTTTATCCCCAGCGCAATCCGCCGTGACAGGGTCATCATTTCTTTGGGCCCCATCACCACAAACAGAATCACCAGCACCAGTGCCCATTCACCCAGGCCCAGACCTAAGAGTTCCATTTGTTTTACTCAATAATAATAGATTAGCTTTCAGATGTGCCGTTATGCGGCTTGTGATCATCTTCGGGCTGTTCCTCGCCCTTATCTTTCAGTCCGTTCAGAAAGGCTGAAATGCTTTTACCAAACCCCTTGGCATATTTAGCAATTCGTTCCGGGCCAAACAGCACAATCACAATCACCAGAACGATAAGAATCTCGTATCCTGAAAAGCGGTACATGTCAAACTCCTTATAGGTTTATGATTATAACCGATTGCTTTTCAATCTGAGAGATGAAAGGTCTGAAATTTGTATAATTTTGGTATACATTTATTAAATTTCGTGGTTTTCTGCTTTCAACCATCCCGATGCAATAAAGATGACTATAATATCTGTACTGCAAAGCGCAGCGAATTCCAATGCAAGTTAGCTGGCCATATCTTGAACTGTAGATTTTTGACTGTCGTCCCAGTTCGAGGCTAACCGGTTCCTGAGGGATCAAATTTTTGGAGGTTCAACGTGATGAAAATTGGTGTCGTTCTCATGCTGATGGAATTGCCTGGCCTCAACCGGGCCCTGACCTGGAATGAAATTCGCCAGACCGCTCTGCACAACGAATCACTCGGCTTTGACTCCCTCTGGATTTACGACCACTTGCTCTACCGCTCACCCAAAGGGCAAACCACCGGCATCTGGGAAGGCTGGAGCATACTCGCTGCGCTGGCCGCCGCCACCCAGCGGGCGGAACTGGGGACGCTGGTCGCCTGCAACTCGTTCCGCAACCCGGCCCTGCTGGCTAAAATGGCCCACACCGTGGACGAAATCAGCGGCGGGCGATTGATCCTGGGCATTGGCGCCGGTTGGAACCAGCCCGAATACGATGCTTTTGGCTTCCCCTTTGACCATCGAGTTGACCGCTTTGAAGAAGCATTGCAAATCATCCGCCCGCTGCTCAAAGAGGGCCAGGTGGATTTTTCCGGCAAGTATTACACCGCCCGCGATTGTGAAATTACCCCTCACTCGCCGCGCCCGGGCGGCCCGCCCCTGTTGATTGGTGCTGGCAAACCGCGCATGCTGCGCCTGACCGCCCAGTACGCCGACTTGTGGAACGTCGGGTACATGTCTGTCCCCCGCTCTACCGAAACAGAGTTCAAGGCCTTCCGCCGGGCATGCAAGGCCGTTGGACGTGACCCGGCCACCCTGCCTGCGACCTTCATGGTCAGCCTGGCCTACCCCGATTTGCTTGCTTGGAAGTCTGACAAAAAGCGCGGCTATCTCACCGGTTCCATTGAGGAAATTGCTGTTGTGCTGAAAGAATATGAAACCCTGGGCGCCGCCCACTTGATGTTCCATATCAACCCTTCAACGCCTCAGGCCTACGAGCGCCTGGCAAAATCGGTGGAGTTGTACCGTACCCAGGCGTCACACTGATCGCGCGTAGCTGTGCTGTCAGCCCACCAGTTTACCGCATGGCTTTAATGACGTTAATCAATCCATTGGTGGATGAATCGTGGCTGTTCACCTGTTCTGCTCCGGTCAGCTCTGGCAGAATCTTTTTGGCAAGCTGCTTGCCAAGTTCCACGCCCATCTGATCGTAGGGATTGATATTCCAGATCACTCCCTGGGTGAAGATCTTATGCTCATACAGCGCGATCAACATGCCCAGCACTTCCGGCGTCAATTGCGGATACAGCAGTGAATTAGTCGGGCGATTGCCCTCAAAGGTTTTGGCTGCCACCAGCAGTTCCAGTTGCTCTCCTGCTGTGCCTCCAGCGCTTAGTTCTTTCCGTACCTCATCCGCTGTCTTGCCGCGCATCAAGGCCTCGGTTTGGGCCAGAAAATTGGACAACAAAATGGAATGATGCTCACCCAGCGGATTCTGGCTCTGCGCTGCCGCCAGAAAATCACATGGGATTAACTGCGTGCCCTGGTGAATGAGCTGATAAAATGCATGCTGTCCATTGGTCCCCGGCTGCCCCCAGATGATCGGCCCGGTGGCGTAGTTCACCGCCGCACCTTGCCGGTCCACCGATTTGCCGTTGCTTTCCATGTCGCCCTGCTGGAAGTAAGCCGGAAAATGTACTAGATACTGGTCATAGGGCAGGATGGCGTGTGAGTGCGCGTTGAAAAAATTGTTATACCACACGCCCAGCAGTGCCATAATCACCGGTACATTTGATTCAAAAGGCGTCGTCCGAAAATGCACATCCACCTTGTGTGCCCCATTCAAGAGTTCCTCAAACCGGTCCATGCCCAGATACAGCGCAATCGAGAGTCCAATCGCGGACCACAGCGAATACCGCCCCCCCACCCAATCCCAGAACTCGAACATATTGTCCACATCAATCCCAAACTGCTTCACCGCCGCCGCATTGGTAGACATCGCCGCAAAGTGCTTGGCAATAGCCGCCTCATCTTTAGCGGCATTCAAAAACCATTGCCGTGCCGAATGTGCATTCGCCATGGTCTCCTGCGTGGTAAAAGTTTTGGATGCCACCAGAAACAGCGTGGTTTCAGGGCTGACCTGTTTCAGTGTCTCAACTAAGTCGGTACTGTCCACGTTGGATACAAAATGCACCCGCAGGTCCGCCCGCGCATAGGGCTTGAGCGCTTCACAGACCATCTTAGGCCCCAGGTCTGACCCCCCAATCCCAATATTGACGATATCAGTGATCGCCTTGCCCGTGTATCCCCGCCATTCTCCTGAGCGCACCGCCTCACTGAACCGCCGCATTTTGCCCAGCACACGATTGACTTCCGGCATCACATCCTGCCCATCCACAATAATTGGGCGGTTGGATCGGTTCCGCAGCGCCACATGCAGCACAGCGCGATTCTCGGTGGAATTGATCTTCTGTCCGGTGAACATGGCTTCAATCCACTGCTCCAGGTCAGCCTGGCGCGCCAGCTCAATTAGCAGCATCAATGTCTTTTCTGTAATCCGATTTTTAGAGAAGTCAAATAGAATCTCCCCCACCCGCCGTGAAAATCGTTCAAACCGCTGCGAGTCTTCTGCAAACCAGTCCCGCATCTGCATCTCGCCGATAATGCGCTGGTGGTCTTTGAGTGCGCGCCAGGCTGGTGATTCAGTCAATTGGGTAATCATAATATGCTCCTTACGATGAAATGATGGCATGAATGTATCTTACCGTGGCCTTACCCCGTAGGCGATGGTCCGTCAAACCAGTCAGAGAGCCGGTTGCGGGCGTAGGGCGGCTGGTCCACATAATGCGAAACATCATTGAACAGCATCAGCCGTGCCCGTACCGGGTCTTTAAAGTCCAGGATATTCAGGCAGGCCGGGGATTGATCCAGTCGATCTCGGTATCCTCGCGCGTCAAATCCCAACAGGCTGCTCAAAATCAAGCGAATGGTGGCTTTATGGGATACCACCGCCACAGCTTGCCCTGCATGCTTGAGCACAATTTCCCGAATCACTGGCAGCGCTCGCGCCATCACCATCACCCCCGATTCGCCCCCCTCTGGCGCAAATGTAAAGGGATCTTCCTGCCATGCGGCATATTCTTCGGGATATTGCGCTTCAACATCCATCCGGCTCATGGTCTCCCAGTGCCCGTGATGAATCTCCCGCAGTCCCTCACGTTGCTCGGGAATCAGGTGAAAGGGTTGGGCAATGATGGTCGCGGTTTCAACCGTCCGGCGCATGGGGCTGCAGTAAAATGCCACAATCGGATCATCGGCCAGCCGTTTAGATAGGCAGGCCGCCTGCCATCGCCCTTCGTCCGAAAGGTCAACTTCGGTTCCCCCCGAAAATCGATCTTCCGCACTCAACCGCGTGGCGCCGTGCCGGATTAGATAAAGTCGGGTTGTACTCATGGCGTCTGACCTTTCAGGCTGCTTCGCCACTGGATTTCAGCGCCGCGTCCACAATCGCTTGCGCCTCGGTCTGTATCTGCCCCAAATGGTCCGGGCTGATAAAACTCTCAGCATAAATTTTGTACACGTTTTCTGTGCCCGAAGGCCGGGCTGCAAACCAGCCGTTTTCAGTCACCACTTTCAGCCCGCCAATGGCTGCCTGGTTATAAGGCGCCTGTGTCAGTTTGGCCGTAATCTTCTCGCCTGCCAGCTTGCTGGCCGCGACCTTCTCCGGTGAGAGGTTGCCCAGTACCGTTTTCCCCTCTGGGCTGATAGGCGCATCCCGCCGGGCATAATAAGCCTTTCCAAACTGCTGTTCCAGCGCCTGATAATGCTCGCCCGGGTCCCGCCCGCTGACCGCCAGAATCTCCGCCGCCAGCAGATCCAGAATAAATCCATCCTTGTCGGTTGTCCAGACCGTGCCATCCACCCGCAGGAAGGACGCCCCCGCGCTTTCTTCTCCCCCAAAGCCAAACGACCCATCCAGCAGCCCGTCCACAAACCACTTGAAGCCTACCGGCACCTCGCAGAGTTTGCGCCCCAGGTGCGCTGCCACCCGGTCAATCATCGAACTGGAAACCAGCGTCTTGCCGATAGCCACATCCCCGCGCCAACCCGCCCGGTTCTGATACAGGTACCAGATGGCTGTTGCCAGGTAATGATTGGGATTCATCAAACCCACGCTTCGAGTCACAATGCCGTGCCGGTCATAGTCAGTGTCGTTGCCAAAGGCTATGTCATACTGGTCTTTCATCCCCACCAGACTGGCCATGGCATACGGCGAAGAACAATCCATCCGGATTTTCCCGTCATGATCCAGCGTCATAAATGCAAAAGTCGGATCTATCCTGGGGTTCACCACGTCCAGGTTGAGCCCATAATGTTCCGCAATCAGCCCCCAGAATCCCACCCCCGCGCCGCCCATCGGGTCAACGCCAATCTTCAATCCCGCGGCTGCCACCGCGCGCAGATTTACCACATTTTCCAGGTCTATCACATACGGTCGGATGTAATCATAAAGATGGGTTGTGGATGCCTTCAGCGCTTTTTCCAGCGCGGTGCGTTTTACCGCCTTCAACCCGCCAGCTAAAATCGCATTTGCCCGGTCTTGAATCCATTTCGTCGTCTGCGTATCCGCCGGGCCGCCGGTCGGCGGGTTGTATTTGAAACCGCCATCGCCCGGTGGGTTATGAGAAGGGGTAATCACCACTCCATCTGCCAGCCCTGTTTTGCGGCCCCGGTTATGCGCCAAAATGGCATGTGAAATCACCGGAGTGGGGGTGTACCCCAGCCCCTGCTGGACCACAATTTCGACCCCGTTGGCGGCAAACACCTCAACCGCACTGGATAGTGCCGGTTCGGAGAGGGCGTGCGTGTCCATCCCAAGATACAGCGGCCCCGTGATATTCTGCCCCTGGCGGTATTCACAAATAGCCTGACTGATTGCCAGAATGTGTGGCTCATTAAAGCTATGCAGGAGGGATGATCCGCGGTGTCCCGAAGTTCCAAATGCCACCCGATGCGCCGGGTCATCGGGATTGGGCTGGTAGGTGTAGTAAGCCGAAATCAGCCGCGGAACATTGATCAACACCTCATACGGGGCTGGTTTGCCAGCCAGCGGATGTGTACTCATGGGTTCCTCCTGCTCAAATGGACAGCTTCATGGAATGATTGGTTATACCCTGATTGTGCTCGTTTTTGTGAATTTTGACAATGCCCAAATCGCCTCTATTTTAAGCCCGAGAACCCCCATTTGAGGGTACAATGGGGCAAGCTGCAGGGATTATTTTTGGTATCCTCAAATCAATGCAGTGGATTACAACAAGCGAGAAGACCATGTCTGAAAACAAAACCCTTCAAGATCTCTGTGTGAATACCATCCGCTTTCTTTCAGCCGATGGCGTTCAGCAGGCCAAATCTGGCCATCCGGGCTTGCCCATGGGCGCCGCTCCCATGGCTTACACCATCTGGACTCGTCACCTGCGCCATAATCCCTCCAACCCCAATTGGCCTGATCGCGATCGCTTCATCCTCTCCGGCGGGCACGGCTCCATGCTGCTGTACGCCTTGCTGCACCTCACCGGCTATGCTCTCTCACTGGACGAACTCAAGCGCTTCCGGCAGTGGGGTAGTCTCACCCCCGGTCATCCCGAATACGGCCTGACCCCCGGCGTTGAAACTACCACTGGCCCGCTGGGTCAGGGCTTTGCTAATGGCGTTGGAATGGCCATGGCTGAAGCCCAGCTTGCCAGCGTCTTCAACCGCCCCGGTCATGAGGTGATCAATCATTATATCTACGCCATTGTCACCGATGGCGATCTGATGGAAGGCGTCGCCTCTGAGGCCGCTTCACTGGCTGGTACCCTGAAGCTGGGCAAACTGATCTACCTCTACGACGACAACCGGATTTCAATTGAAGGCTCAACCGACATTGCCTTTACCGAAGATCGCGGCCAGCGTTTTGAGGCCTATGGCTGGCACGTTCAGCGTGTGGACGATGGTCTGGACGTCGCCGCCATTGACCGGGCCATCCAGGCCGCTAAGGCTGACCCTCGCCCCTCCTTGATTATGGTGCGCACGGTCATTGGCTATGGTTTGCCCACTCGCGCCGGCACGGCCAAAGCTCATGGCGAGCCGCCAGGTGATGCCGAACTGGACGGCGCCAAAGAACAGTTAGGCTGGCCGAAAGAGCCGCGCTTCCACATTCCCCCCGAATCCCTGGCGCATTTTCGCCAGGCTGTCGATCAGGGTGCCCGGTTGGAGCAGCAGTGGCATCAAAAAATGACAGCTTACGCCGCCGCCTTTCCGGAACTGGCTGCCGAGCTGAACCGCCGCCTGTCTGCGCAGCTTCCCGCGGGCTGGGCAGCAGCCCTGCCCGAATTCCCCGCCGACCCCAAGGGCCTGGCTTCGCGGGCCACATCCGGCAAGGTGATCAATGCCCTGGCGCCCGTCCTGCCAGAACTGTTCGGCGGTTCTGCCGACCTGGCTCCCTCCAACAATACCTGGATGAATGACATTCCGGCCTTTTCTCCTGCCGACTATGCCGGGCGCAATGTCCACTTTGGCGTGCGGGAACATGGCATGGGGTCTGTTGTCAATGGCCTGGCCTATCATGGCGGCATCATCCCGTATGGCGCAACCTTTATGGTCTTTTCAGATTACATGCGCCCGCCCGTGCGCCTGGCGGCCCTTTCGCATCTTGGCTCTATTTGGATCTTCACGCACGACAGCATCGGGGTAGGGGAAGATGGCCCCACCCATCAACCCGTGGAGCAGCTTGCCGCCCTGCGTGCCATTCCCAACCTCATCACCCTCCGCCCGGCAGACGCCAACGAAGTTGCCGCTGCCTGGAAGATCGCCATTGAAAACCGCCGCCGCCCCACCGCCCTGGTGCTCACCCGCCAGAATCTGCCCACCCTCGATCGCTCAATCTACGCCCCGGCAGATGGTCTTCGCCGCGGGGCCTATGTGCTGGCAGACCTGGGCGGTAAACAGCCGCAGCTCATTCTCATGGCCTCCGGCTCCGAGGTCTCCCTGATTGTCGAAGCGGGTAATCAGCTTGCTGCTCAGGGTATTGGGGTGCGCCTGGTCTCCTTCCCCAGTTGGGAACTGTTTGCCGAACAGGATCAAGCCTACCGAGACCAGGTTCTTCCCCCGGCTCTGGAATCCCGCCTGGCCGTCGAGGCTGGCGTTTCACAGGGCTGGCACCGCTGGGTTGGGTCTAAAGGCCAGATTCAGGCCCTGGATCGTTACGGCGCCTCGGCCCCGGCCAATCAGGTCTTTGAAAATCTGGGCTTTTCTGTGGCCCATATCGTTCAGCAGGCTCTGGATTTAATCAAATAACCACTCGGGAGTAATGATGAATACCACCTTACAACTGCTCGCAGCCGGTCAATCCGTCTGGTACGATAACATTCAGCGCTCTCTGCTGCAAAATGGTGAGATGGCTGGCATGATCCAGCGCGGCGAAATCCGCGGCGTGACCTCCAACCCCTCCATTTTCATGAACGCCATCACCAAATCTGCCGATTACGATTCCAGCCTGCTGCCACTAATCCGCGCCGGCCTCAACGATGAAGAAATCTTCTTCCACCTCGCCATTGAGGATATCCAGGCTGCCGCAGATCTCTTCCTGCCACTCTATCAACAAACCGGCGGCGGTGATGGCTATGTCAGTCTGGAAGTCAGTCCCTTCCTGGCAAGTGATACCGCCGGCACCCTGGCCCAGGCCAAAGCCTTGTGGCAGCGTGTCAACCGCCCCAACCTGATGATCAAAATCCCCGCCACGCCTGCCGGCCTCCCCGCCATTACAGCCGCCATCGCTGCTGGCATCAACGTCAATGTAACCCTGATCTTCTCACGCCAGCGCTATGCTGAAGTGATGAATGCCTACCTCGCCGGGCTGGAACAGCGCGTGGCTGATGGCTTGCCGCTGGATAAAATCGCCTCCGTGGCCTCCTTCTTTGTCTCCCGTGTAGATACCAATATCGACGCCCGGCTTCAACAAATCATTGCTCAAGGCGGCGCTTCCGCGGCCCAGGCCAAGTTGCTTCTGGGGCAGGCGGCCGTTGCCAATGCCCGCCTGGCCTATGCCGACTACCAGCAGGTCTTCTCAGCGCCTCGCTTCCAAAAGCTCAAGGCGCGGGGGGCTCGGGTACAGCGCCCGCTCTGGGCTTCCACCAGCACCAAAAATCTGGCCTATCGCGATGTTATCTACGTCGAAGAGTTGATTGGCCCCGATACGGTCAATACCGTCCCGCCTCAAACCCTGGTCGCCTTCCTCGAGCATGGCCAAATCCGCCCCAGCCTCACAGAAAACCTCCCCGCCGCTCAGCAGCTCTTTGCCAACCTTGCCGCCATTGGCATTTCCATTGACGAAGTCACCCTGCAGTTGGAAGTTGAGGGCGTCAAAGCCTTCTCGGACGCTTTCTCTGTCCTGTTGAAAGCGATCTCTGACCGGCGCTAAACCAATATAAATCACTGGAGGGGAAGAACATGAACCCAAAACAGGCTATAAAACTGCTGAACAAAAGCATCGGTTTTGGGCTTCTGTTGGCCGTGCTTTTGTCTGCCTGCCAGACTCCTCGGCCAGTATCTCAGCCGGCAGGTGCACCGCCCGCTGCCTCCATCCCAACCCCGCTGCCTGCCGCCGTGACCTCCGAAATCACGGGCCGGGTGGTTGACCTGGATGGCAACCCAATTGATGGCGCCGTGGTGTCATCCGACACGGGCAGCGCCCAGAGTGATGCTCAGGGCTGGTTCATCGTGCCTGGCAGTGGAACGGCGCAATGGCTTACGGTAACCCACCCGGCCTATATTTCACGCACGCGTGCGGGCGCCCCGGGCGCCCCGCTTCTCTTCCGCCTGACGCCCGATGATGGCAAAACCATCGTTGTCCACTTTGTCGGTGATACCATGTTTGGCCGCCGTTTCTTCGATCCTAACGAGGATGGCGACACCTCTGATGGCCTGCTGCCAACCACCCCGACCCTCAGCGATCATGCGGCTTTGCTTGAGCCCATCCAGCCGCTGCTGGCCAACGCAGATTTGACCGTGATTAACATGGAGAGCCCGCTGTCAGAGCAGCCCTATATCTCTCCGCGAGATACCCGCCCCCAGGCCTTCCACGAGACCAAGGAATTTGTGTTTGCCAGCCACCCATCATCCATTCCAGCGCTTCAACAGGCTGGCGTAGATGTGATTTCACTGGGCAATAACCACATGTATGATCTGCTTGAAACAGGATTGAACGACACCCTCCAGACCCTGGATACTGCCGGATTGCCCCACTTCGGCGCAGGCGCAGATGAGACCGCCGCCTGGCAGCCTGCCCTGATTTCTGTGTCTGGTCAAACCCTGGCCTTCATTGGCTGCACCACCATTTCCGCTCCGGTTCCGCCCGTATCTGACCATGATGTGACCTACACCGCCTCAGACCGGCTGAATAAAGGTGGTGCGGCAGAGTGTGAGGCCAGCGCCCTGCGCAATGCAATCCAGCAGGCTCGCGCAAGCAGTGATACGGTAATCGTGATGATTCACGGCGGCTATGAATACGATCGCTCACCCTCGCCCCGGGTCGCTGAATTCACCGCCCTGGCCCGACAGGCCGGAGCCGACCTGATTATCAACCACCACCCGCATGTCGTCGGCGGGTTGGATTGGGATGGCTCCACCCTGGCCGCTAACAGCCTGGGAAATTTCATCTTCGACCAGACCATTTGGCCCACCTTTGAATCCTACTTGTTAGCCGTCACAATTCGAGACGGTGAAGTAATCCGGGTATATGCCGAGCCTCTGGGCGTGGTGGACTATGTTTCGCGCGGCCTGACCGGTGAACTGGCCGGCTATGTCTCGCGCGAGGCGGCCGGGTTGGTCCCCGGTCCTTTTGTTATGGAAAACGGCGCTGTCGAGGTGGATTTCCGCGCGCAGGCCCTGCGGCGGGTTTATACCGTCGCCCTGGATGATCAGGGTCAACCGGGACAGTTGATTGCCATCCCTGAAAATGAATGGATCTCGCAGTGTGTAGGCTCGGGTTCTTTGCGCCCTGGCCGCGACTTACTCTGGGTTGGCGGGTTTGAAAATCAGTCGGTAGATGGTTCAGCCGCCGCCCCGCTTTTCTGGATGCCCGGCGATTCGGTGCAGTTTGGCAGTCAGTTTGCCTATGCCGGTCTTAACGGTCTGCGGCTGTCCCGCGGCAGTACCAATGTTCAAGATGTCGTCACAACCCACCTGCACCGTGTTCTCGTAGATGGCGGCAGTCCATTGACTGTGACCGGCATGTTGCGAGCCAGCGCCGGTGCAATCCTATCGCTGCAAATTAGCTGGTATCCCGACACACTGGGCCCGTCAGCCTCCATGACCCATCTCCTGTTGAATGTTACTGCGCCCGATACCTGGGAGCCCTTTCGATTGGATGTGGAAGCGCCCCCTGGTACTGTGGCGGCTGGCATCTATATCCGCATGTCGCCTCCGGTCAGTGGTACAGCAACTGCCGATTTTGACAATCTGCGCCTGATTGAGTGGGCGCCCGAAGGCACGCCGTTCAGCCCGCTCTATGACTATGCCCAACTAACCGGTGCCTGTGAAGCCACTTATTATGAACAGGTCTTGCCCGGCGCAGAATTTGATCTGTTTCGTTAACCCGAAATCATCATACGCAAGCGGTCTGGTTCAGTCACCGGCAGCTGGCAGGTCGCGCCAGTGCAGACATAGGCTGTGGGTTGCCCATTCAATGGGGGACGGTTCTGTAACAGCGCCGGGGCATCTTTTTCAGGCGGGTAGGGGGACGCTGTTATAATGACGTTGTGCGTATAGTCGTTTAGAATAGCTGCCAGCAGAGCATCCGGGCCCTCACCATCCGCCTGCCAGACAATCGCTACCTGCCGCAGTGGCCCCACCGCCGCATCCAGGCCCTGCAGCCAGCACCCAAAACTCAACGGATGTGCTGCCGCCGAGCCTTGCAGCCCCGTCAGCATCGCCGCAGCCTGATCAAACCAATCTGGGCGTTCATCCAGGGCTGCCATGATGATTAACGCCTGTGTCGCCAGCGCATTGCCGGCGGGGGTGGCGTTATCCGGCAGGTCTTTAGGGCGCAGCAGAAGTTCTCCTGCCGCGGCCGAAGTATCATAAAATCCGCCATTTGGGTCTACAAAATCAATCTGCATCTGTTCGGTCAGCACCCGCGCGGCTCTCAGCCATTGCAAGTTGAAATCTGCCTGATATAGCGCCACCAGTCCTAAAATCAATCCGGCGTAATCTTCCAGTGTCCCGGCATGGCGGGCTTCGCCAGCGCGCCAGGCGCGGCGCAGCCGCCCGTTGATGAACATCTGGGAAAGCAGAAATGCCGCGTTCTTTTGAGCCGCCGCCAGATAATCTGCCCGCTTCAACGGAAAGGCTGCCTCAGCAAAAATCCGCAGCGCCAGCGCATTCCATCCGACCAGGACTTTATCATCCGTCAATGGGCGGCTGCGCTTGGCTCGGGCTGTTCGCAGCCTGGCATGGGCGCTTTCCAGCGCTGCATAAAACTGTTCCGGGGGCATGCCCAGCCGGGCTGCGGCAGCGTTTTGCGTCATTTGCGCCTGTAAAATCATCCGTCCCTCAAAATTGCCCCGCTCTGTGATGCCGTACAGCATCTCTACCACTTGCCATTCATGCCGCTCAAGCAAAGCGCGCAGCTCTTCTACGCTCCAGGTGTAGAAATAACCCTCGCCGCCCTCCGAGTCCGCGTCCAGGCTGCTGTAAAACCCGCCGGCCGGATCCTGCATTTCCCGCAGCATAAAATCCAGTGTTGCCTCACAAGTTTGCCGAAAGCTTTCCTCGCCCGCCAGTTGCCAGCCCCGCAAATAGACCGCGGCCAGTTGTGCATTGTCGTAGAGCATCTTCTCAAAATGCGGCACCAGCCAGCGCTCATCTGTGCTGTACCGGTGAAATCCACCCCCAATGAGGTCCATCAACCCGCCGCGCTGCATCGCCCGCAGCGCATCCACCGCCGCGTCCAGCGCCCGGGCATTGCCCCGCGCTGCCTGGCCCAACAGGAAAGCAATTGCCATCGGCTGTGGAAACTTGGGCGCCCGTCCCCAGCCGCCGTTTCGTCCATCCTGTGAATTAATCAGCGCCTCTGCCGCCGCGCTCAGGCTTTCGGGTTCAAGCGCTCCGGACTGTGTGCCCCATTCAGCGCGTTCCCTCAAGTGTCGGGTCAGCCGCTTGGCGGCTTGCAGCAGGTTGGGGCGGTCCTCTGTCCAGGCCTGCCAGATGCCCGTCAGCACTTCGCCAAACGCCGGCATCTGATACCGCCGCACCGGCGGGAAATAAGTGCCCCCGTAAAATGGCTCCAGTTCCGGGGTCAGAAACACACTCATCGGCCACCCGCCCTGCCCCGTCATCGCCACCACCGCATTCATGTAGATGCTGTCGAGGTCTGGGCGTTCCTCCCGGTCCACTTTGATGCAGATAAAATGTTCGTTCAGCAGTGCGGCGATGCCCTCATCCTCAAAGGACTCGTGCGCCATCACATGGCACCAGTGACAGGCTGCATACCCAATGCTCAAAAAGATGGGCTTGTCTTCCTGTCGGGCGCGCTGCAGCGCCGCCTCATCCCACGGCTCCCAGTTTACCGGGTTATCAGCGTGCTGCCGCAGATACGGCGAGGTCTCGTTGATTAATCGATTGGGCATGTTGCTACGTGCCAGGCTTGATTTCAATTAGCGTGTACTGCTTGCCTTGCAGCGCCCACATCACGGAAAAAATAACCTTCCTCAAACCATACTTTTTGCTCAACAGCCGGTCAACTTTGCCCATCAAGGCCTGATCGCCATTGATTTCATGTGCCTTACCCGGGGCCCAGCCGCCGGTCAAATCACCATTGGCTTTGCACGGAGCAACATTGACCTGCTGGTTATTCCGAATCCGCTTGACCTTACCCGAATCGGCAATTGTGCGCACATAAAGCACTTCGCCCTCTTGCACAAACCATACTGGCGTTTTCACACCGTTCCCATTTTTTCGGAAGGTTTCCAGGTTTAAAAACTTTGCTTCTTTGAGTTGATTGAATGGTTCCATCTTTTTTCCTTGTCCTCGTTAGCGTGAAAATTTACGCCGCAGCCACTTCTCAATTTCAACAATCAAGTAAGCTCCCAGGCTCACGGCTATAATATCGATCCACAGTATGAATGGAATGGGCGCGCTGCCGAAAATAGTGTTCATAAACGGCGCATACGTGTAGAGCAGTTGGATTAAGATCATCAAGACGCTGCCGCCAATTGCCCAGGGGTTGGAGAAGAAGCCCAGCTGGAAGGGGGAAAGCGTTAGCGAGCGGGCATTGAATAGATAGAGCAGTTCTACAAAGATCACCACATTCACCGCCACCGTCCGGGCTTCTTCAATCGAAGCGCCGCGCGACAGTTCATATTCAAACAACCCAAATGCACCTGCCAGAATAAAAATACTCACCAGGATAATCCGCCAGATGACCATTTTGCTCAGCAGCGGGGCCTTGGGGTTCCGGGGTTTTCTTTCCATAATCCCCGGTTCTTTGGGCTCTAAAGAAAGCGCAATGCCCAATACCGCCGCTGTAATCATATTAATCCACAGAATTTGAATGGGCAGAATGGGCAGCGTGGCCCCGGTAATAATTGCTGCCAGCAGAACCAGCCCTTCACCCAGGTTGGTTGGCAGTGCCCACGAAATGAACTTGGTCAGGTTGTCAAAAACCCCACGCCCTTCTTCAATGGCTGCTTCAATCGTAGCAAAATTATCATCAGTCAGAACCATGTCGGCTGCTTCTTTTGAGACATCGGTGCCGGTAATGCCCATTGCCACCCCAATATTGGACTGCTTAAGCGCTGGGGCATCGTTAACCCCGTCGCCGGTCATCGCCACCACGTGACCGCGCGCCTGCAGGGCCTCAACCAGCCGCAATTTTTGCTCCGGAGCAACCCGGGCAAACACATTCACCTGATCAACCCGTTCCATCAACTCGGCATCCGAAAGCCTCAGCAAATCGGCGCCGGTCAATACGGTGCTGCACCCATCTTTGCAAAGCCCAATTTGTTCTCCAATTGCTTTTGCCGTCAGTGCATGATCCCCGGTGATCATTTTCACTGTGATTCCGGCTCGCTGGCTGGCTTTGATGGCATCAATCACTTCCGGGCGGGGCGGATCAATCATGCCCTGCAGCCCCAGCAGCGTCAACCCGGTTATATCTTCAAAGGTGATCTGCTTTGCCCCCGGTTTTTCCAGCCGGGCAAAAGCCAGCACGCGCAAACCCCGCGCCGCCATCTGCTCCAATGCTGACCGGAAAACATCGCTGCCGCAGGTGATAACGTTTCCAGAAGCATCCATTGCACCGTTGCAGCGTTCTAACAATACTTCAGCCGCGCCTTTCACGTAAATCATTCCGTCCGCATGCAGTGTCGCCATATATTGGTGCTGCGAATCAAACGGAATCGAATCCAATCGGGCGGGATAATCCCCGGTTTCCAGGCTCAGGCCCGCTTTGCGGGCAGATACCAGCAGCGCCCCCTCAGTAGGGTCGCCTTGTATGGTCCAATAGCCATCGGTTTCAACCAGTTGGCTGTCGTTACACAACACACCGGCTTTGAGCATTTCTTGCACAGCCGCATCTTCAGTCGCATTGCCCGAAATCGTCCCCTCCGGCTGATACCCAACCCCGCTGATTTCATACGTCCCTTTGGTGGTCTTCAGCTCCTGAACCGTCATCTGATTCTGCGTCAGCGTGCCGGTCTTGTCGGAGCAGATCACCGTGGTGGACCCCAGTGTCTCAACTGCTGGCAGGTTGCGGATGATGGCGCGGCGTTTCGCCATCCTCGAAACCCCAATTGCCAGGGTCACTGTTAATGCTGCCGGCAGTCCTTCCGGAATCGCCCCTACCGCCAGCGCAATGGCCCCCATCAAAGTATCCACCACCGGCTGCCCTCGCAGCACACCTACCCCAAACGTAACTGCCGATAATATGAGGATGGCAACCAACAACACCCGGCTGAATTGACTGATCTTGCGGGTGAGTGGCGTTTCCAACTCTACCGCGCTGGATATAAGCTGCGAAATCCGCCCAATTTCGCTGCCATCGCCGGTAGCCACCACCACGCCCGTTGCCGTGCCATATGTCACCAGCGTAGAAGCATAGGCCATATTCCGCCGCTCGGCCAGTACCGCTTCCGGCTCAATCAGCAGGTTGGCGTCTTTTTCCACCGGAACCGATTCGCCGGTCAGGGCGGCTTCGGTCACCTGTAGATCGCGGGATGTCACCAACCGCAAATCGGCTGGCACCCGTGCCCCGGCCTGCAGTTGAACAATATCACCCGGCACCAGCTCAACTGCCGAGAGGCGCACCACCTTGCCCCCGCGCACAACAGCCGCCTCAGTCGTCATGGTCTTTGCCAGCGCCGCAATGGCCTGCTCTGCCCGTGATTCTTGAATATACCCAATCACAGCATTGATCAGCACCACCCCAAAGATCACCAGGGCGTCGGTCAAATCCTTCAAAACGGCCGTCACCACACTGGCAACCACCAGGATAATCACCAGCGGATTGTTGAATTGCATCAGGAATCGCATCAAAGGGCTTTTCCCCTTTTTAGGCGTTAATGCATTCAGCCCAAAGCGCTCCTGCCGGTGCTTGACCTCAAAGAGATCCAGCCCGCGCTCAATATTGCTGTCCAGCAGTTCAATCACTTCTTTTGGCGGCAAATGCTGCCAGTGCTTTCCCAGGAGTTTATTCATTTCAACATCCTTTTTGTTTTCCAGCCCCGATAGGCAAATAAGAACGGCAATCCCACCCACATGAATATCCCTACCAGCCACCATAGGGGATCATGGGATAGCTTCACTGTAATTTCATCCACAACCTCAGTGGTTTCTTCGCTCACCGCAGCAAATGTATGGCGGTGCAGCCAGTGTGCAAAAGGCCCTCGGATCTGCCGGTCACTGAATCCCGTTTCTGTCACATTCTCAATCCGGGCAGTCCAGTGAATCGGCAGCGGCCCCATCCACATTGTAAAATCCATGATATCATTTTCGTTCAGGGTTGCCGGGGTGCTCCTCATTTTGATAAATACTGGCGGCGGTGTGATGGCAGCCATGCTTTCTGCCCGGCTGTGAAAATCCCTCACCCGGCTCAGTGCAGCCTCAACCCGAAAACGATGTTCATAATTCATATCAAAATATCCTATCAAGAAATATACGCTTTTATGTTGCCTCCCGTCAAGTATTTCTGTCCGCTAACCCTCTACTAAACCATTCTGCCCGGCCCCTGTTAGGAACGCATGTCAAATCCTGCTGCCAACCGCCTCTACCAGATTTTACAGCGCTGGGGCCCGGCCCTTGTGCTCATGCTGGCAATCTTTCTTTTCTCCAACACACCCTCCACAGAAATTCCCAACCTCGGCGGCTGGGATCGGCTGGTCAAAAAAGGCGGGCACATGCTCGGCTATGCTTTGCTGGCGCTCACGCTGCTGCGTGGTTTCGGATCTGCTGGCTGGCGCAATATTCTGTTTGCGTTCATCGGCGCCGCGCTCTATGCCGCCAGCGATGAACTGCATCAGTTCTTTGTCCCGGGGCGCCATGCTGCCCTGTTGGATGTGGCAATCGACTCGCTTGGCGCCGCCCTTGGCCTTTTGGCTGCCCGGCATCTTCCCGTCCTGCAGAAAATCATTCACCGTGGTCTATAAAATACCCGCCTCTTGAAATTAATGACAATCGGTCGCTTTTGCGCTAAACTAAATTATCGCTTTTGTCATTTTCAGGAGACCGATTATGAAGCTCACCCTGCGCACCTATCAATCTGATGACGACTACTGGCGCATTCGCGATTTTTTACGTCAGGTAATGGTCGCTAATCACCGCCGTGAATTTAGCTGGTCGGTTGCCCGCTGGGATTATTGGTGGTGGTTTGCCAATCCCGACCTGGAGAAAATCTCCCTGACCGAAAATGTGTTTATCTGGGAAACTCCGGACGGGCAAATCGCCGCCGTCCTGAATCCCGAAGGCCGCGGGCAGGTCTTTTTGCAGCGCCACCCCGATTTTATCTCTCCCGACCTTGATGCCGTAATGATTGCCCTGGCTGAAGACCGCCTGACCGCACCGAACCAGGATGACCGCCGCCAGTTGCAAATCTTTGTCGATTCGCAAGACACCACCCTTCACCAAACCCTGACCCAGCGCGGCTTCCAACGTGTTGAGCGCCCTGGCGAACAAGAATATCAGCACCGCCGCTCGCTCGATCTGCCCCTGCCGCCGCCCATCAAGCTCCCCGATTACACAATCCGCCCGTTGGGTACTGGCCTGGAATTTCTAGAGCGCTGCTATGCTTCAGGCCTGGGCTTTCATGATGACGATATCCAGGTCGCCCGTGACAATCGCGATCACCCTGACTGGTATCGCCATATCCAATCAGCGCCGCTCTACCGCCGTGATCTGGACCTGGTTGTCATTGCTCCCGATGGGTCAGTGGCCTCTTTCTGCACCATCTGGTTTGACGATGTCTCTCGCACCGCCTACTTTGAACCGGTCGCAACCGTACCGGCTCACCGTCAGCGCGGCCTCGGCAAAGCGATGATGATCGAAGGGCTGCACTGCCTCAAGCAGATGGGCTGCAAGGTAGCCTTTGTGGGTGGCTATTCTCCCGGCGCCAATGCCCTCTACTTTTCCGTGATGGGCCCCGAATACGATGTTTCTGAACCCTGGGAGAAAATCATCTAAACACTGCCCTCGCTTTTTCTCTCCCGGTTTGGTAACATTCTGTCGTAGCACAGATGGCTAAAATGGTTAGGAGGCGCTGAATGATCCCAATCCGCGATTCAATTCCCACCCGCCGGGTTCCAATTGTCAACTACGCCTTGATTGGTGCGAACCTGCTGGTGTTTCTTTTGATGTGGTTGGCCGGACCAGAACAAGAGCGGTTGGTCTATCAATTTGCCCTCATCCCGGCCAGTTTTTCCAACGGCATTGATCTGGGGGATATTACCGATATTTTCACCAGTATGTTCATGCACGCTGGCCTTGCCCACATTGCCGGCAACATGCTGTACTTATGGATTTTTGGTGATAATGTTGAAGATCGTCTGGGCAGTTTCAAATACCTGCTCTTTTATCTGGCGGGTGGTTTGGCCGCCTCCCTCACCCACCTGCTCTTTAATCCAAACTCCCAGATCCCAACCGTGGGCGCCAGCGGTGCCATTGCTGCCGTTCTGGGCGCCTATTTGGTCATGTATCCCCAAAGCCGGATCGCCACCTTCATCCCCCTGGGCTTCTTTATGCGGCTTGCCATGGTCCCCGCTTCGGTGGTCCTGGGGTTCTGGTTTATCCTGCAGCTATTCAATGGCTTTCTATCCATCGGCGCTGCCGATGTCGGCGGCGTGGCTTTCTGGGCGCATATTGGCGGTTTTGTAGCCGGGGTTGTGCTGGCTAAATTAATGCCCGCCCCACGCCCTTCTGCCAGTGTTATCACCTGGTAAGTTTAGCCTGTCAGACCGGATAGCGTAGCTCAGGCCCCATCTGCGGGTTAACCCTTCCAGATGAGAATTCACTCATCTCATTTTGATTTGGGGTATACTGTCTCCATTCTGCTCGATCGATTATTCATTATTCAAACTGTGAGGAAAACATGGTCGAAATTCAAAAAATTGATACAACCGACCGCCGGCAAGTGAACGAATTTGTCAATTTTCACTATCGTCTCTATGCCGGTACGCCGCAGTGGGTCCCGCCGTTCTATAACGACATCAAGCTGATGTTGAACCGCGAGAAACACCCCTTCTACGAACACTCAGACGCCGATTTCTTCATTGCCCGCCGTGGTGATGAGGTGGTTGGGCGCATTGCCGCCATGGAACTCAAACCCTTCAATCAGGTTCATGGCGTCAAAGATTCTTCCTTCTACCTTTTCGACACCGTGGATGATATCGATGTTGCCAAAGCACTGGTCACTGCTGCGGCAGAATGGGCCCAGAAGCGCGGACTGACTCGCGTGGTCGGGCCTAAGGGCTTCTCCCCGTTTGATGGCTACGGCATTCAAATTGAAGGCTTTGAGCATCATCAAATGATGACCATGATGAACTACAACTTCCCTTACTATCAACGCCTGATGGAAGAACTGGGTTTTGAAAAGAAAGTGGATTTTGTTTCCTGCTACCTGCACCGTGATAACTTCCAGCTTCCCGAAAAAGCGCGCGAAATCGCCCGCCGGGTTCAGGAACGCGGTACATTCACAGTCAAGAACTTCGCCTCAAAAGCTGAGATGCTCAAATGGGGAGATCGTATTGGTGAGGCTTACAATAAGACCTTTGTCAACAACTGGGAATATTACCCCCTGACCCAGCGTGAAATCAAATTCACGGTTGATTCTGTGCTGACCGTAGCCGTGCCTCAATTCATCAAGATCATCCTGCATCACGATGAAGTGGTTGGCTTCCTCTTTGCCTTCCCCGACATTTCTCAGGCCATTCAGCGTGCCCGCGGCCGCCTGACGCCCTGGAGCATCGCCGATATGCTGATCTCGCTCAAGCGCACCAACTGGGTCTCGGGCAATGGCGTTGGCGTCCTGCCCGAATATCAGGGCCGCGGCGGCACTGCATTGATGTATGCTGAACTGGAGAAGACCGTTCACACGCCTCAATTCGAGCACCTCGAAATGACCCAGGTCGCTGAATCGGCGGTTCAAATGCGCCGTGATCTGATTAACCTGGGTGGCAAGGCTTACAAGAACCACCGCGTTTTCCAGCGCAGCATCTAACTTAACCATATCCCAATCCCATCAAAAGGCGCACAGACGTGCGCCTTTTTTATTTTCGTTTCATGGGCAGTCGGATGGCTTTGTGCAGCGCATATCCCATTAACAACCCGATCCACGGCAGCAAGGGAATAACATAACGTTGAAACGGCAGCGTTACAAACCCGGCCTGAAACCCCAACTGCAGCCCAAAGCCCAACAGCAGCAAGGCCAATCCTCGCCGCTCTGTTGGTTCTTTGATTACCCCTCTTACTGCCAGCGCAATTCCCACCAACGTCAGCGCCAGCAGAATCCCCCCGCCGCCAAAACTCCGCAGCAGCCGGTGCAAGGGGTTTGCCAGATAATGGTCGGCATCGCTTTGCTGTACTTCTGCGTAATTCCCCACATCCCAGATGGCTGGTGGTGCAAAATACAACTGCGCCAGTGCACCCACCAATCGTTCTCCGGGTGTATCCAGCGCCTGATCCGCATTTGCCGCCCGCATTTCCGCCGTTTGCCGGGCAGCTAACTCTTGCCGAGCTGTCAGCGCCGCCTGCGTTGCCTGCACCGGATATTGCCACAGCCATGGATTTAACAGCCCATATACCAACCCAAATGCCAGCAAATACGCCCCTGCCCGGAGCAGATAGCGTGTCCAGTGAAGTTGACTGTGTCGAACCCATAGCACCGCCACCAACCCCAACGGCAGCAGCGTCACCGCCGAATGTTTGGCGCAGAATGCCAGTCCTGCCGCCAGCCCCAGCAGCCAGGCAGGCGTTTTCTCCCGCAGCGCCAGCCAGATGAACAGCGCCACACAGAACAACAGCGCACTTTCGGCCATGGCCCGGCGGGTGTGCAGCAGCACCAGCGCGTTAATGGCCATCAATACCAGTGCCAGCCAACCCAGCCTTTTGCTACCTAAGCTTTTCCCTGCCTCATAGGTGAACCAGAGCGTCAGCGGGAACAGCCAGGCCACACTTAATCGTCCCACCGCCAGCAGCCACCGATCCGGCAGCGCACCGTTACCTGAGTTTTCTTCCCAACTGGCTGACCAGACCCAGTCAGCCGGCAGCGCTGCTGTGTTGCTTAGCGCTCGTCCCAATCCAATTAAAGCGCGCGTCAGCGGCGCGTCGAGCAGTCGGTACTGTTCTCGCAGCCCGCCGGTTTCTGCAGGCGTCCAGAACAAATCCGTAGGATTTTCAAAGAGCAATTCAACGTCTGCGCTCATATAAAGCTGTGCGCTCTCGTCTGGATGAAACGGGACGCCCAAAGTCCCCGCCCAGTACGGGATGCAAATCAGCAGAATAATGCCAGCAGTCAGTAGCGGCAGCTGTTTCTTTTTATTCATACCCATAATTATATGCCCATGTCGTATTCTGACCTGACAAATTCTGCAATCTCCTGTACAATCAAAATATGAAAATCTGGAAACGCGATATCTTTTGGCTGGGGCTGATTTTGTTGGTGGCGGCTGGACTCAAGCTCTGGCTGCTTCTGGCCGAACGCGTCCCCTTCAACGCCGATGAGGCCGTCGTTGCACTGATGGCTCGCCACATTTTGCAGGGTGAACGCCCCATCTTTTTCTATGGTCAGGCCTACATGGGCAGCCTGGATGCCTGGCTGGTGGCGGGTGGTTTTGCCATCTTTGGGCAGCAGGTCTGGGTTATCCGGCTCCTGCAAACCCTGCTTTATCTCGGCACAATCGCCACCACCTATCTAATTGGTAAAACCATCCTGGGGTCATCTCGCACCGGCCTGATCGCCGCCGCACTGCTGGCTGTTCCCACGGTCAACGTCACGCTCTACACCACCGCCTCCCTGGGTGGCTATGGCGAGGCCATCCTCATCGGCAACCTGATGCTGCTGGCGGTACACGCAATTGGGCAGCGTCTGTTGTCCGATGCTCCTCTTGCGCCGCGTGTTTGGGGTGGGGCGGTGCTCTGGGGCTTCCTGGCCGGGCTTGGCCTCTGGTCTAACGCCCTCTCGCTGATTTATGCAATCCCGTCCGGGCTTTACCTGCTCTGGAAGCTCCGCTGGGGCTCCGGCTGGCGGCGGGGTTGGCCAATTATCCCCGCTGCGCTGGTTGGCTTTCTGCTGGGTTCGCTGCCCTGGTGGCTCTATGCTGCCCAGGCTGGCCTCGGACATCTGATTGGCGAATTGACCGGCAGTGCCGTGGCGGTTGAAAAAGGCTCCTATGCACTTCAAATACTGAATCATCTCTTCAACTTGATTCTCCTTGGCGGCACAGTGACCTTTGGCTTCCGCCCTCCGTGGGAGGTGCGCTGGCTGGGGCTGCCGCTGCTGCCCTTCGTGTTGATGTTTTGGGCTGTGGTTATCATCTTTATGGCTCGCGGCATTGAGCGCAAGCAGGAACATTGGCCCGAGCGCCGCATGATTGTGGGCGTGATGGTGGTCTTCTGGCTGGCTTTTATTCTGACCTCCTTCGGTGTGGATCCTTCCGGGCGCTACTTTGTCCCCACCGCCATTCCCCTGGCCCTCATTGCCGCTGAGACGATCCAGCAGGTTAGCCAAAAGTTCTGGATCCGTCTCGCCCTGATTGCCCTGGTGATTGGCTTTCACATCTACGGCACCATCCAGTGTGCGCTGCGTTACCCGCCTGGCATCACCACCCAGTTCTATGAGCCATCGGTTGTCGATCATCGTTACCTGCCAGAGTTGATTGATTTCCTCAAAACCGAGGGTGAGACCACCGGCTACACCAATTATTGGGTCAGTTACCCGCTGGCATTTGAGTCGGACGAAAGTTTGATATTTGTACCGCGCCTGCCATATCACGCTGATCTGCGCTACACCGAACGTGATGATCGCTATGCACCCTACGATGCCGTAGTGATGCAATCCACCCGGGCTGCTTACATCACAACCCGCAATGCACCGCTGGATGAGTACTTGCGTGCACAGTTTACCGCTCTGGGCATCACCTGGCAGGAGCGTCAAATTGGTGATTATCAGGTCTATTACCGGCTTTCAGTCCTGGTTCGCCCGGAACAAATTGGGCTGGGGAGCAGCACGCCGTGACCGTTACTGTCAAATCATCTGCTCAACAACCGCTTGAGCGCCTGATTTTGGTCTTGACCCTCGTCCTGGTCTTCCTCATGGCTGCCCGCACACCGTTGGAAAGCGATTTGTGGTGGCACCTGCGCGCCGGCGAAGAGACCCTGCAAACTGGTCAGCCCATGCTGACCGACACCCTCTCCTTCACCCGCGCCGGCGAGCATTGGATCAATCACTCCTGGCTCTCCGAGGTCGTCATGGCGCTGGTTTACCGCGCCGCTGGCCCCCTGGGACTGGGCCTGCTGGTTGCGCTCCTGGCTGTCCTCAGCATGGGGCTGGTTTACCTTCAAATGGAAGGCCCTGGTTTCTTACGCGCCTTTTTGATCATCCTTGCCAGCCTGGTAGCTGCCCTGGTCTGGTCGCCGCGCCCGCAGATGGCCTCTCTGCTGGGCATTGCGGCTCTCGGCGGCATCCTGTATCTCAACAAGTGGCGTCAGCGTGACCTGCTCTGGTTGATGCTGCCGCTCTTTTTGCTCTGGTCTAATCTGCACGGCGGCTATTCGATTGGCTTCCTAATCCTGGCAGCCGCACTTGGCGGTGAGATTCTCAATCACCTGCTTGGCTTCACCGGTCCCGAAGTTCTCTCCTGGCGGCGGATTGCCCGTCTGGCGTTGTGGACCGGCGCCTGTGCGCTGGTGGTCTTAATTAACCCCAACGGCCTGGATACCTGGCGCATCCCCTTCCAGACGGTGGGGGTTCAGACCCTTCAGCAGGCCATTTCCGAGTGGGCTTCCCCCGACTTTCACGACCTTGCCCAGCAGCCCTTCCTCTGGCTGCTGCTGGCAACCCTCGCCTCGGTTGGACTCTCGGGTCGCCGCCTCGATGGTGTGGATCTGCTAACTGTAATCGGTTTTGCTTACCTCGCGCTGGTCGCCCGCCGCAATTTTGGCCCCTTTGCCCTGGTCGCCGCCCCGGTCCTGGCCCGCCATCTCTGGGCTGCCTTGCAGTCCTGGCCCACACGGTTGCCCGCTTTTCAATCCTGGCTGAATCAATTGGCCGAGCGTCGGGCCCGCGCCAAACCTGCCCCCCCGGCCCTGGCGCGGGTACTCAATCTGTTGATTGTTGCCCTGCTGGCGTTTGCTGCTTTCATTAAGTTATACATTGTGACCCAGCCCACGTTTTACGGCGCCCTGGTGTACAGCACTTCTCCAACCGCCGCGGTGCACTGGCTGCAGGAAAATCGCCCCACCGGCCCGCTGCTCAGTGAGTATGGCTGGGGGGGCTATCTCACCTGGCACCTCCCCGAATATCCTGTCTTTGTAGATGGCCGCACCGACCTGTTTGGTGATGAGATCATTGGCGACTGGCTGACTGTCGTTGAGGCCCGCTCAGGCTGGCCTGCTGTGTTGAGTCAGTGGGATGTGCGGCTCATCATGCTCGAGCCCGGCCGCCCGGTGATCTCTGAATTAGATGCCGCCGGCTGGACGCGCCTCTATTCTGACGATATCGCGGTGATCTATGGACGCTGAACCTCATCCCATTGAAATTAAGTCCTGGCCACGCTTTCTGGTTGGCGGTTTAATGATTGCCCGTCTGCTCATGCTGCTGGCGCTGCCGCTGGAAGGGTTGCGTGGCTATGGCGATTTTCAGCATTTCTTCAATTTGGCTGCCATTCCCGGCTGGCCCTACCTGGATCACTGGGTAGAATTCCCCCCCATCTTTCCCTTTTTGATTGAGTTGCTATATCGCATTTCCGGTGCGCAGCAGCACACCTTTGATTACCTGCTTTTCTTCATCCTCACTGCTGCCGACGTGGGCAGTCTGCTGGTCTTTGGCCGCCTTCTAACACACCTCAATCCGCCTTCGGCGCTCAAGCGCTGGCTGATGTACGCCCTGGCTCTGGTAGCCCTGGCCTATGCCTGGTGGTACTTCGACTCCCTGCCCGTGCTGGCTTTGCTGCTCGGCTTGCTTTGGATCATCGAAGGCCGCGACTGGCGCGCCGGTGCAGTGCTGGGCCTGGGACTGATCACCAAACTCTTCCCGGCGCTTGCTCTGGCGGCGGCCTGGCGGCTGCTGCCGCCGCGCCGCGCCCTGCGGGTCACATTGCTCACCCTGGGCATAGGCCTGATTGCCTACGGTGCGCTTTATCTGGCCGCGCCGCAGTTCACCGCCGCCTCGCTGATTTCTCAGGGCGCCAAAGGCTCCTGGGAGACGGTCTGGGCCCTGCTGGATGGCAATCTCCGCACCGGGTCGTTTGGCCCCCTGGTGGAACGCCTTGACCCGGCTCTGGCAAATGTTTCTTCGGGGCAGCCTGCTCGCATTCCCACCTGGATACCCCTTGGCCTCGCGGCCGCTTTGGGTTTCTGGCGCTTCCTGAAGGCGCGCCGCACCCCGCTTGCTGCTCTTGCCCTCACGGGCCTGGCCTGGTGCCTGCTCATGCTGGCTTCTCCCGGCTGGAGCGTCCAGTGGACGCTCTACGCTCTGCCTTTCATGCTCCTGCTGCTGCCAGACAAAGAGGCCCCCCTGCTGGTGGTCACTTTCACCCTGGTCAACCTGCTGGAATGGCCCATTTTGCTCTCTCGCGGCCTGTTCTGGGCCATGCCGCTCACCATCATCCTGCGCGCCCTGTTGCTCGTCTTGCTCGCCATCCGTTTTGACCAGCGCGCCCGTCAGCCGTAAATATCCTTCCGCCGGTCCTCAAATACTGGAATCGTGCGTCGTGCCTGGGCAACCAGCTCAAAATCAAGGTCAGCCGTCAGCAGCGCTTCGTCCTTGCCATTGCCCTCAATCAGCGCCTCGCCCCACGGCGTGATGATGGCGCTGTGCCCTCCATAGACTGCCTCGCCAATTTCCCCTACCGCATTCACCCCGGCGACAAACATCTGATTCTCAATTGCCCGCGCCCGCAGTAAGGTCTGCCAGTGCGTTATTCGCCGTACCGGCCACTCAGCCACCACCCAGGCAGCCTGGGCACCATCCAAAGCATACTGCCGGTATAACTCTGGAAAGCGCAGATCATAGCATACCGATAACCCCGCTTCGCCCCAGTCAAACCGGGCGGTTTGTCCGGCCTCTCCCGCGCCCAGCCACTGCTCCTCTTGCATCAACCGGAAGAGGTGCAGCTTGTCATAGGTGGCTGGCGGCTGTCCGTCGGGTCGCAGCAGAATAAATGAATTGAAATATTTCCCCTGCCGCTCCGTAAGATACGATCCTCCGATGGCAATCTGCTCCTCCCGGCTGATTTTCGCCAGCGTGGGCAGCAGTTCAGCATTTTCGGCCGCATACCGGCTGGCATTCGCCAGGTCATAGCCGCTGGTCCATAACTCCGGAAACAGGATCAATCCGCTGCCTGCCCGGGCGGCTTCAGCAATCAACCATTTGGCCTTTGCAATATTTTGTGCTGGTCTTCCAATCTCAATCTTGAACTGTGCCAGTGATAGTGTGAATATCATTGTAT
>ERZ795031.1205-NODE-1205-length-27653-cov-105.835785_pt1 | contig 27653 bp, 25 predicted proteins | sample MGYA00375123_ERZ795031 | MGnify/ENA primary metagenome ERZ795031 (study PRJEB30166, sample SAMN05720159) | activated sludge metagenome | isolation source: anaerobic digester from wastewater treatment plant | place: USA | collected 2015-04-21 ...
AATTTCCTCCTTCAGTCGGTTAAATTACTGTTCAGTAATGAAAATTTCTTTCATTAGCTCTATCACATAAACATGCCGATGGTGAATTCCCAGCGGCCCTTGCTGTCGTCGCTCAGTCCCTTGTTGTCCAGCACGTAGCCGTACTCCAGGCGAAGCGGGCCGATGGGAGAATACCAGCGGATGCCGGCGCCGCAGGTGCTTCTCAGGTCGTCGAGATAATAGCCGCCGTTCCAGGTGTTGCCCGTGTCGTAAAATACGACGCCCTTTATTCCTGCGTCTTTGACGAGCGGAAAAACCACCTCCGCGGTCCCGGTGAGCATGGTGGTGCCGCCGACCACGTCGCTGGTTCCCGGATTGGTCGGCCCCACGTAGCGCAGACCGCGCAGGGAGTTGATGCCGCCCAGCACGTACCGTTCATAGATCGGAATCTTGTCGTCGCTGTCGTCATTGTTCTGCAGATACCCGATCTGGCCTTTCAGGGAGAAGACCATGTCCCAGAAGAGCGGAACAAAGCCGATCGTGCTGGCGTTGTATTTGACGAACTTGGTGTTCCCGCCCAGCGGCATGCCGGCATACTGGACGGATGCGGTGGACTTGAGGCCTTTGCTGGGGAACATGACGTCGTTGGTGGTGTCGTAGGACATGGTGAAGGTGACGGCGCTCGTCTTTCGCTCGCCCTCCTGCACCTTGATGTAATACGACGCGGTGGCATAATTGATGTCCTGGATGTTGTCGATGCTGTACTTGTAGCCGACGTAGCCGACGATTTTCCAGAACAGCGGGTGGCCCAGGGTGACCCCCGCGCCCATGGTGTCCAGCGTGTAGGAGTCGTATTCCTTTTTGTATTTCCAGACGTCGGCCTTGAACCACAACGGCAGATCGAACAGGAAGGGTTCGGTGAAGGACAGTTCGTAGTTGTTGGTTTTGGAGCCGAGCGAGGCCTTCAGGCTCATGGTCTGCCCGTAGCCCAGGAAGTTCTGCTGAACGATCTGCGCCATGATCACCGCCTGGTCCACGGCGCTGTACCCCGCGCCGATCATGAACATGCCGGTGTTTTTTTCCTTGACCCGGATGTTGATGTCCATTTGGTTGTCCGGCGCCTTGTCCGTCTGGATGTCCACTTCTTCGAAATAGCGAAGCTGGTTGAGGTTTTCGTAGCTTTTTTTCAGCTTGGTGGAGGAATACAAATCCCCCTCCACGATGAACAGCGAACGGCGGATCACTTTGTCGCGGGTGGTGGTGTTGCCGGAAATGCCGATGCGGGCGATGTGGACCAGTTCGCCTTTCTTCAGGAGGAAGTTCAAATCCACCAGCTGCTCCTTTTCATGGGTGGTGACCTGGGGATTGACGTCGGCATTGGCGTACCCTTCGTCGTTGGCCGTTGTCGTGATCATCTCCATGTCCTTCATGATCGCTTCCCGGCTGTAGTGGCTGCCGCTTTTGGTCTTTAACTGCGCGTACAGGTCGGCCCGGGTTTTCTCCAGATAATCTCCGGAGATTTCCACTTTGCCGATTTTGAAGCGCTTGCCTTCGCGGACGACAATCTTGATGTAGATGCCCTTGTCGTCATGCGTGATGACCGGCTCGCCGATCTGGGCGTTCACGAAGCCGTTGTTGAAATAAAAAGCGGTCAGCCGCTGAACATCCTGCTTGAGCTGCTGGGATTGCAGGATGCCCGTGTCCGTAATGAAGCCCAGCAGGGTTCGCTCGTTCGTGGCCATCATGCCGACCAGTTCTTTGGTCGTGAAGGATTCATTTCCTTCAAACGTAATGGAGCGGATATAAACCCGGTCGTTTTCCTTGATGTCCAGAATCAGGACGAAATCCTTCTCGCCGTCTTTTTCCAGACGGTCGGTAATTTCGGCGTTGTAGTAGCCTTTGGTGTCGTAAAGCGCCTTGATTTTTTGCAGGTCCTGCTTGATGTTTTCCGGATTGACGCTTTGCCGCACCTTGACGCTCATGGCTTCCAGAATGTCGTCCTTGTCCACCTTCTTGTTGCCGATCAGGCGGATTTCCGAAATGAGGCCTTTTTCGACCACGTTGAAGGTCAGCACCTTGCCTGCGGCCTCCGTCGCGACGTCGGCGCTGACGTCCAGAAAATACCCCATCTTGAAGATGGTTTTGATGTCGTCGCTGATGTCTTCCTCATCCAGCGGATTTCCGGGCCTGCTTTTGATTTTCTGCCGGATGGCGTCCGCGCCGATCTTGCGGTTGCCCGCGATTTCCACTCGCGCGATTTTATCCAGGAGGCCCGCCCGGTCCAGAATTTCCCGCTTCAGCGCCGCCGCCAGCGCTCGGGCGCCCGCGTCGCCCTTTCCCTGAACCGAAACGGCCGGCAGGATTTTCCCTTCGGCAACGTCGATGATTTGCGCGTCGATGTTCAGGGCTTCGCCGAACTGCATAATGCTGCCGGTGACGACGTAATCGGCGCCCAGCGCTTTTCCCGCCGCGGCCGCTTCCTGCGGGTTGGGGGCAGGGCTGCCCGGTTCGAAGCCCCCCGCGGTTTTTACTTCCACTTTCTTTTCCCGCCCGAATTCCGTAAGCAGGCTGTTGTAAACCGACGCCTGCAGTTCGGCGCTTCCGGAAAGCGCGTAAACCTCAAAGGGGAGAACGCATATTTTTTTGGGGCCGTCCGCCCGCGCCTCCGCCGCAAACAAAAGAAGAAGAACCGCGATGAAGAGCCGGATCGTTTTGAAGTTAAAAATCATAAATTTTCCCGTCGCGCAGACCGATTCTGCCGGACATCCTTTCCGCCAGCAGTCTGTTGTGCGTGACTACAACCAGCGTTATTTTTTTTTCGGCGTTCAAGGCAATCAGAAGGTCTTCTATCTTTTTTCCTGTTTCCGTGTCAAGGTTTCCCGTCGGTTCATCCGCCAGCAGAATTTCCGGTTCCATCGCCAGGGCGCGGGCGATGGCCACGCGCTGCTGCTCTCCGCCGGAGAGCTCCCCCGGTTTGTGCCGGAGGCGATGCTCCAGGCCGACCTCCGTCAAAAGATGCGCTGCCCGGTCCAGGGCTTTTTTTCGCTCAAGCCCTCCGATGAACGCCGGCATCATGGCGTTTTCCAGCGCCGTAAACTCCGGCAGAAGGTTGTTGAACTGAAACACGAAGCCGATGGTTCGGTTGCGGAACGCCGCGATTTTCTTTTCATTCCAGTTGAAAACCGCCTGGCCGGCAATGGAAAGCGAGCCTCCGGTCGGATGGTCCAGCGTGCCGAGAATATGAATCAGCGTGCTTTTTCCCGCGCCGGACACGCCGACGACGGCCAGGGAGTCGCCTCTGGCGATTTCCAGGTTCAATCCCTTCAGGACTTCAATTTTATTGCCGTCTTTGACGAAGGTTTTGGATAAATTTTCCAGTTTAATCATATACGCCGCAAGATCCTGCCGTTATTCGTATCTCAGCGCTTCCGCCGGATCCAGCCGGGAAGCCCTCCAGGATGGATAGATCGTGGACAGAAAACAGATCACGAGCGTGCCCGCGACAATCACGGCCACGTCGCCGTAATTCACTTTTGACGGAAGCTCGCTTAAATAGTACACGTCGCCCGGCAGAATTTTGAAATTAAAAACTCTTTCCACAAACAGGGAAATTTTCTGAAGGTTGAGCGCGACCGCAAGCCCCGCAATACAGCCGAAAAAGGTTCCCACCACCCCGACGATCAGCCCCTGGTAGATGAATATTTTCATGATGTTGGCGGAGGTGGCCCCCATGGATTTCAAAATGGCGATGTCCTTGTTCTTTTCCATGACGATCATGATGAGCGCGCTGATGATGTTGAAGGCGGCCACCAGCACAATCAGGCTCAGAATGATGAACATGACGCGCTTCTCCAGCTTGAGCGCCGAAAACAGATTTTTGTTCATCTGCATCCAGTTCTGGGCGTAAAAGGGGAAGCCCAGCCGGTTCTGGATCTGGCGGGCGATGACGTCCGCCTTGTAGATGTCCCGCACGACAATGTCGATGCCCGAAACGGCGTCGCCCATTTCCAGAAAATCCTGGCAGCTCGTCAGCGAAAGGAATGCCAGTTTGGAATCGTATTCGTAAAATCCCGATTCGTAAATGCCGACCACGACGAATTTTTTCATGCGGGGGACCATGCCCATCGGCGTGGCGATTCCACCCGCCGGAGAAATGATGGTGATCGGGTCGTGCAGAAAAATCCCCAGGTTTCTGGCCATTTCCCTGCCGATCAGAATGCCGGCCAGCTCCCGGTCGGCCGCGGGCAGCTTCCGGCGGACGGCTTCGGGAATCCGGTCGAGATGCCCGACGCTGCCCTGGCGGATTTTGCCCAGGTTGATGACCCGGGGCGCGCTTTCGGTGTCCATGCCGCGGATGATCACGCCGGTGACGCCGTTTTGGCTTCGGATCATGGCTTCCGTGTAAATGAAGGGCGTGGAGGCGACAACGCCCGGGATCCGGTCGATTTCCCGGCGGACGTCCGGGTAATTTTTCATCGGGCTCATGTCCGCCGTCACTTCAATGTGTGAGCGGATGCCCAGAATTTTGCTGCGCAAATCCTCCTCGAAGCCGTTCATGACGGCGAGCACGATGATGAGCGCGGCCACGCCCAGAAAAATGCCGAAAACCGATATGAAGGTAATGATCGAAACGAAGACCTGTTTGCGTTTCGCTCTCATGTACCGTCTGCTGATAAAAAATTCGTAAGGCATCAGGCATTGTCCTGTCGGGAAGCCGTTAATCTTGACGGCTTCGTAAAAAGTCTTTTTCGCACTCTTTTCGTCTTACCGGCGAAGGCCGGTATCCAGTAATTACAATTAGTTATGGACCCCGGCTTTCGCCGGGGTGACGGTTTGGGTTACTTTTTACGAGTTCATCAATCTTTACAATTTTGCAAAAGTTCGCGAATTCGTAAAAAGTCACCACTGTCACCCTGAGCCTGTCGAAGGGTGACGGTAACTTCTTAATATCACATCATGCTGCGACGGGCTCAGCATGACAAAAGTGGAACACAATGGCGTTTAACGAAACCATCAAAGTTGACGCGTAAATCATTCCTGTTTGTTTCTCAAAAGCGGAAACAAGATCACGTCCCGGATGGACGCGGAGTCGGTGAAGAGCATGATCAGGCGGTCGATGCCGATCCCTTCTCCGGCCGTCGGCGGCATGCCGTATTCCAGCGTGCGGATGTAGTCTTCATCCATTTCGTGGGCCTCGTCATCGCCCGCTTCCCGTTGCCTGATCTGCGCCAGGAAACGCTCGCGCTGATCGGCCGGATCGTTCAGCTCGGAAAAGGCGTTGGCGATTTCCCGTCCGGAAATATAAAGCTCAAAGCGATCGACAATGTCCGGGTCGGCGCTGGAGCGGCGCGACAGAGGGGATACCGCGACCGGGTAATGCGTGACGAAGGTCGGCTGGACCAGCTTCTTTTCGACCAGTTCGTCGAAGACGGCCATGAGGATTTTTCCCGGCGGATCCGTTTCCTTGACGTCGCATCCGGTTTTGCGGGCAAAGGCAATGGCCCGGCCTGGGTCGGTCAGCTCGTCAGGCGCCATTTGGGCGATTTGGATCAGGGCGTCCCGGACGGAGAGGCGGCGCCAGGGCGGCGTCAAATCGATTTCCGTTCCCTGATAGGTGAATTTGAGCCCGCCGAAAACATTTTCCGCAATAAAACAAAACAATTCTTCCGTTAAAGACATTAAATCTTCATAGGTTGCGTAACTCTGGTAAAACTCCATCATCGTGAATTCCGGATTGTGAAAGGTGGAGATGCCTTCGTTGCGGAAGTTGCGGTTGATTTCGTACACTCTTTCCAAACCGCCGGTGACCAGACGCTTCAGATAAAGCTCGGGGGCGATCCGCAGATAAAAGTCCTGGTTGAGCGCGTTGTGGTGCGTTTTAAACGGCCGGGCGACTGCGCCTCCGGCTTTCGGCTGCATCATCGGGGTTTCCACTTCCAGAAAATCATGCCGGTCCATGAATTGCCGCATCAGTTTGATGATCAGACTGCGCCGGATGAAGATTTCCTTCACGGCCGGATTGGAGATCAGATCGAGGTGCCTCTGGCGGTAGCGGGTTTCGATGTCGGTGAGGCCGTGCCACTTTTCGGGCAGGGGATGGATGGATTTGGCCATGAGCCGCAGGCTTTCGGCCTCGAGCGTCAGTTCATTGGTTTTGGTCCGGAAGAGTTTTCCTGAGACATAAACAATGTCGCCAATATCCAGTTTTTTAAAAAGAGAGAAATCCTGCTCGCTCAGGATGTTTTTGGCCAGATAACACTGCATTTGGCCTTTCCGGTCCTGGATTTTGACAAACGCGGCTTTGCCGAAGCTGCGGACGGCCATCAGGCGTCCGGCCAGCGAGAATTTCTGCGGAAGCTGCGCGAGGGTTTCGCTTTCCATTTGGCCGAATTCGTCGAAGATCTGGGCGGTTGTGTTTTGGGGCTTTGCGTCATTGGGATATAAATCAACCCCGGCTGCTTTCAAGGCCGCAATTTTTTCCAGGCGGACCTTTAAAAGATCATTGTCTTCCATAATTTCTCCGCTTTTTAAAAGTTTGTTTGACTATATTTTTTTTGGGGATTAGTCAAGCCCGATTCTGGTCGCAACCCGTTGTCCCAAGGGCTATAAAATCAAAAAATGTATTTGCCTCCGGAGGGCTTGTTATGTATGATGCCGCCAACTCATTTCAGGGGGGGAGGCAATCATGGTCAACAAGGCGATACTGATCGGCAGGCTGGGCAAAGATCCGGAGGTGAAATACTTGCCGGATGGCACGATGGTGACTACTTTCAGAATAGCAACCGATGAGCAGTGGAAAGACAAAAACGGCGAGAAGGTTCAAAGAACCGAGTGGCACCAGATCGTCACCTACAGAAAGCTGGCGGAAATCTGCGGCAACTACCTGGTGAAGGGGAAGCTGGTTTTTATCGAAGGACGGATTCAGACCAGAAACTGGGAAGACAAGGAAGGCGTCAAGCGCTATACCACGGAAATCATTGCCAACGATATGAAAATGCTCGATTCCAAGGGTCAGGCCAGACCCGGCGACGCGATGCCCGACGCCTCCTCCGCGCCAAACAGCGAAACGCCGATGGACGACGTTCCCTTCTAATCTTCACGCATGGATCGATAAACTCGAACAGGGAGGCAAAATTATTTGTCTCCCTCTTTTTTTGCCGGCGGGTTTGCGTCGTTCTGATCGGAGACGGATTTCTTAAAGTTTTTGATCCCTTTGCCCAGGGCCGATCCGATTTCCGGCAGCTTTCCGACGCCGAAAATAATCAGAATAATCACCAGGATAATCAGCAACTCCGGTACGCCTATTCCAAACATAAAATTACCTCATTTCGTTTTAATGGCTTCAGGGTAAGCGCAAGTGGATCACCTGTCCCGACTTGCCTAAGTTTTCTATGGTTTTTCCGTCAAACTGGATCCTGACACCGCCGGCATTGCCGATGTCCATGTTAAAGCGGGACGCTTTTTGTGAAATTTTTTCTCCCGCGTCAAGCAGAACTTCATAGGGTTCTTTGTCGTCGGCCTGCATTCGAATCCAGGTTTGTTCCGTGGCGTTGATGATCAGGGGAAACACTTCTTCGTCGCCTGCTGCATCTGTCGCGGCGGTTTTGTCCTTTTCGGGCGCCTCCTTCGATGCGGCTGTTTCCCGGATCGCGGGGGACGGCGCGAATGGCGCCGGCTTTGCCGGATCGATCCCGACTGTAAAAGCCTGTTCGGGCGTACTCTGCACCGGGGCTGCCCCGCTTGCCGCATCCCCGGAACTTTCGATGGCGAGCCGCGCTTCGGTCGGCGTTTTGTTGTAAACGGTGGCGAAAATGGATGCGGCCGCAACGAGGATGACGATCGAGGCAGCCCACAGGACGATCTTGTGCCGGCCCAGCGTTTCGGCCAGAGGCGCGCGGGGGGACTTGACGGCGGCCTGTTCCCGCTCTTTGTTTTTCAGCGCCTGCAGGTAGTCTTCATAGCGTTGCAGCACCGGCTTGCTGTCCACCCCCAGAGCCGCCGCGTATGTTTTGATGAAGTTTCGCGTGTAAATCGGGACGGGCAGCAAATGAAACCGGCCGTTTTCCATAGCCTCCAGATTGACCACACTGATCCTTGTGCGCTCAAACATTTCCTTCAGGGTCAATCCTGAATTTTGCCGCGCCGCTTTCAAATCAGGGATGGAGGAATTCGCATTTTGCTCTGTCGTCATAAACCGTAAACCAACAACATTTTTGCTTTGTTTAGCACTAAATATCCGGCAGCGCAACGGTTAAGAATATTGTACCTTTTTCGCGCGCTTTGTGATTAAACCGCTGCCGGTGATCCATGAGGGGGCTGAAAACGCAATGAAGGAAATGATGGAATTTGCCCGGCAACTGGCGCGGAAGGCGGGGAAACTGCTGGCTGAAAAATTTTCCCGGCACAATCCGGTTTACTACAAGGGGACCATCGATCTGGTCACGGAAGCGGACCGGATGTCGGAGGATCTGATCCTTTCCGAAATCGGCCGCCGGTATCCCGACCACGGCGTTCTGTCTGAAGAATCAAAGGAGAAAGACGGCCCCAGCGCGATGCGCTGGATTGTCGATCCGCTCGACGGAACAACGAATTACGCCCACGGCTTCCCCTTTTTCTGCGTCTCCATCGCCCTGGAGAAAGACGGCGAGATCGTGCTGGGCGTCGTTTACGACCCGATGCGGGACGATCTGTTTGAGGCCTCGCTCGGAGGCGGCGCGCATCTCAACGGAAAGAAGCTCCAGGTTTCCTCCGTGAGCGATTTGTCCCGCGGCCTTCTGGCGACCGGCTTTCCCTATGACATCCGCGAAAGCCGGGACAATAATCTGGATTTCTTTGCCGCGATGATCGTGAAAGCGCAGGCCATCCGGCGTCCGGGCGCCGCGGCGCTCGACCTGGCGTATCTTGCCGCCGGACGGTTTGACGGTTTCTGGGAGCTCAAACTCAAACCCTGGGACACCGCCGCTGGATGCCTGCTGGTGACGGAAGCGGGCGGCGTCCTCTCCGACATGACGGGCGGGAAATGGAGCGTGTTTTCCCCCGGTTTGGTCGCGAGCAACGGATTGATCCACCAACAGATGCTGGAGGTTCTGCTCGGATGACCCCGCAAGAAAAAGTCATTGCCGTTTAAAATCCTGTATTGCCTCAATTTGGTTTGTGAAACGCAGAATCGCCCACCGTTCGGGCGAGACCGTTTAGGGGGTCGATTTCCACAGTCTTTTATATTGACACAGCCGCCTGTTGCTCCTATACTCCTTCCCGCCATTAGTAAAATCTGAACCGAAATGAATTGTTGCGCAGACCGCGTGTCGTGCCGGGATAAGGAGAGAGCTTTGAATAACGGCCATTTTTGTCATTTCGACCCCTCTTTTGTCATTTCGACTTCTTCTTTGTCGTTTCGACCGAAGGGAGAAATCTTGAACAAACGGCCGTCCTTAAGATTTCTCGTCGCTCACGCTCCTCGAAACGACGTTTTTCAAAGCTCTCAAGGAGATGAACGTGGAAGCGCTCTTCTTTAAAAAAGACGATTCTCATAACACCGGACGATACGCGACTTGCAAAGAGTTATCCGCGGCGGGACTGAAAATATCGATGGCCTAAAACGGGCCGACGGCAACCGCGGCATAGCGTGCTGATTCGGAGAGAATATGCTGCTGAAGCACGGTCGTTACGAATTCACCTGTGAGTTTGAAAATGACGCTGCGTTGCCGCCATACAAAGGCTCCACGCTTCGGGGAATTTTCGGACATGCCCTGAAGAAAGTCGTTTGCGCCCTGAAAAAACAGGACTGCGCCGGTTGCCTCCTTGCCGACCGCTGCATCTATCCCACGGTTTTTGAAATATCGGAAAAAGTTCATGAAACAACGCGACGCAAGCGAATCGCCCAGCCGCCGCACCCGTATGTCGTCGAGCCTCCCGCCGACGCCAAAACCCATTATCAAAAAGGGGAGCTTCTGAATTTTTCACTGCTTTTATTCGGCGCCGCCTGCGACAATTTGCCCTATTTCATTTACGCCTTTGAACAGATCGGCGGCATCGGCATCGGAAAGCGCATCGATGGCAAGAGCGGAACATTTACACTCATGGACGTTCGGGCGGACAGTGAAGTGATTTACACGAAATCCGACGGTAAAATCCGTAAACCGCCCGGTTTCCGGGAAATAAGCGCCGAATCACTCACGGAAGAAATGGAGCGTGAATCGGTCGATGTCCGTCTGGAATTGATCACGCCGCTTCGCCTGAAATATCAAAACGGCCTGAAAGCCGACCTTCCGTTCGATGTTTTAACGCGGGCGATGCTCAGACGAATCTCATCGCTTTGCGAATACCATGGTCAAGGCGAACCGGGGCTGGACTATCGGAGATTGGTCGCGCATGCCAAAGACGTTGCCGTGAAAGAATCGCACATCGGTTGGTACGACTGGCGGCGCTACTCCAACCGGCAGGAACAGGCCATGATGATGGGCGGCATGGTGGGCAAAATCACCTATGCCGGCGTGCCCGGCGAATATCTGCCGCTTTTGAAATTCTGCGAGCAGACGCATCTGGGCAAGGCAACGACATTTGGATTGGGGAAAATTAAAGTCTCGTCATGGCCAACATCCTTATTGCCATCGCGGGTCTGAGCCCTCAGGTCATCACGGAGACGCTCTACGCCCTTCACCAGGACGGCATCCGAATCGATGAAATTCATGCCATCGCCACGCGCGTCGGTCGGGATGCTATCTCAACCCAACTGTTCGCGCCGGACGACGGCCGGTATTTCCGGTACCTCAGAGAATACGGCATCGACCCAAAAACCATTTTGTTTTCACAAGACACCCTTCACGTTTTGCGTGACGACAAAGGTCATCCGCTTGACGACATCACCGGCGAAGAAGAAAACAAAATCCTTCTGAAATCATGCCTGACGCTTGCGCACCGGTTTACGAAGAACGCGAAAAATACGGTTTATTTCTCCATTGCCGGCGGCCGCAAAACCATGAGCGCCTGCCTGATGGTCGCCGCTCAAATGTATGCCCGCCCGCAGGATCGGATCTGCCATGTTCTCGTTTCGCCGGAATTCGAAAACCATCAGGAATTCTACTACCCGCCCGTCAAGCCTGCATTGCTTGAACTGCGCGACGCGCGGGGACAGGCAATCTTCAAAGACACATCCTACGCGAAAGTGACGCTTGTGCCGATTCCGTTCATTTCAATGCGGGCTTCGGCGAGGGAAGGGAAGAACGGACGGATTCAGACGCCTGCCGAACTTTTCCGCCACCTTGTTACGGAAAAAGAGCAGCCCCTGATCGTCGATTTGCACCAGGGAAAAATTCTTTACAAAAAAGCGGAACTGAAAATGATGCCCTCCCGTCTGGCGCTTTATGCGTTTCTGGCCGGGCAAAAACTTCAGTGCCGACTTTTGAGCGCAACCTGCCGGGGATGCTCGTCCTGTTATCTGGATTACCGGCAAATCAGCGAAAACCAGGCGGTCATCACCGATTTATATCGGCGTTTGGGCGGAACAACGGAGAATAAAGGCATCTGCGCGCTGGAAAAGGATGAGCTTCGCGCCTACGTCAGCAAAATCCGTAAAGACCTTCAAAAAGCCTTCGGCGCGCAGGCGGTGGAACTCCTGGCTGTTGAAGCCGTCGGTAAAAAGCCGGATACGCGCTACGGCATTCCGATGGAGCGGGAGAGGATTCGGCTGGTTGAATAAAGCAGGAATCATTGTGGTGAAGACAAGGAAGTGAGCTATGGCAAATAAGAAAAAGGGACAAGATGACGAGCGTCAATTTCAAGGGCAAATTCGAGCGGGTGTTTTATTTCCTGTTGCCTCGTCCGGAAACCAAATGCCCGACGATTACAGGAGCCTTCTTGCAGAACTAAAAGAGCGCATTGTCTCCGAGCGGCTGCGTATCACGTTTGCGGCCAACGCTGCCATGATCATGCTCTACTGGGACATCGGGCGGACTATTTTACGCAGACAAAAGCACGAAGGCTGGGGAGCAAAAGTCATAGACCGTCTTTCCGCCGATTTGCATGACGCTTTTCCGGATATGCAGGGCCTTTCGCCGCGCAATCTTAAATATATGCGAAAATTTGCCGAAGCCTGGCCGGTCAGGGAATTTGTGCAGCAGACTGCTGCACAAATTCCCTGGTTTCATAACTGTCTGCTTCTTGACAAAATGCAGGATGCGCCAACAAGGCAATGGTACATCAAGGCAACGATTGAAAACGGGTGGAGCCGCAGCATCCTTGCGTTGCAGATTGATGCGCAGGCTCACAGGCGTCACGGCAAGGCCGTCAGCAATTTTAATGCAGTGATGCCGCCCGCGGATTCCGACATGGCGGCGCAAATCTTTAAAGATCCATACCTGTTCGATTTTCTGGGAACGGCCGATCCCCGGCGCGAACGCGAAGTCGAACAGGCGCTCATCGATCATATCCAGCGGTTTTTGATGGAGCTGGGCGCCGGCTTTGCTTTTGTCGGGCGGCAGGTCCATCTCGAATTCTCCAGCGCCGATTACTATCTCGATTTGCTTTTCTATCATCTCAAACTGAGATGCTATATCGTGGTGGAGCTCAAAGCCGTGCCCTTCGATCCCACTTTTGTTGGAAAACTCAACATGTATCTTTCGGCGGTGGACGACCTCTTGAGGCATCCGGATGATAAACCTGCCATCGGCCTTTTGCTTTGCCGGGGCAAAGACCGCCTGATTGCCGAATATGCCCTAAGAGATTTTCGAAAACCCATCGGCATAGCGGATTGGGAGACCAAAATTGTCACCAGACTTCCGAAAGAATACAAGGGAAGCCTGCCGACCGTTGAGGAAATCGAAACGGAACTGGCTGCTCTGGCAGAACTCGAAAGTGCGACCCGGATGAAGAAGAAAGCGGTTAATAAATCAGCGAGATCAAGGAAGAGCACGTCGTGTTCATCAGGAAAAAAGGAAAGATGAAGTTGGATGTATCAAAAGCCGAAAGCCGCCGCGGCAACGTTGCCGGAATAGATAGAACAGATGATGTTTTGATATAAGCGGATTCAGAAAAGAACAGGAGGGAAATTTTTTATGTTCAACATTGCACGATTTAAAGACATCGAAAAGCGGGAATATGAATGCGAGATCGTCACGCCGCTTTTTCTGAGTGGGGCGGACCCGAAAAAGGCCGAGCTTCGCGTGCCGCCGATCAAAGCGGCCATGCGGTTTTGGTGGCGGGCGCTGTATGGCAGCGACGACATTGAGGATATGGCAAAGAGAGAATCAGAAATCTTTGGTTCAACAGAACAAAAATCGATCTTAAAAATACAAGTGATAGATAAAGCGTTGAATTTGTCGCAGGCGGAATTGGATAAAGGAAAATTTAACATTTATGAATACCTTGGTTATGGATATCGCGTGGGAAGGGACATTAAAACGTATTTTGCAGATGGTCGACTCAAAATTCAGATTACTTTCAAAAAAGCGGATCGCGACCAGATAATAAATGCACTTGGCTTTCTTATTTATTATGGTGGTTTGGGTTCCAAGTCCCGCAATGGTTTTGGTTGTCTGCATTGTGAGAATTTACAGTCCCCTCTCTTCAATCATTTTAATAAAGGTTCGCTGAAAACTTTTACAGCATTATCCTCACAGGCTTTGTTATTCGATGGATTTAGTGAAAAATCAACATGGAAAGAAGCGCTTGCTGAAGTGGGCGATGCCTATAAAAATGGACGTTTCGAACTAAAAAACAGTCGCATGGATAGATCTCTCATTGCAAAACCTTTTGCTCGCGATCATTCAAGACATGCAAAGCCTTATTTTCTTCATGTAAGAAAGACCAATATGAACAAATACAAGGGGCAAATTCTTTATTTACCTTATGAGTATCATGAGGAAAGAAAACGCCAAGACTATTTCCGAGCGTGTCAGAGAATGAATAAATCACTAGAACAACATCTGGGAGGCGCCAAATGAGCTGGAAAAAACCCGACATCTCATACTGGAACAACAAGTTTGCGGCCTGGTGGCATGATCCCATCGATAAAGCTTTTGATATCCAGAAACACGAATCGCGCGCAGCGGCCTATTTGCAGATATTTGGCCTGGACAGACCCAATGATGAATTCTGGAAAATGGCGGACGCCATTGCAGCAGGGTTTGAACGCGGCCAGGTTCCCACCTATAGCGCTGATGAGCATAAAAACGGCGCGGTGGATTTCACCCGGATGCCCGTGATTACTCATCCTACGTCGGACAAAGCCCATTTAAAAATTGTGCTTGACGGTAAAAACGCAGACAGCATTCATGTCGAAACTACTGAATATTTGAAAAAACTGATCGGCATGGAGGCCAGTCCAACAGATTATGCCGGGCGCTTTAAGGATAACGAAGAACGGTTCGCCTTATCCCGGCTGCTTTATACACATCTTGTTTTGCGTTTCATGCTGGCGGAAAAAAACATCGGGGGGCTGGGCGCGCTATGGCACCGGCTGCCCGCGGATTCCCGTTTTCCCGATCATTCCATCTGGCAGCACAACGGCCTTTGCTCGGCCATATACTCCTGCATCGAAATGGCCGGAAAACCTGATGACGTGGGATTGCTTGTGTTTTCCATCACACCCGTCCAGGGTTTTATCGCCCGTGCGCGGAAAATGCGTGATTTCTGGACGGGCTCTGTTGTTCTTTCCTGGCTGGCATTTGAGGGAATCCGCTGGATTATTGAGAATCTGGGCGCCGATCATATCTTGTATCCTTCGCTTATCGATCAGCCACTGGTCAATGCCTATCTGGAAAAAGAATGGTCTGTGTCAAATGCGTTCAAGCCTGAGTTATGGAAAAAGCAAACCAGTGAAATTGCCAGCTTGCCCAACAAGTTTTTGTTCTTGGCGCCTTTCGGCCAGGCGCAAGAAATAGCGGCTGAGATCAAAAAGGCAATCCATGAACGATGGAGTAAACTTTCCGCCATGACGCTTGAGTATCTGGCCGAAAAGAAAGGCCTGGTCAAAGACGAAATAAATTACCTGCAAAAAATGTTTGACCGGCAAACCAGTCATTTTTGGGAATACCAGTGGGCGGCAGCGCGGCTCGTTGACCACGGGGACAAAGAAGAATTGGCCGGACTACTCGATGAAACAGCCTTTTCAAGACAGTTCGCTTATCTCAACGCCATTTATCCGATTTTGGAAAAGAAAGGCTATTCAAAGGAAAATGCCAGTCGCGGCATTTTATATTCAACGAGTCACCACCTGACGCAATCCGCCCTTGCCGCGGAGAAATTCCGGAGAGTAACGCGTCTTAATGAAGAACCGGGTGAAAAATGCCGGATGTGCGGCGAATTTGAAGTTTTGCATGGCAGCGGCTGGACAGGCGAAGCGGCATCCGAATACAAACAAAATGTGGACGACTTTTGGAATAAATTTCTCAATGACGATGACTTCAAAGAAAAGGAACGCCTCTGTGCCATATGTTTCATTAAACGCTATGCGCCCAGAGTTTTGAAAAAAGACAAAGATCACGTTTTGAATAATGTTTTTGGTGACGCGGATTCCTTTCCATCCACAACCGAAATGGCGCTGCGGCCTTATTTCAAAAGGCGAAACATAAAAGAAGCCAAGCGAATGAAAGATATTGCGCAAAACCTTCATGAAAACGAAGAAGATAAGGTAAGGGGCGAAAAGGTCAAAGACACGGACAAGTATTACGCCATACTGATGATGGACGGCGACAATATGGGGAAACTGATTAACGGTGAAATGATCGCATCGCAGTGGCAAGGGATTATGCACCCGGAGATCACAGCGCGCTTGATGGAAAAGCAGTATGATTCTTTATACAGAGATGCCTGGCGAAAGATTTATGCCGATGCGACCCTGAATAAACGCCTGGTGACGCCCGCGATTCACGCGGCGATATCCGAGGCTCTGGGCGATTTTTCGATCTATGGCGTTGCGCCGATTATTGAGAAGAACAACGGCCGTCTGATTTATGCGGGCGGCGACGACGTTTGCGCCTTCCTGCCCGCGCAAAACGCATTATCCGCCGCGCGGGAAATTAAAGATTATTATACCTCTACGTTTCGCCTAATCGCTCAGGACAGGCAATCGCAAGAGATTAAAGATGACTGGAAGCCTCAGCCGGGCAAACTCTCTGTAAATTTGGGAAAGGGTGAGGAAATATCCATATCGGCCGCAATTCTGATCTGCCATCACAAGGAAAGTCTGACACAGATGATCGCAAGCGCTCAGAGCCTGCTGAAAAGCGAAGCCAAAGACAAAGCGGGGCGAAACGCCTGCGCGGTGGAATATCGAAAAAGGCACGGCGGTTCCCGTGTCTTCACTCGAAAATGGGATGATGTCGGATGGGCAGCTTTTGAGAATGTCCAGCGGATTACAGGCGGCGGAGAGCGGGAATTGTCCCATTCTCTGCTGTATCGCCTTGAAACGCTGCGTCCCGGCATAGAAGCGATTATCGGAAGCAACGTAAATGTTGAAGAGAATCTGAATTCTTTTATCGCGAAACAAATTGAACGGTCAGGCGCTAAATTATCCAGGCCGCCGGAAGAAGTTGCCAGATGGGTAACGCAAATTGTTTGGGACCAGAAAAAATTCAGTCCTGAAGGTTTGCTGATTGCGGGATTTTTGAGCGGGGAGGTCGAAAATGATGAACTGGTATGATTTTACGCCACAAGACACGTTATTTTTTCGTGGAGCCGAACCGGCCGTTATGGGCGAAAGCCACGCGGCTTCCATGATCTTCCCGCCGCCTGCGCATACCATTGCCGGCGCAATGCGCACGGCGGTTCTGGCGCAGCATGGCATAGATTATAAGCAATATAATGCAGGGGGGGTGCCTCCCGAGCATGATGCCGTCATCAGTATTGTAGGGAAGTCTGGAGATGAAAGCCCCTTTAGTATTGTGGGGCCGTTTTTTCGTCGCGACGGAACAATCTGGGTTCCCTGTCCCTGTATCTGGTTTTCCGCTAAAAAAGAAAAGGCGTCAAGGAAGCGGAAAATAGCGATCAGCGCGCCGATAGGAAAAACCGCGCTGTTAAAAACGGCGGCAATGGAAAATTTATACTGGGCGAAGGGGCGAGAGCTTGAATCATTGGGCGGCTCTTGGGTTTGTCTTGATGAACTGTGCAGCCGGTCTGAAGAAAAAACGATCCTTGAAAACGGCGATTTCTTCACCAGTGAAATCCACACGGGCATTGCTCTGGATGTCCAAAACAGCCGCCGCACCGCGAGAAAGAGTCACTTGTATTCGTTTGTCCACGCCAGATTGCATGAAGGTGTGTCTCTGGCGTTCGGCGTTACACAAAAGTTGCCGCTTCCCGAACGCGGAATACTTAAGCTGGGCGCCGAACAGCGTTTCGGCGAATACAGGCAATTGCGTAAAATGGAGCTACCGAAAGGCAATTCCAAGTTGTTCATGACGCTTTCCACACTGCCGGCCGACGAGCAGGCCAATCAGCATTGTATTGCGTCAGGGCGGCCTCATTATTACGGCGGATGGGATCTGCACAGGAGATTTCACAAACCGATGAAAGGCTACTTTCCAGCGGGAAGCGTGTTTCAAAAACAAATTAACGATAATTGCATAGAATTATAGGAGGACTACCATGTTGAAAAGAGACGTATTTTCCATTTGCACATTTTACGCCGTATCACCCATTCATTCAGGAAGCGGAGCATCCTTTGCCGCCGTTGACCTTCCGATTCAGCGCGAACGACACACGCATTGGCCGCATGTTCAGGCGTCGGGGGTTAAAGGGGCCATGCGCGCGCATTATCGAGATTTTGCGGAGAAAAAATCCCTAATTAATTTCTTGTTCGGTTACGATAAAGCCGACAAAGATCATCACGTGGAGTATTTCAAAAATGATGAACAAAAGCAGAAAGTGGACGATAATTTTCCGGGCGCCGTATCTTTTTCAGACGCAAAACTTCTCGCCTTTCCAATTCGCTCCAATGTCGCGCCGTTTGTTTGGGTGACATGCCCGGCTGTTTTGAAAAGATTGAGCAATGACTTGGTTTTTTCCGGTCTGCAACCAATCAATGATATTGAGAAAGTTCCGGCAAAAGACGAAGTCGCGTTCTGTCTATCCGGCGGCATCTCCGGGAACGTCATTCTGGAAGACATGGTCGTAAACGTCCAGGAAGGCGACATACCCAATCCCATTCCCAAAGAATTTCCCGATTTGGGCAAATTCCTGTTGGTTTCGGATGAGGTTTTTAAATACGCGGTTGAGTCCTGCACGGAAATCCAGACCCAGATTAAAATTAATTCCGAAACCGGCACTGCAGAACCCGGCGCATTGCGCTACCAGGAGTTGCTGCCGGCCGATACAGTCCTCTACTCCGTTGTTTACTACAGCCACGCCGTTTTCGATAATACCCTGCAATCTAAAACCATTCGCGGCCATGTTGAAGACGTCATAAAAGATTTTATCCAAATCGGCGGCGATGAAACATTGGGCCGGGGTATCTGTAAAATCAACTGGATTGCCGGAGGTGCACAATGAGAACAATGGCACAAAAAAGGGCTAAATATGCTCTGGAAAAAGTTCTGCAAAGTATGCAGCGAATATCCGATAAGGATAAATTTTCATCCTTTACAGCCGGAGCGCCAGCGATGATCCTCCAAAATGGTTTTGGTCAAACACTTGCTTTCTGGCTTACAAAAGGAACAAAGAACGGTCGCATAGATAGTAATGATAAACATATAATTTTGTTTGATATTGTTAAAGATTGGCTGTCATTGCAAGATGGAGATACCCGAAACAACTTCGCAATTGCCGGTGATCGGGTGGATTTGATGCGTCAAATTTCCGCGATGAATCAAAATCAATTTCTTTCGGTTCAAATTGAGACTTTGGCTCTACTCGAATGGGTGAAGCGATTTGCAAATGCAGACTTGGAATAAAGGAGATTGTCATGCCACAGGAACAGGTTATTTATCCGTTTCCAGACACTGTAAAAGAACAAGCCAAAGACATGACGAAAGGGAACTTCGGTCTCTGGTATAACAAATTTATTCCGGTCAAGACACATGAAGATAAGAAAGATGCCTTTAAAACCTGCGATGCGTCCGGAAAAGTGCCAGAGGTCGTCGAATTTTATGAGGCGCGATACAAGCTGATGCAAAAGGAAACTGCTGTCATGTTGAAGAGGCTTCTTGGAAAAAAACATCAGGATCAGTCTGGCTATTGCGGAAGTTTCTCTGAAAGTGATTATAAGGTAATCACTATTCGGGCGTCGCTCAAGACACCGCTCATCACGGGAATCGGTGAGTTGCACCCGCATGAGGTGAGCATGGTCTTTGACCACAATCTCGGTATCCCCTATATTCCGGCGGCGGGAGTAAAAGGAATTGTGCGCTTTGCGCATACGCTGTCGATTTTTTTAGATGAAACCGGAAAGGTTAAGGAAGAATATCAGAATCAAGATTCTATTGAGGAAAGCATCACAGATATACCTGATATTTTTGGCGGAATAAAAGCAAAGGGAAAAGAAAAGGACGTATTACGCGGACGCGCCGTTTTTCTTGACGCCTACCCTGAGAATGTTCCGGACCTTCATATTGACATTATGAACCCGCACTATGCAGATTACTATGGCGACCCGAGAAAACAGACGCCGCCAGCCGATTATCTTTCGCCAAATCCCTTGAAATTTCTGACAGTGGCGCCGGGAGCGGTTTATGTCTTCCGTGCGATTGCCCGTAAAGAAAGCGACATTCCACGGAAAGTCAAAGAAGCTTTGAGCACGGCATTGACCGAAGAAGGCGTCGGCGCAAAAACGGCTTTAGGTTATGGACGATTCACCATCGATGAAAAAGCGTCGCCCGCAACAGCGGCTCAAAAGTGCATAACAAAAAAAATCGAGCAGACACCGCTGGAAAGATGCTGTACGCCGTTTAAAACGATTAAGCCCAGCGAAGCAGGAAAAATTGGCCCGCTGATTGACATGGCGCTGAAAACCTTGACTACTGAAGCAGATAAAAGAGCATTTGCTCAATATGTGAAGGAATTTTTGGGAAACGACTTTAAGAAAAGCAAGGCAAGGGAAAAGTTAAAAGTATTCTTGGCATAGGCATCGTTATTGAAAAAACCCGTCAAAGCCCGCGTTACCGTACGCAAGGCGGGGAATAGCTGGGAAATCGTGAAGGTCGAGCCGGCGGCGTAGAGCAAGCCGGGTAGAAGTGCGCCCCAATCAACTGTTTACATTCTAATACAAATATGTATTATATCGTAAACAAATATGAAGAATTATCGTGAAACCCATATCCGCGAAGCCGAAATTGCGCAGCTCATTTTGCTGCATCAGATCTATTCGCAAAAAGAGAGCCGCCGGCTGATTTTTCAGGGCGGCACGGCGCTGCGCTGGTGCTACGGCGGCAGCCGCTTTTCGGAAGATCTGGATTTCGTGACGTCCCTTGCCCCCAAGTCCGTCCAAACCATGCTCCAGACGGCGCTCAGGGGCGCGCGGAATCTGATGATCGCCCATTTCGGTCCGGGGACGCTCGCGCTTCGCCCCAAAAGCGCCCGCGGCGAGGCGCTGAAATGCTTTGTGGACTTCCGCCCGGAAGCCGCCCGTGAGAAGATTTCCGTCAAGCTGAAATTCGAAGAGCTTTTGCCGGACAAAGCGCCGGATGTCCGGCAGCTTGTCCTTTCTTCCCTGGGTTCCGTCGCGCATCTTGCGGCCACAGGAGACTTTCGCGTGCCGCGGGCCAGCACCGTCCTGGTGGCGGAAACGCCCGAAGAAATTCTCTCCGACAAGGTCCGCGCGCTTCTGGAGCGGCGCTATCTGAAAGGACGGGATTTTTACGATTTGTGGCATCTCCATACCGTTTTAAAGATTCCGGCGGACATGAACATCATCCAGAGGAAGTGGACATTTTATCAGGCGGCTTTTGTCGCCCGCCGCGACTTTCGATTTTTCCAAAAGCCGTCGAAAGAAGAAAAAAGCCAAATGCGCGAGGCCATCGAACAGGATCTGTCGCGCTTTCTGCCCCCGGAGGCGATGACGGTTTTCCGGGCCGGACAGTATTCCGATTTACTGGAAGCGGCACGCGCCCTTTTTGAAGAACTCTCCGCAAAGGGGGTGCGTCTGCCGTGACGAGCGTTGCGATCCTGCGACAATTGCCGTCTTTGTTTCGCTATGCGGACGTGGAGAAATTCACCGGCAACGCCAATGTTTTTCTCACGCGCGCGCAGTCCAAAAGCCTGGTCACGCGGATTGCCGGAGGGTTTTATCTCAATGCGCTTCGTGAACCGGCCCCCGGTATCGAGGAAATCGCCTGCTTTTTGCGGACGCCGTCTTACATCTCCTGCGAATGGGCGCTCAATCGCCACGGTGTTCTGCTGCAGGCGCCCACGGTCTTAACCGTGCTGACGCTTTCGACGTCGGTGGGGCCGTCGCGCAACGTCGTTTCGGGCGGCGTTACCATCGAATTTTCCCGAATTGCCCCGAAGCTTTTTACGGGTTTTGAGGCAAAAGAAGGCTACAATCTTGCAACGCCGGAAAAGGCGCTGCTCGACACCATTTATTTACGAAAACGCGTGCCGTTTCCCGATGAACTGGATTTTGACGCTATCGACCGCAAAAAACTGGTTCGGTTGGCCGAACCGTTCCCGGCCGTCGTCAGAAAGCGTTTGGAAGAGGTTTTGCGGTAACATTATAGGATTATTGAGAAAATTGTCAATTAACGGAGACAATCTTATGAAAAAAGTGATGATTTTATCTTTGGGCGGATCGCCCGAGCCCTTGAAAAAAAGCATCGCTGAACATCGGCCGGAGCGGCTTATTTTTTTTGCTTCCCAGGAATCCAACGCCAAATTGGGCGAAGTGCTGCAGATTGAAGGTTATAAACCCTTAAAAATCGAGACGGAAATCGCTGAAAATCCGAATTTGCTCTACGAATGTTACAAGGCCGCCAGGCGGTGCGTGGACCGGGCATCCCGTCTTGGTGTTCCGGATAACGACATCCTTGTTGATTATACCGGCGGCACCAAAGTCATGTCGGCGGCTCTTTTGCTGGCAACAGCCGGATACGCATTCAGCTTTAATTACGTCGGCGGCGATATCCGCTCTAAAGATGGTCTGGGAGTTGTGCAAAACGGATATGAAAAAATGTATGCAGACATGAACCCCTGGGCGGCTTTTGCGGAAGAAGAAAGACGGCAAATCGTCACGCTTTTCAATGCAAGGCGCTTTTCTTCCGCCATCCAGATTCTTGATTTATGCAAAAGAGAGCTGCCCGCGCAGATCAACGCCTTTTTCCAGTTTGTTAGACCGCTGGCCAACGGTTTCCTGTTCTGGGAACAGTTCAGGCATAAGGAAGCCCTGGACTGCCTCAAGAAAGGTACTGCGCTAGTTGATGAATATCTGAAGCATTATGCGGACGACCATTATCGGCAACTGCGGGAAAACCTGCAAGATCACATTGATTATCTATCCGATATTCTGAAAAAAACCAGCGGCCTGCAAAATTTCGATTCTATTTTGGTAAAAGAATTAATCAACAATGCCCGCCGCAGAATGGAAGATAAACGGTTTGATGATGCGGCCGCCCGTATCTACCGGGCATTGGAACTTTATGGTCAGATCTGTTTTGAAAAGAAAATCGGCTGTTCCAACGACAAAGTCAAACCGGCAAAAATCCCACAGGAATTGCGCGATGAATTCATACGGAAATACCGGGATCCGCAAAGCGATATGATGAAACTGCCGCTTCAGGCGACATTTACCGTTCTTTGCGCTGTTGGCCACGAAGCGGGAGAAAAATTTTTTAAATACGAAGACAAAATCAAAAATATCCAAAGCGCGCGCAACAAATCCATTCTGGCTCATGGCGCACAACCGGTCAGCGAACACGCGGCTCAAAGCATACTGGATACAGTAACGGATTTCGTTCAGATGAAAGAATTTTTTGACTTTCCTAAATTATAGGAAACAGCGCAGGCTCTTTGACAACTTCATATCGTAAAAATCAAATATGCCGCCATCCCTTTCGCTTCCGTTTCCGGCGCGGCAACGTTGCCGCGCTGGAAACGAGAGGCGGGCTTTCCTATAATCCTTGCCATCGCAGGGAACGGTCGCGACCGTTCCCTGCATTAAATACGGGAAGGAGAAACAGTCATGGTCGTCTATGTCAACACACAGGGTGCCAGGCTGGTCAAGGAGGGGCGTCATCTCCTCGTTAAGAAAGGCGAGGACACCTATCACACACTGTTTACCTACAAGCTCAAACAGATTGTTCTGTTCGGCAATATTGAAATCAGCCACCGGGCGATGGCGCAAATTATGCGCTATGAGATCGATACTGTTTTCCTCACGCAAAACGGACGCTATCTGGGACGGATTGCTTCGCCGGAATCGCGCAACGTCTTTTTGCATAAGAGGCAGTATGCGCTGTTGGACGATCCGGCTTTCGGCTTGCGAATGGCCCGATCCATCGTGGCGGGGAAGATGGCGAACATGGCGACGCTGTTAATGCGGATTCGCCGGAGTCGCGAAATAGAAAATGCCGGACGCAAGGCGCGGGAGATTCAGCAACTGACGCCTCTTCTTGAAAAAGCTGAAAGTGTGGACAGTGTTCGCGGCTACGAGGGACGGGCCAGCGCCCTGTACTTCGATGCCTTCGCTTCCGGTTTTATCGACAACCAGGGATTTACAAGGCGTGTGCGTCGTCCGCCCACCGATCCGGTAAATTCGGTGTTGTCGCTGCTTTACACGTTTTTGATGAACCGGGTTTACGCGGCCGTTCGTGTGGCGGGGCTGGACCCTTATCCCGGCTTTCTGCATGCCATCGACTACGGCCGTTATTCGCTTGTGCTGGATTTAATGGAAGAATTCCGGACGATCATTGCCGATACGCTGACGTTGTCGCTTTTCAATCTCAAGATTCTGCAGAAGGACGATTTTTATGAAGAACAGCCCAAAGAGGATGTTCAGGCGGTGGACGTGCAGGGCGCGCGGATCATGCCGGATGTCAGCGCCGATCCGATCGGCCGGATTTCGTTTAACGCGGAAGACTCCGCGTCGTTCGACATTCCGGAGCAGCGCATGGAGGATAGTGTGGAAGCCCGTCGCGCCGGAAAATATCCCGTGCGTTTGCAACCGGACGCTTTTAAGCGCGTCATCGAGGCGTTTGAAAGAAAGTTGACCACCGAATTTTACTACCCGCTTGCGGAAAAAACGCTGACCTACGCAGACGCCCTGATTTACCAGGCCGGACATTACCGCAAAGTCATCGAAGGCGAGGCCATACTCTATCAGCCGGTGCTTTTGAAATGATCGCTTTCCTCTCTTGATGGAGGGCTGTTAGCGCCGTCATGGCCGATGCGGGAGAGAGCGGATCATAAACTTGACGACGGCGACCGCACGACAACCTTGACGGGAGGGAACCGCGCCGTCATTCCTCCCTCCATGAGAGAGGAATCGCAACTCTGTTCTTCCCTCCCTTGATGGGAGGGATTGAGGGAGGGTGAATATAAAATGATTACACTAATCACATACGACATTACCGATCCCAAAAGGCTCAATGATCTTCGCAAGTTTCTGAAGGAATTCGGCCTGCGGACCCAGAGGTCTGTTTTTGAATGTGATATTGACGATGATGCGCTCAAGCGCATCCGTGCTTACTGCCGGGCCAATCTCAACATTGCCGGGGACTCCGTCCGGATTTACAAAATCTGCAACCGCTGTGTCAATAAAGTCGTCATCTCCGGGACCGGATTGAAGGTCGCGCAGCTTGACTACATGATCGTTTAAAATCAGTGGATAGCGAATGGTGGATGGCGTCCCATAATTCTTCCCTCCCCCGATGGAGGGCTGTTAGCGCCGTCATGGCCGATGCGGGAGAGAGCGGATCATAAACTTGACGACGGCGACCGCACGACAACCTTGACGGGAGGGAACCGCGCCGTCATTCTTCCCTTCCTTGATGGGAGGGATTGAGGGAGGGTGAAAAATAATGAACATGATCGTTGCCTACGACATTGCCAACGTAAAGCGTCTCAGCCGCGTTGCGAAAATCATGCTGGACTATGGCCTTCGCGTTCAGAAATCCATTTTTGAAGTGGAAGCCACCCCGCCGGTTTTTCGCGAACTAAAAGCAAGAGTGGAAAAAATTATTGTTGCGGAAGAAGACGGTGTAAAGTATTTCCCGCTGTGCGAAAAGTGCGCCGGCACGGTGGAGATCATCGGGCAGGGACAATTTACAGACCCGGACCGTGAATACTACATCTACTGAAGTTTTTTCCATTATTCTTCCCTTCCTTGATGGGAGGGATCGAGGGAGGGTGAAAAAATGAACCGGATGGGAAAAACCGATAAAATGCGCAAGTGCTTGATATTATATCATAAAATGAAAATGCTGTCCCGGGGCTTCGCGCCAAAAAAAATAGTTATTGATTTCAAGTAATTAGCATGAATATTTACTGTCAAAAAGGGGGTGAAATCTGGGATGGGGAATTTAAAAAGAAGAGGTTCGCGAAAACGAGGAGCTAAAGTGCGGATTTCAAAAATGAAAGAAGAGACGCGGACGACAAAGACCTGATTTACGAAGGGATTGCGACGCCATTGCGTCCATCATATTGTCCCCCTTTCTTGAGACGACAAAGACCTGATTTACGAAGGGATTGCGACATCCGGACGGACGTGGACTTGCGCAGCAACACGTAGCCGACGACAAAGACCTGATTTACGAAGGGATTGCGACGCCTCGTCCGGCGATGGCGCGGAGATATCCATCCATTGATTTGGAGACGACAAAGACCTGATTTACGAAGGGATTGCGACATTTCAGCGACGTCACATTGCGCGCCGCGTCATAGCCGATTGACGACAAAGACCTGATTTACGAAGGGATTGCGACCTTGAGCACGTCATCCACAATCGTCCGGCGCGCCGGATCGACGACAAAGACCTGATTTACGAAGGGATTGCGACTTATGATTTGAAAAACCGATAGCAATTAAGCGCGGACAGACGACAAAGACCTGATTTACGAAGGGATTGCGACTCGGTTTGTCTCATTATAACAGTGACATGCCACTTGACGACAAAGACCTGATTTACGAAGGGATTGCGACGGTCATCATCTCTTTGTATTTCATAACATCCTCCCTGACGACAAAGACCTGATTTACGAAGGGATTGCGACGGCCTCGCCGTGTCGCATATACTGTGCGCCCGGTAGACGACAAAGACCTGATTTACGAAGGGATTGCGACCGTTGACTGGCTGTCATTATTTTGTCGCCTCCGTCGTTTATTTGACGACAAAGACCTGATTTACGAAGGGATTGCGACTCGCCTCCGTCGTTTATTTGCCATTATATATTGCGACGACAAAGACCTGATTTACGAAGGGATTGCGACCATCCGGGCGCTTAACCGTTACTTCTGTCTTGCGTTGACGACAAAGACCTGATTTACGAAGGGATTGCGACGCATTGTGTCCCGTCATAACAGTGACATGCCACTTTTTTGACGACAAAGACCTGATTTACGAAGGGATTGCGACTTTATCAAAACCCTTGAATGATTTTATTGTGGTCATTATGACGACAAAGACCTGATTTACGAAGGGATTGCGACCTGTATCCATTTTGTTCCTTTTGTTCTGTCTGCGACGACAAAGACCTGATTTACGAAGGGATTGCGACTGGTTTTGTTGTATTTTTCCTTTTTGGGATGCGCCCACGCGACGACAAAGACCTGATTTACGAAGGGATTGCGACCAAACTCCAAAGACATTTTTTATAGAGGGCTTTGGTGACGACAAAGACCTGATTTACGAAGGGATTGCGACGTCCTTCGTTGTTGTGATTTTAGTCACGATCCCCTTGACGACAAAGACCTGATTTACGAAGGGATTGCGACTAAGCCTTGTCCGGCATTTCTTTCATGGCTTCTAGACGACAAAGACCTGATTTACGAAGGGATTGCGACTATTCTATTTGCCCGAACAATATTATCAAGGGCGTTAAGACGACAAAGACCTGATTTACGAAGGGATTGCGACCTCATGTCTAGTTTCTCGTTCACTTCTTTGATTACTGACGACAAAGACCTGATTTACGAAGGGATTGCGACCCGTTGACGCTCTTGTGATTTCAGCGGCGCTCAGTTGACGACAAAGACCTGATTTACGAAGGGATTGCGACCAGAATCCATTCGGGCCAAAGTTTGCCAACAATGTCGCTGATGACGACAAAGACCTGATTTACGAAGGGATTGCGACTGTAGAAGACATCTTCATACGTTCTTCACATTGTTCTCCATGACGACAAAGACCTGATTTACGAAGGGATTGCGACTTTGTGTGGACATTCTTTTTCGCAAAGCGGGTTCTGGCGACGACAAAGACCTGATTTACGAAGGGATTGCGACCCTGATTGCCTGCGAATTTAACGGTAACATCGTGACGACAAAGACCTGATTTACGAAGGGATTGCGACTTTTCGGTTTTAGAACTCCGACAAACTCCAAAGACATTTTTTAGACGACAAAGACCTGATTTACGAAGGGATTGCGACCATGAGCTTGTCCAGGGTTCCCTTGCTTGACGATACAATGACGACAAAGACCTGATTTACGAAGGGATTGCGACCCCTTTCTGACCGAGATGTAATCTTTCTCCGTCAAAGAGACGACAAAGACCTGAGCGGGTCGTGCTTCGCGAAAGACGGCAGTCTTGAGCG
>ERZ795031.1223-NODE-1223-length-27404-cov-5.819482_pt1 | contig 27404 bp, 17 predicted proteins | sample MGYA00375123_ERZ795031 | MGnify/ENA primary metagenome ERZ795031 (study PRJEB30166, sample SAMN05720159) | activated sludge metagenome | isolation source: anaerobic digester from wastewater treatment plant | place: USA | collected 2015-04-21 ...
TAAATATAATATTTCCACTATAATTTTCATTACCGGAGAGATCCAATGAGAAAAGTTGTTGCGGTTTTGGTTTTATTGATGACGGTCTTATTCAGCGGGTGTGAATATTTTGACAACACGCCAGGGTCGTTTCATATAAAGTTCGAATGGAATGAAGCAGATAAGCCGGATTTTTCTTCAAAAGACTATTATGCGTGGGTACTTCTTGAGGAGTGGCCTGAAGGTGACAGGGAAAAAGCGGTTCTTCTTATGCAGACTGCGGCAACCCCTTTTAGTAAAACGGGTAAAGTTTCAATAGATCTTAGCGATATAAAGTACGGTGAAAACAAGGTTATAAAAGTTGAGATAAGAGGAAGCGAAAAATCAGCTGACAGGGTTCTCTATTTCGGTCGAAGTGAACTTTTCAGTTTTTCAAGCAGTGACCGTGACAAAGAGGTCAAGGTCGCACTGCAGACAACTGCCACCCCGGGAACGGGAGACGACGAGAACAGATTCAATCTGAAAATAATCCAGAACGGAAATGTTGTAAGCAAGATAAATAACACCGAAGTGACCGTGAGAATAAATGTAGTGCAGGGAAATCGCGTTATACTTGCTAATTCTCTTTCGATTCTTGAAAAATATCTCAACGATAAAAAATCGGTGACTGAGGGTTTTGCCGATAAAGCTGTTTCGGAACTTAAAGTTTTTGAAGGTAACTATTATGACCTTGAAAACTGGGAGCTCAATTTCGGTCTTGAGATCGCTGAAGATGCCGGCGGAGAGAGAATAGTTTACGGTAAACTTTTGAACGATGATGGATATATGTCTGAAACTGTTCAGGTGTCTGTTGTTGTTGATAAGACCGCTCCGGGAATAATAAATCCTGCGGTAACGCCTAATCCTGCAAAGCTCGGTGACATAGTTACAGCAGTATTCAGTTTTACAGAGCCGGTAGATGCGGAAAAGCTTGATCTCAATTGGGACGGACTTAATTTTGCGGAATCTGAGTCAGTTACGGAAAATGTTTTCACATACACATTTAAAGTGGATGAAAACACAGAGGAAAGAAATTATACCCTTGAGGGCAGGGCTTATGATGAAATAGGCAATGGCCCGGTGACTTTTACGATAGGGGCGCTTACAGTTGACAGAACTCTTCCTTCAATAAGCGATGAAACTGTTTCGGTGACAGACGATAAGAGTGCCATCAGAACCGGTGACACGGTAACGGTTACATTCAAAGTAAGCGAAGAACTCGAAAAAGAGCCGGAGGTCACAGTTGACGGAAAGAAGTTTAAGAGAGTTGGTGATTCAGCAGATCCTTATACTTTCAGTTATACTGTATCCGATACAGATATCGAGGGGATTAAAACTGTTTTGGTGTCTCTGTCCGATCTTGCGCGCAACCAGAATGTCGTTGAGATGGAGCAGCCGGTCAAGTTCGATCTCAGTGCACCTGAGGTCATCAATCCGACAGTAACCCCTGCAGGAGAGCCGGGCAATGCCGGAATAGGAACAAAGATAGAGGTGAGATTCAACATAAGCGAGCCGGTGACGGAACTGAAGTTCCTTGTGAACGGTGAGGATTCTGAACTTTTTAATCAGACAGTGAGCGGGTTGACATATTCATATTCCAGAACGGTTGAAAATAATGAAAGCGCATCTCAATATGTTTTTTCAGTTTCAGCAGTTGATGCGGCAGGAAACACGCTTGAACCCTACACACTCGGAACTGTCGATATAGATGTGGGAATGCCTTCTGTGCTTGCCCAGACACTTTCAAAAACCAATGTTAAACTGCTTGAAGTTTTCACGCTTGACCTTGAATTTTCTGAAGAGTTGAAATCTCTCACTGTGCTGGTCGGATCGAAGGATATATCTTCCGGCTGTGTGAAGTCGGCAACGGACTTAAAGAAATACAACTGTACCCATACTGCCAATGCCGACAGCGATGAAGGTGACGGAGTAAAGCAGTTCAGTGTTCAGATGACCGATATGTCAGGTAACAGTTCGACAGTTCAGCTCAAGAAAACCGGCGGAAGTCCGCTTACGATAGAATATGATGTAACACCTCCTGCGGTTGTTAACCCTGTCATAGCCCCTTCGAAAGCAAACAGTGACAGCACTGTTGATGTCCGTTTCAGCTTTACCGAAGATGTCGAGAATGTTGTAATGGCATGGGACGGTCTTGAATTTATAAGAGATAATAGTGAAAGTGATAAGAAACTGTTCATTTATAAACACAAGGTTGTACCTGCTGATGAAGAAAAAAGTTATACCATAAAGATACTCGAAGCGTTTGACATTGCTGGAAATCCGATAAGTTCGGAAATAGAGATCGGAACCGTTGAAATTGATAATACTCCGCCCGAGATATTCAATACTGTTATCAAGGTGAGTGACGATCCTTTAAGAACATTCGTCCTTGAAAATGAAGTGATCTCAATAAGTTTTGAAGTTAAAGAGGATCTGAGCGATTATGCGGTCAGAATAGGGCTTAAAAAACTTTCAGTGTGTATAAATGAAGATATCACAGGCGGTAAAAGGTATACCTGTACATATTCAACGCCGTCTTCAGTTGACGGAGAAGGGACAAAAGATGTAACAGTTGAAGTGAAAGATCCTGCCGGCAACGGCACATCTTATGCAGTGGGGCAGTTGACATATGACATGAGCGATCCTCAGCTTTCAAGTGCGATAGTCATTCCTGAAAGAGTTAGCAGTTCTCACAGCGAGGTGAAAGTCCAGTTCAGTTTTTCTGAAGATGTTCAGATCAATGTTGATGAAGTTTATGTCGCGGCTGAGAATTTCGGGCCCGAACTTATTTTAAACTGTAACACCGGGAGCGGATATACAAAGCAGTATACTTGCACATATTCATTCCTCGAATCTGATACCCGTGTAGAGAATTATGATGTAAGTGTCGATCTCATGGATGCAGCAGGCAATAAAGTGACCGGAATGTTCATCGGAAAAATTGAGTCTGACCGTGAAAAACCATATCTTTCAGTACAGAACATATCTCCTGTTGCGGTAAGGCAGAACGAGCAGTTCACGGTAACATTCACCGTTAATGAAGAACTTGCGGCAAAACCTGTCGTAAAGATCGGTGATAAGCAGATAGATGAATCATCCTGTGCCGGGAGTATAAATTATACATGTCAACACAAAGCCAACGAAGACGGTGATGAAACAGATGGTGTTAAATCAGTCACAGTAAGTTTAAGGGATCCTGCAGGAAATACAAACATCGTAAATCTTTCACAGACAGTTACATATGATGCGACAAGACCCGAACTTTTAAATCCTGTAATAATTCCTGAGGGAACAGCTAACAGATACAATTCAAAAATTCAGGTAAGGTTCAGTTTTTCTGAAAAGATCGATTATCCGGCAAGTTTTTCATTTACTGCCGAATCTTCAAACAGTCTGCCTGTTCCTGAGTTTGTCTGTACTCCTTCAAATGAAAACCATCAGTCGTTCAGTTGCGAAGGATCTTATGAAACATCTGATACATCTGTTGATACATTGACTTTCAAAGTCGCCGCAAAAGATATTGCAGGCAACGCGCTGACAGTTGATGAAAGTCCGGATATTGTAGGAACCCTCAAAGTGGATAGAGAAAATCCGGTTGCTTCGTATACATCAATAACTCCTGAAAATATTATAAAAAGCACGGCATCAGTAACAGTTGTGTTTGATGTGAGCGAAGATACTGCCGAGCCGCCGGTTGTGAATCTCGGTGAACTTGTAAAGACAGTTCCTGATAATCTGGATGGAAATAGCTATACATATATATTCAATGATTTCAGCATGTTGAGTGATGGCGATGTAATTGTTTCAGTTTCTCTTACTGATATTGCGGGAAATATTAACAGCTCACCTTATTCAGGAAATGTAACGGCAGACAGAACAGTTCCGTCAGTAATTTCTAAAACCATTGCTCCGACTATTGCCAACATGAATACCGAATCTGTCACAGTCAATTTTACTTTCAACGAGAAGGTTGATTCTTTCATTAAAAATGATGTTACAATGTCACCATCCGGAATTCTGACTGACTATGTATGTTCAAATTCATCTGGAGATGAACAGAATTACAGCTGTGTTTTCAGTATGAGCACGGTCGGAACATATGAAGGGCTCCTTACATTTTCAGTTGAAGCTGTTGATAAGGCCGGAAATGCAATGGTCCCGAATCCCGTTGAACTCGGTACTCTGACGATAGATACCATCGCTCCCGAACTGACCTTTGATTCAATTACGCCTCTGACTGTAAATGAAGATGCCGCTTCCGTTACAGCTGTCTTTACTGTTGATAAAGTTCCTTTCGGCAATCCTGTCGTCAGAATAAATTCTGAAAAAACGATGGATGTTCCGACAGATGTCACAAATGAAGGAAAGACATTCACATATACTTTCACTGATCTAAGCGGAATAACTGACGGAAACAAGAACATTTATGTCGAACTGAAAGATGATTCAGGAAACAGTTTTGAAGGAATATCCGCTGAGCAGATACTTTTTGACAGATCTGCACCCACAGTTGTATCAAAAAATGTTGCGCCTGCAGTTGCAAACAGTGATACGGATCAGATAGTTGTATCTTTCACCTTTTCTGAAAAGATGACAGCTCTCACTAATGGAAATGTTACCGTTGCTCCTGCGGGGCTCCCTGCACACAACTGTACTTCTTCAGATACTCAGTCATATTCCTGCATAGTTGACATAAGTGCGCTCGGCAATGACAAGGACGGCACATACACATATTCAGTCAGCGGTTCAGACCAGTATGGAAACCCGATGTCTTCTGCGGAAACTCTCGGATCAGTCCTTGTTGACAGAACGGATCCTGTTATTTCGTTTACATCGGCTCTTCCTGCCACAGTGAACAGCACAACACCTTCTGTCACAGTTACATTCAGTGTGAGTGAAACACCGCAAAGCAATCCTGTTGTAAAGCTCGGCACAACAAAACAGCTTGACACACCTTCAAATGTTTCAGGTCTCCAGTACACATACATTTTCAACGATCTTTCCGGTATCACGGATGGTGAAAAGACGATCAACATAACAGTCAAGGACACAAGTCTGAACCCGACCTCCACTGATTTCACAGGACCTCTTTTTGACAGGACGGCACCTGAGATCATTACAGGCTATATATCTCCGGCAACCGTAACATCCTCGAATGAAGTTTTCACATTGAACATCTCTTTTAATGAGGAAGTTCTTGCGCTGAGCGGAGCCGACATAATAACTGATCCTGCATTTATGCTTCCTTTCCCGAACTGCTCTAATCCGGGTAGTGATCAGCAGACATATGTCTGTACTTACAACATTACAGGACTTGATGTTGACGGAGCTTACTATTTTTATGTTTCTGCCAGTGATATTGCTTTAAACAGCATTGATCCCGATCCGACCTATGTCATTAAGCTTGAGATTGACAGAACTCTTCCAACCGCGACGATATCTCCTGTAACGATCTATGAGCAGGGGACAGGAAATGTTAAAGCGGGAAACATTGCAAGAGCGGGCGATATTGTCTTTGTAACTGTAACATTGAGTGAGAAATTAAGCGAAACCCCTAAAGTGCGTCTCGGAACTCAAATAATGCAGTTCCAGGGTGAATCATGTGTTCAGGGCGTCTGTAATTTTGCAAGGGTGATACAGCCATCTGAAGGTGACGGGTTGAAAAATATTACTGTTGAGATGGAAGATCTGGTCGGCAACAGGAAAGGGGATGTTTTCCCTGATATGGTGATAATTGATGTGACCCCTCCACAGATGCACAGTAATTTTGTGACACCTCAATATGCAAAAGACAATCAGGTCATCGAGGCAAGATTCTCTTTTAGTGAGCCGGTTGAAGTATCATCTCTTCAAACGACTTATGCGTGGGCATTTACAAAAGATACCGTTCAGAGTACCGATCAGTTATTTGTATATACCGCCAATTCATCTTCATTTGCAAGTGGCGCGGCTATAAATTTCGAGGTTAAAGTGACCGATCCGGCAGGAAATCCTTTAAACGGCGGCAACTGGCTTTCAGTCGGGACTACAAATATTGACAAAGTTTTACCTGTGTTCACAACCAACACCTGTGATGTGACTGTTTCAAGCGGATACACTAATCCGGCAGGAATCAAAGCTGTTAAAGCAGGTCAGACAGTTACTGCTAACTGTAATATTACCGCAAATGAAACCATCAAAGGCAATCCTGTTTTGAAAGTCGGCGGATATGCCGCAACAAGACAGGGCTCCTGTCCCGGTGGATACAATAACTGCTATATTTATACTGTTGCCGGAACTGAAGGTGACGGAAATAAGGTGATAACATCAGAGGTCGAGGATCTTGCAGGCAACATTACTGCTTCTTCAACAGGTCAGCAGGTTTCTTTCGACTTTACTCCGCCTCAGCTTGTTTATTACAATATTTTCAGAACACCTGATATTGAAGGTTCTACAGAAGGACAGATGATACATGTCAGTGCATACCATCCAATCTCACAGCAGAGTACAGTTGTAACTTTTCAGCTTTTTGCGGATGAGCACATTGATGCCGGAACAGTTTCGCTTGTTTCATCTCCGGCAGGATTCAGTCCTTTGCTAAGTTCTGTTAATAATAACATAGCCGAATTTAATAAAACAGTTCTACTGGCTAATTCAGGCATTTATACTTTCAGCATTACCTGGCGTGACAAGCTTGGAAATACTAGCGGAACAATACCTCTTGACTGGAGCATTAACGCCAACAATGATCCAACTTCAGGAAGCGATATAGATATCGACAGAATTCTTTTTACAAGAGTTCCATACGGTTCTGAAGATACAGAAGGACTGCCAAGATATATACTTACCGGTTCTGCTGGTGCCGTTACTGAAGCATCAATTGCTTCAATAGCTGCCTATACTCTTTCGGGAAGCATTGCAGGACACGCAGCTGTTATGCCTGACGGAAGTTTCTCAATGCCGAATATGTCAAGTGGAAATGTGGCCGAGATATTTGTAAATCCCATCAGGAAAAGCGGTGCTTCAATGATGCCGGAAGGGGTTTATGATCCGGTTAATGATTTTATACAGGTTAGGAAAACAAGATATATCTCTTCAATGGGATACAAAACAGCAGGCAGTGATCTTAACAATCCAAATGACTGGTATGTGACAAAAACTGACAAGTATTCTGTTGAATATGTGGGAACAAACACTTCAACGGAAGCTGACGGTGGCTTGTTAAGCCGGCTTGATGCAAATCCGCTTGAAAGCGGGACCGCTTCTAAATGGATTCTTGCCGGCAGGAATGAACATCCTGGGGCCTCCAACAGAACTGTTATGTGCTACGATTCAAAAAGAGGAAAGATCGTTCTTTTCGGTGGAATGTATGATTTTTACAGCAATGAAACATGGGAATGGTATGACGGAAAATGGGTGAGGGCGCTTGTTGATGACCCGGAAGGGGATGGAGAACCAGTCGAAGCGATTTTCGGACACATGGCATATGATAACAAAAGAGGAGTCTGTGTTTATTTCGGAGGATTGGATAAAAACGGCAATGTTCTTGATAAGATTTGGGAATGGAATGGAAGAAGCTGGAAAAGAGTGTTCACGACCGATCCGGAAGGTGACGGGAATCCCAAGGGAATTTACGGAGGCGGATTTGCCTATGATAATCACAGGAATGTAATGGTTCTTGCCGGTGGTGTATATGGTGCTTCAAACTGGTGGGTATATGAATATGACGGGGTAAGCTGGAGGAAGATGCCTACAGTAACCGGTTCACCGGGAAGTTCAGGCGGAAAAATGGTCTATGACAGAAATAGAAGAGTAATGGTATTTGCCGGCGGCGGAAGCCAGGATGACGAAACTCTTGAATATGCCGGACAGAAATTTATTCAGGTTTGCGGAACAGGAACAAGCTGTACCGGACTGACAGAAAGATCGGATGTAATGATGGCATATGATGCAAAAAGAAAAGTCACAGTTTATTTCGGAGGTGTTCAAAGCGGAACTGCAACAAATACTCTTAATGAATGGAATGGAACATCATGGGTGACAAAAAATCCGACAGGTGATAAACCCGCCGCAAGAGAAGAAGGCGCAATGGTTTATCATGAAGGAAGACAGACCGTCATTCTTTACGGTGGAGTGAACGGGTCAACAAAGTATAATGATACATGGGAGTGGAACGGTACAGTATGGAAACGACTTTCCAATGCAGATGAAACCTGGGCATATCCAGCAGCAAAAACTGATTATGCGGTAGGTTATGATGAGTCACGCGGAGTTACTATTCTTCATGGAGGAGACTTAAATGCCAATGTTCTGGGTGAAACCTGGGAGTGGAACGGTTACGGCTGGAAAAAACTCTCTACTGCGACAACAGTTTACAGAGCTGGACATACTCTGGTTTACGATACAAATTCTCAGAAACTCCTTATGTTCGGCGGTATTGATAACGGTGCTCCCACAGTTCACAGAAATGAAGTGTATGAATGGAGCGGAACGAACTGGGTGCTCCGCCCTGTTTTGGTTGGTACGGCACCTTCAGGCAGAGTTTATCATAGTGCCGCTTATGACAGTGTCAGAAACAGAATGGTTATATTCGGAGGTCGCAATAGTTCAGGAACGATTTTAAGACAGCTTTATGAGTGGGACAATGCAACTCAGACATGGGTGTACAGAAACAATTCAGGTCCTGAACCTAGAATAAACGCCGGAATGGTTTATGATCCTGTTAAGCAGAGAACCATCGTCTTCGGAGGCATGAATTACAATGTCAGCCCTGAAACTTACGGAGACACATGGGAATACAACAACAGCACAAACGGCTGGAGCAATGTTGTTGCTAATCCATGGACATGGGGTGACAACTATCCTGGACCGGGATGTCCTTCAGATGAATCATGGTGCTGGAAGAACAGCAGTGCAACTGAAAGTCCGATGCCGAGATGGGGACACATTATGGTTTATGATCCTGCAATGAGAAGAACGATCGTATCAGGAGGTATGACTTTCGAAGACTGGAGCGAAGGTATTTACTTTACCGCCGGTGACACATGGATATATGACAGTGCAACGGTTTCATGGCGTGAATTGGAAGTGATAAACAAAAATGCGTTTGGTGACAGAACCAACATTTATCTCCATAAGGGCTTCTATGATACAAATAAAAATGAAATTGTCAGTTGGAGCGGCGTAAAGGGAATGCAATCTGATCAAGTCGCTTATTTCAACACAAATATCTTAAGGACAGGTGCCTCGGAAACGCCTTCACAGATGTTCACTGTTTCTCTTGATGCAGCCGGACTTACAGAAGAATATGCATGGAAGGATATTTCGTCAATAAATCTGAAGGTTTATGCTGGAGCAACTGTTTACAGCGGAACCAGTTGTGCCGAAGTGAACGGTGTTATTCTTTACGGATGGGCTGATGACCGCTGGCTGTTACTTGACCAGAGTCCGGCACCGAGAAGCTCTGTGACAGAGCTGACATTTTCAATAAATAAACCGGAAATGATAAGCAAGATGTTAAACGGGGAATCTTCAGAGCTTTATTTCAAGATCGAAACGAAAGGGAAAGCAGGTTGCGGAAACAACGATGAGCCGCTTCTTGCAGTTGACTATGCTGAAATATCCGTTGACATAAAAGAAGACTCCATAAAAGAGAGATATTATGTCTCCACAAGTTCTGCAACTTGGGCAGAAGCCCGTGCTGATTGCATTTCAAGAGGGATGGACCTTGCAGTAATATCATCACAGAAAGAAGCCGATCTGATTGAAAGCATTATAACAACGACTCATTACTGGATAGGTCTTTATGAGCCTTCCGTTGAAGGTGAATGGGAATGGGTAAACGGATTGAAAGCATGGAGCGGAGGTACAGACGGCGCAGGTAAAACCTGGACAAAATGGGCGGTTGACAGCAACAATGGGATGTATAAACCAAATGACACGGCTAATTTAAATTGTGCGATTTTTTACAATTATCTGAGCCGGATATTCTGGGACTGGACATGCGGAAGCACTACCCGCTATATATGCGAAAAAAGAGATTACTCATATTCAGGAGCATCAGGCAGTAAATTTACGAACCAGACAGCATGCAATAATATGGGTGGTGATCTTGTCAGCGTTAACAGCGAGCTTGAGGAAGATGCAATATGGCCGCATGTTGTTCAGGCAACTAATTATCAGTATATCGGACTGACCAATATGTCATCAAGTGATAATATTTATTCATGGAATGACGGTGATGTGTGTTGGGACGGGAACAGCGGTACAACAGGAACGGCATATGGTTACACCAACTGGGGCACAAGCCAGCCTGATAGTACAAGTACTGACTGTGTGGCATACTTATACACTATGGATAAATGGTATGACTATTCCTGCTACTACTCAAACTGGAGCGGAATCTGTGAATTCTGATAGAAACTGAATTAGACCATTTCAAAAACTTGCTATTTATACCTCTAAAATATAAGATTATGCACTAATGCTTTTTAATGGTATTTCATGGAGGGAAAAATGAGAAATTTTTTTAGCATGGTAACTGTAGTTTTAATGATGTTCTGTTATTTTTCAATACAGGCCGTTGACTTGAGAATAGTTCTTCTGCCGAAAATGACAGTTGACGGAAAAGAGTATGATTCCGCATCCATAGAAACAGAGATGGCAAGCATTCTCACCGGTAAGAACATGAGAATAGTTGAACTTTCAACTGCACTTAAAGCCCAGAAAGCGGCTCTTTCAGATCTCGTTGCGGAAGGAAAGGTTCCGACCGAACTTTCGGTACTTAACGCTGATGCGCTGGTTTCAGCCCAGCTTGCCTGTGATAAAAACTCAGATTCGATCATGGGAAGCAACATAAAGAGCTGGTTCTGTGTTTTGAATTCAAAAGTGATCAGAGTTGATTCAGGAGATGTCATCTTTGCTGATTCAAAGAATTACACAGCAACAGGGCTTAACGCACTTCAGGCGATCAATACTGTTGTGAAAAAGAACATGCGGAAAAACGCTGATGCGGCTGTTGATCAGTGGTCAAAGAACTGGTCTAACGAAGGAAAATGGAACATGGACATCATCATCACCGGTGTAGCCCAGAAAACAAAGATCGATCAGATAAACGGAGAACTTAAAAAGGTTGACGGCGTAAAAGATGCTGCTGTCGTAATGTTTAAAAAAGATCTTTCAAAAATTTCGGTTTCCGGAGAAGGTGCTGCAAATTACAGCAAGCTCAGAGAAGCCATTGACACTTCAGACAAGTTGAGTCTTCGTGTGAATTATGAGGCAGGAAGGGTCATTCACGCAGAATTTGATTTCGGTCAGGCATATTCAAGAGGTGTTGCGGCTTACATCACTCCTCCGAAAAGCGGTGGCAAGAAAACGATGGCTGATCTCATTGCTTCAAAAGGTCCGGACCTTCTTACAAGTTATTTGATGAATCTTGAATATTTTGAGATCAAGGAATCGGAAACGCTTAAAGGTTCAAGGGATTCCGCTGTATCTGAAGCAAAAAAGAATGATGTGCCCCTTGTCGTTTTTGCAGAAGTTGTCGAAAAAGACGATGAATGGCTTTCTGTCATAGATCTCATAACTTCAAAAGACGGCAAAAAGATCGCAGTTGCGAAAGGAACTGCCGGAGATCCTTTTGAAGCGATGGACAAAGCGGTAAGAACAATGGATGCCACATACCGCATATCCATGACCAAACCTGCTTTCAGAAAATCACTTAATTTTGCAAATGATGCGGCAACGATAACAGATTCCATCAAGCTCACAGTAGATAAATTCGAAGTCGGGCAGATATTCCCTTCACTTGTTCCATATTACAGAGCAAAGGGTATCGGTTCAATAACATTGAAGAATATCTCAAACGGAACTCTTAAAAATGTCGAGATCGCTTTCAAGATCAGCGACAAAGTTGTCGGAACAGCAAAGATCAGCGATATCGCTCCGAATGCGGTTGTTGCCGCAGATGTGAAACTTGATACGATACCTGAAGGGAAATCTGAATATGCTCAGCTTGCCGCAAATATTACTTTTACAACTGGTGAAAGTTACGGCAGAAAAGATGCATACGCTCCTCTGGTAATTCATTCAAGAAACACTATCGACTGGTCAAACCCGATGACCATTGCTTCTTTTGTCGATCCGTCAAACAAAGCGGTAAGAGACCTTGCAACACAGACGATCAAGAAAGGTGCTCCTAAAGAGCTTGCCACAAAACAGCTCGGAAATGCGGCTCTTATTTTCTCATCACTCTGGCACACACCCTTAAAATATATCAGCGACCCGGTAAGTACCAGTTTTGATTCAAATATTGATACAGTCCAGTTCCCTGCCGAGACTCTTTCAAGGGGTGCAGGTGACTGTGATGACCTTACAGTTCTTCTTGCCTCTCTTTTTGAATCTGTTGGTCTTGCAACAGTCATCATAACTTCTCCCGGACATGTGTTCCTCGGTGTTGAAAGTGGCTCACTCGCAGGCGGAAATGTAATTTTCAATCTTCCTCAATCTCTTTTTGTAGAAGTTGACGGTGCTCTTTTTATTCCGGTTGAAGCGACTGCGATTGGCTCATCATTTGCAGAGGCATGGCTCAAAGCAGCTGATATTGTTAAGAAATCTGCAAATTCAATCAGTGCTTTCAGAACAAGAGAGGCGTGGAAAAGTTATCCTGTAACATCTGTCAACTCAGACAAGGTCAGTTTGAACTTTGTTGAGCCGAAAGATGGCGTTGTAAAAAATGTTCTGGCCGACATAAGAAAAGCACACAAGGACAAAGCTCCTGTCTGGGCTGAAAGTATTCACAAAAGCAAGATCGAGCATAAAAATCCGGATATTAAGCTCGAAACGCTGTCAAAAGAGCCACTTGCAAAAAGTGTTGCTCTCTGGCTTACCGGTAAAAGAGATGAAGCAATAACCGAAGCGGCAAATCTGTGTAGCGGAGGTACTGTTGAAGGGTGTTACAACATGACTGTAATGTCAATGTATGATGCTCTTGAAAGAAGTGATCTTCAGACAATTGATGCCAACATGACCAAGAATAATTACGGAGAAGCCGTTGCCATGCTTCCTCCGAATGTAATAAACATGCTTTCAGATAACGGCGGACTTGGAATGGGAGATGAAGCATCCAAAGAATCCGAGACAAAGAAAAAGATCGCTGACATCCTTAAGCAGGCAAGGGAAAAAGCCGGGAACAAAGGAAAGGCGTCAAACACCTCAAAAGAGATAAAAACATCCCATGTCGGAGGAAGAAAAGCAAGCGACGCAACAACAGAAGCTTCTGCTACCGCTGAAATGTTTTTCTGGGATAAGATAAAGAAATAATTCATGAAAAGTTCTCCGTATTTAAAACTTCTTGTAGTTGTTGCGGCATTTCTTGTCGGAACAGCAGTCGTTCATACTCCTGCGGTTAAAAAACTCGATTTTTCATTTCTTGACCTGATGATGATATCAGTTGAGCCAGAAGCACCGGCGGAGAGCGTTCTGATCGCTGTTGACCAGTATTCGCTTTCTGTTTTCGGTTGGCCGGTCGACAGGGGACTTTACGGAGCAATGATATCTGTTCTTACCGAAGCAGGTGCAAAAAAAATCGGTTTTGATCTTTTTTTCACTGACAGAAAGGAAGAAACGGATACAGAAGCATTAAAACGGATGGTCGAATCTGAAGAGGTTCTCGGAGAAGAAAGCTCCAAAGCCGGGGCAATTCTCGGAAGCTTTGTAAACACAGATTACAGAAAAGACCCTTCAAAGGTCGTTGAATATCCGCCGACTCCTGAAAACAGCGGAATAAACTGTCCATGCAGCGATCTTTCTGAAGAAGAGATCGAAGAGTCAAAATTCAAATTCCTTGAAAAAATGGTTCCCGGTGTTTTGAAATTCAATCCTCTTGTTGCTCATGTTCATGTCATTCCTTCAGATGTCGACAGAGTGAACAGAACCATCATCGGCTGCAAAAAGGTCTTTGACGGATGTGTTCCCGATCTTGCCCTCGCAATGGTGCAGAAAGGACCTTATGAAGGGTGCTGCAAAGAAGAGATCATTCCGTATTTCAGAACATCTTCTGAATTCACGGTCATTCCGATGGTGGATGTCATAGAGTCTTCAGGAAGTGATGAGAAAATGAAAATCCTAAGAGAAAAGGTGAACGGAAAATATGTCTTTGTAGGTGCAACTGATGAAACATTGAAAGATATAGGTCCAACTCCTTCAGGACTTGTTGAGCCACTTGTCTTTCTTCATCTTAACAGAGCAGAAGCGCTTTTAAACGACATCCGGATCACAAGAACATCTCTTTGGATAATAATTCTCATTCCTTTTCTCATTCTTCTGGCATCAGCAGTTCTTTTTGAGCACGCCAGGGCTTTTCTGATATCAGGAACTGTTTGGGTTGCAGTAATATATTCTGCAAGCTATGTTCTTTTCAGAAAAAGTTTTATTTTTATTCCACCGATGGAGATGTTCATCCCGTTCTTTTTTGCAAATATTGCATGTGCCGGATACCTCGGATGGAAATATTTCCTTTTCAATCAAGTGCTTTCAAATGCATTTGACAACTATGTATCTCCTGAAATACTGAGCTGGCTTAAAGAAACAGGCGGTAAAGTGCTTCAGAGCAACTCTGCAGAAAGAAGGCAGATAACAATACTTTTCAGCGACATCGCAGGTTATACATCATTGTCAAACTCGCTCAACGCAGAGAGCATCATGAAGTCTCTCCGGCTTTATCTTGACGAAATGATGACGATAACTGCTGAACACAATGGATATGTTGACAAAATAAACGGCGACGGGTTGATGATCCTTTTCGGAGCACCGAAACCATTCGGTGATCATGCAAAAAAAGCACTTGACTGTGCCGTTGCAATGCAGAAGAAGGTTCATGATATGCAGAAAGAGTGGATGGAGATAACAGGAAGAGAGCTTAAAATAAGAATAGGCATCGCTACTGATACTGTGTTTGTCGGAAACCTCGGCGGTGCCGGTCACATCGAATACTCAGCAATAGGAAGAGGTGTGAATTTTGCCGCACGGCTTGAAAGTAAATCTGAAATTGGAGGAATTCTTGTTTCTGAAGAAACTGTTGAATCTGCGGGATTGAGACCGGAGGGTTATAAAAGAAGTGTCGAACTTAAAGGATATGAAGGCGAAGTAGCTGTGTGGCAGATATCACCTGTAAATTATGAAAAAGAGAAAATTAATGAAAATAAGGAGTAGTTTATGAAGATCTTGAGGATTCCTTTTGTTTTGATCATTTCTGTTATTGCTTTTTCCATTCTTTTTGCCGATGAACCGAAAAGCGAAGGTTTGAAAAAAGGTGACAAAATGGTTGATTTCGGCATGCGCAAAGTTGATGTTGAGAAAGGAAAGCTTTCATCTCTTGTCTGGCTTGGTGATTATGTGGGCAAAAAGGATTCCAAGGAAAAGAAGAAAATCCTGGTTCTTAATTTTTTTGCGAATTGGTGTGCCCCATGCATCAAGGAAATGCCGGTTCTTCAGGGATTGTATGAAAAATATTCTGAAAAGGACTTGATGGTGCTGAGTGTCAACTTCAGAACTGAGTCAGAAAAGTTTGAGCAGACATTTGATGAAAGTTTGAAGATCATTAAGAAGAACGGAGTCAAATATCCTGTTCTGTTTGACAGATTCACTAATAGGAACCAGCTTATATACATGGGATCAAAAGCGGTTCTCCCCTGTCTTATCATTATTGATTCTGAAGGGAATATTCTTGAAAAGTTCCAGGGTGAGCAGTCACACGACCTTAAAAAGATAGAAGATGTTATCAAAAAAGCTGTAGGGGGCTGAAATGAAAAGATTTTTGGCAATTACCATTCTTTTTTCTTTTGTGCTTGTACTTTCTGCACAGGAAACAAAAAAAGAACCGGTTGAGCAGAAAAAAACGGAAGTCACTGAACAGAAGAAGGAGTCAGTTGAACAGAAAAAGCTTCTTGTCCAGAAAGTCGAGGCCGCCGGTGTGGAAGAGGCATTTGCCAAATCACTTGAAGAGGCGCTCGTTCTTGATATAGGGGGAAGAGAAGGTATCTCGGTTGTTACGAGTGCCGAAATGCAGAATGTTGTCAAGACCGCCCAGTTAAAATCGGAAACCGGCTGTGAAGGAAGCGATGAATGTCTTATTGAGGTCCAGAAAAAACTTGATGTTGAGACACTTATTGCCGGAAAAGTTACCAAGCTTGGTGATGAATACATTCTTTCTATAAATACAGTCAATGTTGCAAATAAAACTGTAGGTGAAAGAATAAGTGTTCAGGGGAAAGATCTGAACGATGTCAAAGGAAAGATCAAGGAATCTGTAGACATTCTTCTTGGTATTTCTGCTCCGAAACAGATGTTCAAACTTGCTGACGGTGAAGAGCTCCGGCTTGCAGTCATGCCTCTTGCAGCCCGCGGAATGGAACAGACTACTGCTGATTCTTTAACTTCGATCCTTTCAGCACAGCTTAACCAGATCAAAGGAATAAGCGTCATTTCTCAGGATGATATCAAGGCGATGCTTTCAAAAGCGGCTCTTGACAGTTCAGTTTCATGCACTGACAGTCTTGAATGTGTCGTTGAAATAGGTGCTTCTCTTGGTCTTTCAAAGCTTGTTACGGGAGCTGTAGGAAAAGTAAAGGACACTTTCGTAATCAGTGTTCAGCTCATAGATGTCAGAAATGCTGATGTTGTAAACCGTGTTCTTGAATCTTACACAGGGGACGAAGGTGAACTGCAGAATGCGATAAAGCTTGCCGCATATCAGATCGCCGGAGTTGACTACAAAGCACTTCTGGGTGAAGTTGATTTCTCGTTCAATGTGAAAAAGGGAACTATCCAGTTCGGTGAAACGGAATCTCCTTTTGAAAAGCCGCAGTACAGTGCCGGCAATCTTATTCCGGGAAGATATTATCTGAAAGTGAGAGCTGCAAATGACAATTATCTGCCTCTTCAGACAGATGTGTATGTCGCCCCCGGAGCAAAAAATGTGAAAACTTTTAATGTCCTTGAAAAACCCACAAAATGGTATAAATCATGGTGGTTCTGGACAATAACAAGTGTCGTAGTACTTGGAGCCGCCGGAGCTACGACCGCAGTCATACTTACCCAGCAGACACCGTCAGGACAGGGAACTGTAACTGTCGAGTGATTAATTCCCTAAACCAGCCCTGCGAATCCCATGAATGCGAGTGAAAGAAGGCATTAATTAGAAACATTTAAAATACTTCCGGCATAGTAAAGTGGAAGGAACATTAATTTCTGTTCCGGGATCTGAGCATATTCCCTCGTTGAGAAGACAATTCCTTTCGGGCATTCTGCCTACTAAAAAATATTTTCTTAATTCTAAAAGCAGAGAATTGTGTTTGGTTTCAGGCAGTTTTTCCGACTTAGAGTTGATGATTTCAAAAGCTGTGGGATTTCCGCAGGCATCTAAAAAATCTAAAATTTTCAAAATACAAGGTTGTTCTGAAACTCACGCTTTCAAAATACAAGGTTGTTGTTGTTTAATATGTTTTACAATTAAAGCTAAACTGATTAAATTAAGCGTTTTTTTGTGTCATAAAAGATTTAACACAACTAACTTTACTCACTCTGTTTTTCTGTTAAAATGGGTGACGGTTTATTAACTGTCGGCGGATAAACATATGCCAAATGCAAAATTAAGTGAAGCATGGCTTCTTGATATGAGAAAGAAAATCATGCTTTCCTTTTTTTCCGATGATGAACTTATGGATATTTTCGTGCTGAAAGGGGGTAACGCTCTGGAACTTATTTATAAAGTTACAAAAAGACCCTCACTTGATATTGACCTGTCCATGGAAGATGATTTCGTTGAAAGCGATCTGAGAAGGATAGAAAAGAAAATATTCAAATCACTGAATGATTTTTTTAAAGATGATAATTTGGAAGTGGTCGAGTTGAAATTTGAAGAAAAACCGGCACCTGAAAAAAGGAATACTCCAAGAGGCAACGGATATAAAATAACTTTTAAATTGATTGAAGTAAAAGAAGCTTTCATTGGAGAAAGCGAAGATATTAAACGCAAAAGAGCCCTTGACATCGCAGGATTAAAAAAGACTTTCCATGCGGATATCTCAAAATATGAATACTGTGAAAGCAAAGTGAAGGTGAATGTTGACGGATATACCGTCTATGTCTATTCTCCTGAAATGATCATTCTTGAGAAAATGCGGGCAATCTGTCAGCAGACAAAAGAATACCGCAGTCAGGAAAACTCAGGCGGCAGGCCGAGACCGAAAGATTTTTATGATATCTATATGCTTATAAATAAGATGAAAATAAATATCAGATCCGCTGAGAATGCACTAATGCTCAAAAAAATCTTTGAAAAGAAAAGAGTTCCTGCCGATCTGCTGCTGATAATTAAAGAATACCGTGAATATCATAGGAACGGCTTCCGTGAATTGCTCGATACTCTGCCTGAAAGGGAAAAGAATGTGTCATACAATGAAATTTTTGACTATGTTGTTGAGAAAATGCTATCTATTCATCAAACGCTGAAGGATATATAAGATTCCACCTTTTTGATAATGATCGATCAGATATCTCATAATCAATGTAGAATTTATGCTTTATTCCCATATTTTCAAAAAGTGCAAGATCCTTTTCAGGAAATCCCGCTTTTTCAAGAAGAAATCCGATTGCCTGATGATAAGGATAAATGTAGTTCAATGCCTTCAGATAATTCACAATTTTAGAAATAGAGTACCGTTCTCTGTTTTCAATAAAAACATTTAAAACATTAAATATTCCGCCCGAAAAATGAGGACGGACAACACTGTCGATCAGACTCCGTTCCGGATCTGTCTGAAAAAATGTGCCGTTACTGTTTTTAATCACTCCGGTATATCCGTTAAACTTTGAAGCATGCAGAATGACCTGTCTGCGGTTAAATAAATAATACCGTGCCTCACGGGGTGGAGCGGAAAAGACTTTATCAATATTTTCCTGCTTAAGTTCCGGCCTTGTCACAGTTATTTTTGTTTGAGAGAGTTCATAAGACACATAAGCCGTCTTCGGTATCTGTTCAGTCATGCTGTTCATGAAAAGGGCAGTGTGGTGGCTGAAATAAGCATTTTTGTTTATTTTGCTGATACATTCGTAACTGTCAAAATCCCCAAAAGTGAAAACAGTCTTTTTCTGATATCCCTCTTCATCAAGTATGTGCCGTTCAGCAAGTCCGAGTTCAAGAAGTTTGCGGAGAAACTTTTTGAAAGATCTGTTATAAGCAGGGAATTTATTTCTGTTCTCATTATACAGTTTCTGAATATCTGCAAATGTGTAAACAACACCGCTGGAAACAAGAGCGATCATCTCATTTTCCATTGTCCCTGAATCTTTCAAATCAACCATTTTGCCATCATTACCATACAGTATAATATATATATTATACTATATAAAATCCAAAAAGCAATAGATTCTTTGCACAAAACTTTCCGGAAGAGATGGAAGAGAAAAGTTCATAAAAAATGAAATGATTTGCGGAGTGAATTTCGGTGACTTAAACCAGCCCTGCGAATCCCATAAATGCGAGTGAAAGAAGGCCTGCTGTGATGAGTGAAAGAGGTGCGCCTTTCATTGCTTTTGGCGGTTCAAACAGGTCAAGCTGCTCTCTGATGCCTGCAAAAACAACAAGTGCAAGGAAGAATCCGAGTGCTGTTGCAATTGTAAAAACAACACTTGTAACAAGATTGAATTGCTTTTGAATTACGATGATCGCAACACCTAGAACTGCGCAGTTCGTTGTTATCAACGGAAGAAAAACCCCGAGAGCCTGATATAGCGGCGGAGAAACCTTCTTCATTATTATTTCTACCATTTGCACAAGAGCCGCAATGACAAGAATGTATCCTACAGTCTGCATAAATTCAATATGAAGCGGAACGAGCACAAGTGAATATAAAAGATATGTCACCGTTGTTGCAAGCGTCATTACAAAAATAACAGCTGCACTCATTCCCACAGAAGTAGAAACTTTATTCGAAACACCCAGAAAAGGACATATTCCCAGAAATTGTGCAAGAATTATGTTGTTGACCAGGATAGACCCGATCATTATTTTCATATAAAAATCCATTACACCCCTCCTATGCTTTCTTCATAAGTTTGTTCATGGCAGCTATCATCAGTCCAAGCATTATAAAAGCTCCCGGTGCCAGAACAAATAAAAGAATGGTTGTTGCATCTTCAGAAACAAACTTGATATCAAAGATCGAACCGTTGCCAAGAACTTCTCTTATCCCTCCGAGAATAGTGAGCGCAAGTGTAAATCCCAACCCCATTCCCAAACCGTCAAATATTGATGGAATAATACCATTCTTCTGAGCAAATGCTTCAGCTCTTCCAAGAATTATACAGTTGACAACGATAAGTGGAATAAAAACACCAAGAGAAGCCGATAATGCCGGTGTATAAGCCTGCATTGAGAGATCCACTATCGTAACAAAAGATGCAATTACGACAATGAATGCTGGTAGCCTGACTTTGTCAGGAATAATATTTTTCAGAGCTGCTATTACAAGATTGGAGCATACTAGAACAAATGTCGTAGCAATGCCCATACCCATTCCGTTTATGGCACTTGATGTTACTGCAAGAGGAGGACACATTCCAATAAGCAATACCAGTGTCGGGTTCTCTTTTATTATTCCCTTGCTGAACTCTTTAAAAAGACTCATTATTCGCCTCCCTTTTTAAGACCTTCAACGGCTTTATTAACAGCATCCAGGAATGCCCTGGAACTTATTGTAGCAGCTGTTATTGCATCTACATCTCCACCATCTTTTTTAACTTTAAGATTGAATGTAGCAGGATTCTTTCCAGGAAATTGGCTCTTGAACTTGTTGTCGGAAAGCTTGGTTCCAAGACCAGGAGTCTCTTTTGCGTTCAGTATTACATAATCCACAAAATCCATTTTATCGTTAAAACCGACCATGATATCTATTCTGCCTGCATATCCCTTTTCTGTGAATGTCTGGACCGCTGTTCCTACAAGGACTCCGTCCATCTTTGCAGGATAGAACTCCAGCCCGGCAAGCTCTTTAACTGTATATTTCTCAGAATCAGGATTGTTGTTGAATTTAGGTACGACTTTTTCTATTGCGGAAATTTTCTTTTGTTTCTGCATCTCAGCTATCTGGGTTTTGGTCTTTGTGTAAGTGAAACCGAGAGCGGCCGCGGCAACTATGGAGATCACTGTAAGTACAAGAACCATGTTTGGGAAAGTCGATTCGAGCTTTTTAGCCATAGTTAACCTCCTTTCCGAATCTTACCGGTTTTATGTATTTATCTATAAGCGGAACAAATGCGTTCATTATAAGTATTGAATAACTGCAACCTTCCGGATAACCTCCGAAAAGTCTTATAGAGCCGCAAAGAACACCTGCAAGGACTGCAAATAGTATCTGACCTTTAACAGACATCGGGCTTGTGACCATATCAGTCGCCATGAACCATGCTCCAAGCATAACTCCGCCCGAAAGCATGTGAAAGAGCGGATCAGCATAATGGTTCGGGTCTGTCATCCAGAATATTCCTGTAAAAACAAAAAGAGCACCAAGATAGAATACTGGAATATGCCATGTTATTATTTTTTTATAAAGCATATATATTCCACCGAGAATGATCGCTAAGGCACTTACTTCACCGATACAGCCTCCAATATTACCTATAAAAAGGTTGAAATAGTCAAAACTCTGAGGAGAACCGGCAATTATATCAGTAATATTGCTGTTTGATTTTATTCCCTCTTTCAACATACCAAGAGGAGTGGCCGATGTAGTTCCGTCAACTGCCTTTCCCATTGTCCACATCATGGCCGTCTTTACAGGGATTGGCCATGTCGTCATGTCAACTGGAAAACTCGCAAGCATGAATGCTCTGCCTGCAAGAGCCGGATTGAACGGATTTTTACCCAGACCGCCGAAAACCATTTTGGCTATACCGATTGAGAATATGGCACCTACAACTACTTCCCATAATGGAATGCTGCTTGGAAGATTGAACGCAAGAAGAATTCCTGTGATTGCCGCTGATCCGTCTAACGCAGTTATTTCGCATTTGAGCATGAATTTCTGTATTAAATATTCAACTCCTATGCATGTTGCAACAGCAACCGCTGTAACAGCGACAGCTCTTACACCGAAAAAATATACTGATGCAAGAAATGACGGCATAAGTGCGATAACAACGCCCCACATAACTGTATTAACGGTATATGTCCCTTTTTCATGCGGGGAAAGCGAAATTACATATCTGCTCATTTTTTACTCCTTTCCCATCTGATTCTGTTAACATTTGCCTTGCCAAGCCTTATCAGATCGAGTATCGGTCTTGCACTTGGGCAGGTATAACTGCAGCTTCCGCACTCGATACAATCTGTAACGCCGAGTTTTTCAAGTTCTTCCCAGTTGTTCTTTTCTGCAAGTTTTTCAAGCAGATAAGGCTGGAGTCCCATAGCACACACTGTTACACATTTTGCACATCTGATACAGTTGCTGACTCTTTTCCTTTTTGCTTCCGACTTGTCAAAGAAAATTATGCCGCTTGTCCCTTTTGTAACTGAAATTTCAGGCGTTACAACAGCTTTTCCCATCATAGGTCCGCCGTTTACGATCTTTTCAGTCCCTTCAGGAATTCCACCCACTGCTTCAACGAGTGCTTCTACCGGTGTGCCTATACGAACAAGAAAATTGGCAGTTCTTTTTATTTTTTTGCCGGTAACAGTTACAACTCTTTCAAAAAGCGGCTTGTTCTTCTGCACTGCCTCATAAATCGCAAGTGCCGTTCCGACATTATTAACGACACATCCGACATCAAGAGGAAGTTTGCCTGACGGAACTTCACGGTTCAGAGCCGCTTTTATAAGTTGTTTTTCAGCACCTTGAGGATACTGGACTTTGAGCGGCTGTATTTCAGTTCCCGGAAAATCAGATGCAACCTTTTCCATTTTTGCTATGGCATCGGGTTTGTTTGCTTCTATTCCGACGATCGCTCTGCTTACTTTAAGAGCTTTTTTCATTATCTCGATGCCGACAAGGATCTCTTCAGTCCGTTCAAGCATTATTCTGTGGTCGGCAGTAAGATATGGCTCGCATTCAACAGCATTTATGACAAGAGTGTCAACTTTTTTCCCTTCCGGAACCATGAATTTTACATGGGTCGGAAAACAGGCACCGCCAAGACCGACTATACCGCTTGATTTGATCTTTGCAACGATGTCAGCCGGCTCAAGCTTTATTTCTTTAGCAAGCTCCGGAGTTCTGATAATGCTCTCATCCCACACATCACCTTCGACATCAATTATGACCGCTTTGACTTTATATCCGGTTGTGTCAGTAACAGTATCGATGGCAAAAACCTTTCCGCTTACCGAAGAATGGATATTTGCCGAAATGAAAGATTCCCCTTTCGCAATTAAAGTTCCGACTTTTACATCGTCCCCTTTTTTAACGACCGGAACTGCCGGTGCGCCGATATGCTGGCTTAACGGAATAGATACTCTTTTCGGAATGGCAAGGGCTTCTATCGGTGTTGAAGCCGCCATTTTATTTTCGGGCGGATGAACTCCGCCGATCTTAAAAGTTTTGAGTTTCACAACACTCTCCCTATATCTGTTGCTGTTCTTTGACTTCTTCTTTCTTTTCGCTTTTCACGGGCTCTTCAACCGGTTTAGGTTTGGGAGCCGGCGGTTCAAAAGTTGCCGATATTGCTTTTGTGGGACATACAACTATGCACTTTCCACAGGCGATACATTTTTTCGGGTCGATATATGCAAGGAAATTGTCAAGAGTGATCGCTTGAACTTTTTCAGGGCACTCCTTGACACATTTTCCGCATCCGATACAGGCGGCTTTGCACACTTTCATTGCAGTCGCCCCTTTTTCGGTATTACGGCAGTTGACCCATACCCTGCGTGATTTTCTTCCGACAGGTCTTATTTCAATGAGTTTTCTTGGACATGCTTTTACACAGGCGCCGCAAGAAACACATTTTTCCTCAATGATCACAGGCAGTCCTGTTTTTTCATCCATATACATTGCTCCGAATGCACATACCGTAACACAGTCACCAAGACCCAGACATCCATGGGGACAGCCCTTGTCTCCGCATGAAACAGTGTGTGCTATCGAACACTTTGAAGGTCCATCATAATCTGTTTTCTTAGAGGCCTTTTCGTGTGTTCCGCCACAAAGAAGAACGGCAACTGTCGGTTCCAGAGCAGTCACTTCAAGTCCGAGTGCTTTTCCTATTTTTGCCATCTGTTCGCCTCCGGCAGGGGCACAGTTCAGACCTGCAATACTTCCTTTGTCCGCTGCCTTCACGAGTGCTTCTGCAAATCCGCGACATCCGGGATACCCGCATCCACCGCAGTTAGCGCCGGGAAGAAGTTCAGCGATAACATCGATCCTCGGATCTTCTTCAACTTTGAATTTTTTTGCGATCACAAAAAGGACGATGGCTGAAACCGCCGCTACTGTTCCGAGCGAGATCACAGAATAGAGAATAATTCCGTCCACAATTCACCTCACTGGCTGATATTACTAATCTTTCTACAGGTAAATACAAAATTCTTTTTAAAATATGTCTTAAATACCACTAATCCGAGATAATAGGGGACCAGAATCCCGATCGATGAAAATGCCGCAACAGATTCAGACCCTGAAATGTTCCATGCGGCAAAAAGAGTTGCAACAAGAAGGATGAAAGGAATTAAAAATGCGAACATTACCGCTTTGAAACCGAGCCGCTGATCCATTTCAACGATCACACTGTCGCCAGGTTCAACAGATTCTTCAGAAACAGTTTCTATAATCTTTTCAGCCATATCGGCCGCAGAACAGAACCCTTTTGCGTGACATCCCGAGCATGCACTCTGCACTTCGATCTTCACAGATGCTTTAACGCCGTCCACACTTATCACTATACCGTTATGAGTAACTTTGGAAACTGTCATCTTTTTCGCCTGCAAAAAACACAACCCTATCTACTACCTATAAATATGTTTGTCAAATATATTGGTATTAGAAAGAAACAATTTACAAACAGATTAATTTGACAAAAACCGCATGGACCATAAAAGATATCAAATAACCTATGTTTCAGGTCATAAAACTTCAAAAAACATGAATATAAAGCAATGAATCTAAATACTTGACAATTATAACATTGGATGTTAGATTTGTCAGAGAATTTTTTTGAGGGGTTGATCATGATCGTAAAGAGGGATTTGGGAGCATTTTTAAAAAAGGTGTCGGGGCTGTTTCCTGCGGTTATTGTGACCGGTCCGAGGCAGTCAGGTAAAACGACTTTTCTTAAATACACTTTCCCTGAAGCGGAATATGTCACTTTTGATGATCCTGTAATGCAGGATTTTGCGAAAAATGATCCAAACGGGTTCATTGCAAAATTTTCGTCACGGCAGATAATTCTTGATGAAATTCAATATGTTCCGGAACTTTTTTCATATTTAAAGATGGATATTGATCAAAACAGGGAAGTTTGTGGAAAATGGCTGTTAACCGGTTCTCAGCAGTTTAACATGATGAAAGAAATAAGTGATTCTCTTGCCGGAAGGATTGCCATACTCAGCCTGTTTCCATTCAGCCAGAATGAGTTGTCTTCTGCCGGAAAAAATTTAGAAATTGACAAAATTCTCTGGAATGGAGCATATCCGGAAGTTGTTTTGAAGCCCGAAATAAGAGAGATTTGGCTCGCTTCTTACATCAGAACTTATATCGAAAGGGATGTGAGACAGTTGATAAATGTTGCAGACCTTTCACTTTTTCAGACTTTTATCGGACTGGTTGCGGCAAATCACTCTCAGGAACTTAATGTCGCAGGAATTTCAAGAGACTGTGGTGCTGCCCAACCGACAATAAAAAGATGGATATCAATACTTGAGGCATCATTCATCATATATCTTCTCAGACCGTTTCATGTGAATATTGGAAAACGGCTAGTGAAAACCCCGAAACTTTATTTTATTGATTCTGCAATTCCGGCTTATTTAACAAAACAGGGAAGTTCCGAATCACTGTTCAACGGAGCAATGGGGGGTGCTTTTTTTGAAGGATTTATAGTCGTTGAAACATTGAAGATCATTAAAAACAGTTCAGCAAATGCAGAGCTATATTTCTGGCGGTCAAATGACGGAATGGAAATTGACCTTATCATTGAATTCGCAGGAAAATATCATGCAGTAGAAATCAAGAAAACCCAGACTCCGACTGCAAAACATGCTGAATCAATTGAGAAATTCATAACACTTTTTAAAGAAAAAACCGGTGATTCTTTTGTCGTCTGCAATATTCCTCAGACAAAACCTCTGACAGCAAATGTATCGGCAGTTCCATGGCAGAAATATTTCAAATGGGTTGAAGAAATCCTCGGATTTAATCAGGAAATAATATAATTTGACAAAAACCGCATGATCTTTAAAATAGGTCATGTGAACTATATTGGAGGTCATAATGCTTGCTAAACTTTTTGGCGGATATACTGCTGAGAAAATACTGATGTTCATGTTTGTTTATGGTGAAGGATATGCCCGTCAGATCAACCGGCTTTTCAATGTTGCATTTGATCCGGTAAACAAACAGCTTGCAAAATTTGAGGATGCGGGAATTCTTGTCAGCAGAATGAAAGGTCGAACAAAATTATATACATGGAATCCACGGTATCCTTTTCTCAAAGAACTTCAAGGGCTTCTTTCAAAAGCTTTTGAATACACCGTTGCTGAAGAAAAACAAATGTATTACAGTGAAAGAACAAGACCCAGAAAAAGTGACAAACCGTTATGAGCAAAATTGATAAAAACACATTGCTTAAAGAACTTGCGCTCATTGTCTGTGATAAATTCAGACGGCACGGAATTGATGCCGTGCTGACAGGCGGAGCTGTCGTTTCAATTTATTCCCAGAACCGTTATCAATCCTATGATCTTGATTTTATTACGCATTGCAGTGTAGTAAGAATTTCGATCGCTTTGAAGGAGATCGGGTTTGAGAAACATGGAAGATATTATAAAAATCCTGATACGGATTATTTTATTGAATTTCCTCCTCCTCCCGTTGCAGTAGGGAACAAACCTCTGACTAAATTCAACGAAATCAAAACAGAGTCAGGATATCTTAAACTGCTCACTCCGACACAGTGCGTGATGGATCGACTCGCTGCATTTTATCACTGGAATGACAGACCGTCACTTGAGCAGGCGGTTCTCGTTGCAAAAAACAATGAAATTGATTTTGAAGAAATAAAAATATGGTCAAAAGAGGAAGATTCCATGAAAAAATTTGAAGTTTTTCTTGAATCACTTAGAAAAGAGCAGTCCGCATGACCTATAAAGTATGTCAATTGACCTATCTTTGCGGTCATATAGTTTTAAGGAGATCGAG
>ERZ795031.1231-NODE-1231-length-27272-cov-6.036485_pt1 | contig 27272 bp, 32 predicted proteins | sample MGYA00375123_ERZ795031 | MGnify/ENA primary metagenome ERZ795031 (study PRJEB30166, sample SAMN05720159) | activated sludge metagenome | isolation source: anaerobic digester from wastewater treatment plant | place: USA | collected 2015-04-21 ...
TCATAGTTGTACTTGTACGCGCCGCCTACGTCTGTTCTTGCGTACATTTCCTTCTTGCCCGTCACGATACCTGAAACGAAGCCGCCTCCGCCTATTCTGAGGGTGCCCCATTCCATCTGTGATGAGATGTCCTTAGCTGCTGCAAAGGCATTGTTCTGTCTGTTTGCAGTGCCTGAAACAGACATACAGCCTGCGCTGATAAACAGCGCGCAGATTCCTGCCATAGTCTTTTTAAATGCTTTCATCTGTGATCTTCCTTTCTGTATTTATATTGAAAAATCATCGTTCATGTTTGCTTTCCGACTTCATTTTAGCATTTAAAAACCGCGGTGTCAATGGATTTCCGGCGTTATGACATTATCGGATATAATGAGAATACTATTTTGCAGAACCGAAAAATGAACAGACTTTTAAGGCGTCATCAGGGCATATACATAAAAAAAGTGCGCAGCCATACTGACTGCGCATACACAACTTATGAACAATGAAGATAAATACAACCCCTTGAAAGAAATTATCATATTCAAAGCCCCGTGTTTGCTGAGAGGAGGAACGGAGCCATCAATAGCGTAAGAGGGTGATAGCGTAGCAAGGAGAGCGCATGGCACACAGCGGCGATATCAGCATAACGCACCACGACTGTAACCCCCCTGCCGTGCTGCGGCACAAACGCCCTCGCTTATCTACTATCACGATATATACTTATCATATCCCGTAATTATTATATCATAACCTGTTCCACACGGTTCAACAAAAAGGCTGTTTTTTTCAATGTTTTTGAAAAAATTGTAAAATTCCTGTGAATTTGCAGATTTTACGTCGAAATTTACAGCATACAGCCCTGACCTCGCTAAAAAAACCTACAAAAAGAAGCAATAAATTTCTTTACAAACAGTGCACAATGTGATACAATGTAAATATATATTATTTTTTAATGAGCAGGGAGGCACCTGTATGGAGGTCATTTCACATCTGATATCCTATAATTTCATCTCTGCAGCCATGATAATCGGTATCATCATAATGCTCATCGAGAACCGCAAGGAAAGTCCCCGGGGCTCTGAGCACATAGCCGTAACGGTGGTTTTCCTCATTATAATCGTGGTAAATACGGAGCTGAAGGAGTGGTTTTTCGCCACCGCCTATGACAGCACCCGTGACTACCGCGGCGATGCGGCAATGTGGTTCATGTATGTGCGCTCTACCGTGGAGCATATACTTTTCCCCGTCATAGCCTACGTGCTGCTGATGATGATAGCTCCCATAAAGAAGAAATACATAACCTTCATGCCTGCCCTGGTGCTGGCGATAGCGGAAATAGTCAATCTGCTCGGTCCGAAGTTCATATTCCGTTTCGACAGGCACCTTGACTTTCATGACGAGCTTCTGTTCCTGCTTCCCTACTTTGTGGGAATGCTCTATCTCCTGCTCCTGCTGAGATACTCCATCATGTTCATCAGGGAAAAGCAGATGAGCAAGGGAATAGCGGTTATCTTCATCGTATTCCTCACCATACTTGAATGTTACCTTGAGGCTGCCTACATAGTCGTTGACCTGATGGACGAGATTGTAGCCCTTGACGTTATCATATACTACTTCTACCTGGTAGCCATCTACCAGAGCGAGACCAAGGTAAAGCTCCGCACCAGCGAGCTTGAGCTTGAAAGGAGCCGCCGTCTGCTGGCTCTTTCACAGATACAGCCCCACTTCATGTACAACTCTCTTACATCTATAATCTACCTCTGCGACAAGGATACGGAAAAGACCAAGAGTGCTCTCATCGACTTCTCAAAGTATCTCAGGAAGAACGTTGACGCCCTCAGCCGTCAGGGCCTTGTGTCCATAAAGGAGGAGCTTGAGCACACAAAGGTATACCTTTCCCTTGAAAAGCTCCGCTTTGATGAAGATCTTAATGTGGAATTCGACATACGCGATGATATGTTCATGCTTCCCGTACTCACCGTCCAGCCCATGGTGGAAAATGCCGTAAAGCACGGTATAATCAGCTCAGAGAGCGGCTGCGGCACCGTAAAGGTCATAACCATGGAAGCGGGGAATTACCACAGGATAACCATTACCGACAACGGCGCAGGCTTTGACCCTGCAACACTGGAACATCTTGACGAATCCCACGTAGGCATAGCCAACGTCCGCAAGCGTCTCAGCGATGAATGCGGAGGCGAGCTCATAATCCACAGTGTTCCCGACAGGGGAACGGAATGTATCATACTTATCCCGAAGGAGAATGGCAATGAAAATACTGGCAATTGATGATGAAAGATACGCCCTCCAGATGCTGGTAGAGACCCTGCACAAGGTCAGGCCCGAGGCGGAGATAATCCCCTTCCGCCGCGCCTCCCAGTTCCTTGAATACGAGGCAAAGGACACCTTTGACGCCGCCTTCCTTGACATACGCATAGGCAAGATGTCAGGAATACAAGTGGCTATCGAGCTGAAAAAATACTCTCCTCACTGCAACATAGTATTCGTTACCAGCTATTCCGAATACGCCTTTGCAGCCATTCAGATGCGCCCCAGCGGCTACATAATGAAGCCCTATACCGAGGAGGATATTCGCAACGAATTTGAGAATTTCCGCTATGTCCCCGAGACGGAGTCCAAGGATAACGGCAAGCTCAGGGTCCGCACCTTCGGCAATTTCCGCGTATTCGGCAGCAGCAATACTCCCCTTAAATTTTCACGTACTATTTCCAAGGAAATATTCGCCTACCTCATAGACCAGTGCGGATACCCCGTCACCAGCAAGGAGATTGCAGCCGACGTCCTTGAAGTTGAGGACTTTGACCGCCCTACCTCAAAGAAGGTATCCCAGTATGTCTCCGACCTGATAAAGGACCTGGAAGCCGCAGGCTTCAGCAATGTCATCATCAAGCAGAACCGCCAGATACAGGTGAACAAGGAGGCTGTTGACTGCGACCTCTACGACCTTTTCGCCGGTGACACCAATGCTCTCAACTCCTACCACGGAGAATACATGATAGACTATTCATGGGCGGAGATAAGCGACTCTGCCGAAAGGATAAAATCACTTTAAGGAGACAGGTCATGTCCGGAAAAAGCACGATATTCCGCAAGATGTGCGCTGCCAGCGACGCCGAGCGCGACGCAGGTCTCACCACGCCTCCCGAGGTGGAGCGCTTCGACGATATACAGTACGGCACCCACAGCAAATGGCACCTTCTTGACGTATACAGACCCAAAAACCTGAGAGGGAAGCTACCCGTCATCGTCAGCTTCCACGGCGGCGGCTGGGTGTACGGCGACAAGAACGTGTACCAGTTCTACTGCATGGAGCTTGCAAAGCGGGGCTTCGCAGTGGTGAACTACTCCTACAGGCTTGCTCCCGAGGACAGATACCCTGCTCCCTATGAGGACACCAATGAGGTATTCCGCTGACTCCTTGAAAATGCTGATAATTACGGCTTTGACACAGACAATATCTTCGGCGTGGGAGACTCCGCAGGAGCCCTCGGCATAGCCATATACGCACTTATAGTCACAGACCCCGGCTACGCAAAGAATTACAGCTTTGCTCCCCCGAAGGGACTGAAGCTCCGCGGACTGGGTCTCAGCTGCGGACTTTACAAGGTCAAGGACTCCCGCACAGTCACCACCCTCCGCGACTTCCTCAGGGACGAGGACTACCCCGGGGTGCTTGACAAGCTGAACCTTATAGAGCTGGCAGGACGTGATTTTCCGCCCTGCTTCATAATGACCGCTGTGGGAGACTTTCTCCGCGGTGAAGCTCCTCTGCTGGAGCAGCGCCTTGGCAAGGTGGGCGTGAAGTACGAGTCAAAGGTCTACGGCACCGAAGATGAGCCGCTGGGACACGTTTTTCACTGCAACGTGCGGCTCCCCGAAGCTGCACAGGCAAATGACGATATGTGCGCATTTTTCAGAACACTTATCTCAGAATAAGGATAATTCCCTAAGGAGGAACGCTTATGTGGAACGAGCTTTCCGAAATATGGCAGGCTGCCTTCAGGGAAGCCTGGGAAGCCTTTATACAGGGCAGTCCCCCTATCGGCGCAGTGCTCTGCGGCTCAGATGGCAGGATAATGATGTGTGAACACAACAGGAACAATGAGCCCCATATCCTGAACAAAAGGCTTGCTCACGCAGAAACAGGTATTTTAAGGCGTCTGGACACTGCGGAATATGACCCGAAAAAACTGGTGCTGTATTCGACCATGGAGCCCTGTCCCATGTGTATGGGAACTATAATAATGTCAAACATCAAAAGGGTGCACTATGCTGCTTCGGACAGCTACTGCGGAATGACACATCTGACAAGGACCGAGCCCTACTATTCATCAAAGAACGTCAGCCGCTTTCATGAAGGCGGAGAGCCCGAAAAATTCCAGCTCACCATACAGGCGTATTATGAACTGAGAAATATTGAGCAGGGCGCAGGCAGCTGTGTCTTTGAAAAATTCAGGGAGCACTGTCCCTCTGCCGCAGAAACAGCCGTGAGACTATTTGCAGAAAGATGGCTTGACAAGGCTGCCGACAGCAGAACAGACGTAAGCGAAGTTTACGACCATATCATGAACGGATAAAACAGAATGCCCCTGAGCCTTCAGAAGCGCTCAGGGGCTGAATTATTTTATTCGGGAAGCTCCTTGGGGAACTTGTCCCTGTAAACGCCTATCTCGGTGATGACGCCTCTGCTGCTGCCCCTTACGGTGACAGAGCCGATACGCTCAGAGGTCAGGCTCCCGAAACTGACAAGGTCGGAGACGTCCTCGCCTTTGTAGCCCGAATAAGCGCAGAAAAGCCTTTTCTGTCCGCGGAAGTCGTACTTGTCACGGAAGGCAAGAGCTTCGGGCGGATCATAGAGAAAGCGCATATCCAGGTCGAAGTACTTGTGGCGGACTATTTTCAGCGCAGTAACGTCGCTGTCCGTCAGTTCGAAATCCCCGTAGCTGCCGCCCATATTCGCCATGTGGTAGCCGCTGGCAAGACGGCTGTCGGCGAGCTCCGTACCAAGGGAGAGCAGCTTCTCTCCCCTGAGGTCAAAGCTGACGGGAGCCGCCGCAGGGCTTATCATCACCATATTGGTGCCCCTTATATAGGGATAGGTGCCCTGGAGCTTGTAGGCGAGATTTGCCGCCGCGTCCCACATGGAGGTATTGGGTCTTACGTAGATATAGCTGCTGTCGTCGGCGTTGTACTCATGGGTGACATAGGGCAGGGTGTAGAAGCTGTCCATGAGCCTGTTGAAGGACATATTCATTTTCAGTCCCGGCTCTATCTGGTTCTGGGTGAGCAGGGAGGTAAATCCCCTTGAGCTCACATTCATGAACAGCTCCCCGTCAGCCCTCTCCCAGCGGATATTGTCCACAAGACCGTGGTGAATGATATTGCCATCAATGAGCAGCAGCACCTCCGCCGCCTCCTCATAGGAGCTCCTCACCGCCCTCACCCTTGCACTCAGCGTGGTATAGGGGGTATACATATCCTTCTGAAAAAGGAAGCTGAGTACCTTTCCCTCCGCAAGGGAGGTGCCGTCGGCAGTCTTTATAACAACAGAAACTGTCATGGGTCAGCTCTCCTCTCTACGGTCTGTTCCGTGACCACCGTCACCGACACCTCCGCCCACTCGCCGCCCTTGTCCTCGAAGGAATAGCTGAGCATACGGCAGCCACCGTATATGAGCCCCATATACTCCACGGTGAAGTCCGCGGCGGAGTGAACAAGTCCGTTAAAGCCCAGAATGAAGTCCTCGGGCTGACCCTGAGTGCAAACCCTTCCCGAGAAAACCAGCCTTGTGCTCCTGTAGGCGGAATTGGTAACGACAGTGCCGCCGTCGGCGGTGGACTCCTCACTGAGCACCCTTGCCGCCGCCGCTCTGAAGCTCTCGCAGTATATGGTGATACCGCCAATGCTTACGGGAACGGCTTTGCGGCAGGAAAAAGCAGTTGCCTCGCTCATGGGCTGCTCCTTTCTATCTTTGTGATACCGCTTGCCGCCAGCTTTACGGTCAGCACAAGACGCCGGATATTGCTGTCGAACTTAATGCTCATCTTTGTGAGCCTGCAGGTAAGTCCCGACATATCTCCCACCACCTCTGAGATGTTCTCATCGTAATAGCTGTAGAGCTGCACCATAGAATAATTCTCGGGAGCCGTCACGTTTATCTCCACCTCCGCCTTGAAGGGCGCATAGACCGTATAGGGCGAATAGATGGGTGCCGAGGACTCAAAGGCACTTATTCCCACAACAGTGAAAAAGCTCCTGCCCTTGCGCTCCACAGCCTTTGCGTCAAAGGCGCTGTAAACGTCGGTGACGTCCTGCGCCCTGAGCCTTGAAATAATATCCTGAATAATGTCCCTTAACATTACTGTACCTCCTCTCCGCCTGAAAAGCTGCTGAAAATGAAGTTCTGCGGCTTTATAAGGTCGCTGCATATCTGCATATAGTCCCTGAGCAGCAGCTTTGAATACTCATATGCGGAATTCTGCGACTCCTTCAGCACCTTGCCCGCGTATGTGACCGCAGCCCGCTCTCTTGCGGCGAGTATCTGCTGCACCCTGTAATAGGCGATGGCAGCGGCAAGGTAATTGAGTCTTACGTCCGTGGGGTCAGCCTCGGGGCGGAGCATGGTCTCCGTCTCATAAACGGCGAGACTGAGTATCATGAAGTACTCCTCACCGTTGTGCTCTCCCGTAAACAGCTCAAAGACCTTCATAGCCTCATCAATATCCATATTATCCCTCCTACTTCATGGAAAAGCCCTCTGTGGGGTCATTTTCCCCGGTATCGGGCGAGAGCTGCACCTCTGCCCTGCCTCTGCCGCACTGCTCCTCGAAGGACCTGCGGAGGGCGATGAGCTGCTTTGTGGTAAGGCTTGCCGCAGAAAGGGAAGCTATGTCCGCAGCGGATCTTCCCCCTGCAAAGTAAGCGAGCCTGCGAATATCGCGGCGGAGCTCATCGTCTGCCGCGGAGATGTCCTCTCCCTGTGCCTTTACTGTGTCGGCTTCGGTGTACTTCTTGGTGACGCCTGCATTTACCTGAGCAGGCACCGCCACGAAGCTCCATTCATAGGCGTCGGTGATGTCGTCCAGAACGGTATGGCACAGCTTTCCGCCGTACTTTCTGCCCTTGACGTGGTTGCATGAGGTCACAGCCTTGTCATTGCCGCATACCGAGCAGATACGCTTTGCTGCCGCGCAGGAGATGCTGACCTCCTTTTTTATGCCCCCGTCTATCTCCGCGATGAGGTTTTTGTTCTCCTCGGTGCGAACCATATAAGCCATAGCCTTCAGGTACTTGTAGGGCTCACCGACCACGGTATTGCAGGAGTCATCGGTGACCAGCTCCGTATCGAAAATACGGGCGTTCTGGTTGGCGGTAGTGGGGTCGTGGTCGAAAATGCCCGTCTTGCCCACAAATCTCTTCTTCAGGGACTCAAGTGCCCCGTCGGAAAATCTCTCGCAGTCGCGGTCGATGTCATTGTCGCAGAGAATGACCGAAAAGACGTAGACCTCGTCCTCGCTGAGCTTTCTCCGCGTAAATCTGTTTATCTTATCGAGAATGATACTGTCCATAACAGCTCCTTTCGGAATAGACATTCAATGTAGGGGGCGATGCCCACATCGCCCCGCATATAACGTTTATTTACCGACTGATGTGGGCATCAGTCCACGCTAAGCACTAAGCACTGACAGCTAAGAACTCAGCCCTTACTCTCCTGCCTCCACAGTGAGCACCTTTACTGCCTCGGGAGTTATCTTTCTGAAGCCGCAGGTCACGGACACTGTCATCTGGTCAAGCTGACGGTCGATGAGCTTGTCTGTCTCCATGACAAGGTCGGTACTGGTGATGAACTCCAGCGCAAAGTCGCGGTCGATACCGATAACCGTATCAGCTCCCGCAGCGGAGGTCTTGATGAGCTCCGCACCGAAGGGAAGAATAAGCCTTCCGTCGGGAGTTGCAGCGCAGTCCTTGAGCTGCTCCATAGCTGCTATCTTGGAAGCCGGCTCGGGAGAAGCGATGACCGTAGTCATATCGAAGCAGTCGAACTCGCCGTAAAGTGCAGCAAGGTCATCGTATGTGAGTGCCTCTGTGGTGATGGGTTCAACGTCCTCCGCAAGTACCTCCACAGCCTTCTTCACAACTGATACGGCAAGTCTCACGCCCACACTTCTGAGCATGACGCCGAAAACGTCAAGTCTCTGCTGGCGGACAGCCTCGTAGGAAGCGCTGATAAGTCTGCCGAACTTCTCAAGGACAGTAGCCTCTGCGCCCTCTCTCACTGTTGCCTCGGGGAGAGCCGTTGCCTCTGCGGTGGTGGAATAGGCTGCCCTATCGTCAAGGACACAGCCCAGATACTGGCTGCTTGCGCAGACGGTCTTTGCGGCGCAAACGGACTTCAGCACCGTCTCGTCAAAGCCTTTTCTGATGCAGCGTGTCACGAACTCGGGGAAGAGGACCGCTGTCTCTGTGGTAGAGAAGAACTTCTCCACGCAGTCACAGTCCTGACCGCTTATCCTGATGTTGAAGCGCTTGAGCTGTCTCTCAAAGGCGTCCAGCTTCTCAAGGGGAGTACCTGCATATGCCGAGGAGGGGTCAAGCTCCTCGAGAGCGGCTGTGAAAGACTTGCCGCTGAGATTGTAAAGACCCTTTTCAAGCTTGATATCGTTATACATAATTCATCCTCCGTTTTAATTCTTTTCAAGGCGAAGCTCTATTTCCCTCGCCTGTGCGTTTTTCAGCCTTGCCTCTGCAAGGGCTGTTTCGTCCTGTAGGTTGATGTTGTCCCACTCCACCGTGCAGACCGCCTCCGCTCCGACAGAAGCGAGATAGGCATTTCCCACATCGCAGATGACGGGAGTGAGAAGGCGGCGGTAATACTCCAGCTCAGAGGTGAGTATATCCGCCTGCTGTGACGACATACGCTCCGTAGAGCTCCAGGAAAGTCCCAGCAGGAAGGGCGGTATGGACAGCTTTGCGATGAGCTGCTCAAGTATCTGCCTTACGGGCACATTGGTATCAAAGAGCTGGTTTTCGGCTCCGATGACCTTTATATCAACGTCGCCCACCGCAACAAAGTCCTTTACCTGACCGTATTTCGCTGAGTTCATGCCGTCTGCCCACTCACGGGCTATCTGCTGAGCCCTTTCGCGGGTGAACATCATGTCCGACGCCTCTCCCGAGGGCTTGTAGGTCACCGCATAGCGGATATTGCCTGCACGGTCGTAGTTCTGACCTATACACTCGTATATCCTCACGAGGATGCCGCTGAGTGACGGAAGCCCTCTGAGCAGCGAATTGCCGCCCGTCAGCTCTGCGTAGACTATTCGCTCGGGGTGAGCTATCCTGCGGCTTGTGCCGTCGGGAGCCCTGAGTGTGTAGCTCCTGCTGAAGGGGTCTGAGCCCGCAGATATGCGTATCTTCGATATATCCCCGTTCCAGAGCCCTGCGATACGGCGCTGCTCATTGTCGGTAACTATCTCCCCCACAGCCCTGCCGTAAGTGAGCAGGCTGTCAAGGAAGTTGTCCGCGAAGCAGCCCACCGACCGCCCCGTAAGACCTACGGGCACGCTGCCGAGGAAGCTGTCAAGCTGCTGCTGAAAGCTCTCGTCGCTGCTTATGACGCGGAAACCGCCTGTGAGCCTTATCATCTTCATGATAGCTGCGTCGATTATGGGAACTGCACAGCGGAGCCTGTCATAGAGCTCCTTCTCATAGGGCTGTACTGCGGCAGGCAGCGGAAATTCCTCCGCGCAGCCGCGCTGTGCGCCTATGAGCTCCGGAGCGCTTTTCGGAGCGTTCTTCTTCTGAAAAAGCTTCATAATTCCTCCTTCTTTCGTACTGAACGGCGTCACTTTCTCATCGGGCAACGGACAGCGCTATTAATTCGCCGCCGCCCTGCGACCTGACCATATCCGCCACAAAATAGCGCATATCGTCCATTGCGTGGTCATTCTCCTTTACGGGAGCGTCCGCCCCTGCCCTCTCGTTCCAGCAGTAAAGAGAAAACTCCCTGATGATGTCACGGCAGGATTCATGGAAGCGGAGCCTGCCCTGCTTGAGCGCTGTGCTGACCTGACGGATACCCGATATAACGTCGTTATCCGCCTTTGCCACGGGAAATTTTCCGTGGCGTCTTATGCACTCGATAAAGCTGGCGGCAGAGGGGTCAACTATGACCTTTTCCACGGCTCTGTCCCCTGCCAGCTCCTCAAGGGCGGCGTAGTGCTCCTCATCAGTCCGTGAAGAGCCCTCCCGTCGGGAGTCGTAGTAATACTCCCTGAGCCTGTACCAGACTCCGCCGCTTAGCCCCCAGAGCCCGAAGGACGAGGGATTTACGGTGCCGTAGTCGCAGGAGATGACATATCTCTCGCAGCTTATATCGCCGCTGAAAATGTGCTTTTCCGCACTGAACATGGGATAGACCACGCCCTGTGAGGCGGTCCATTTCCCCAGCACGAAGCGGTCATAGAATGTGCCCGAGTACATACGCTCATAGCGCTCCCTGACCCTCTTTGTCAGCGAAGGATTGTCTTCCATGGTGAAGTGAAGGTACAGGGCGTTTTTCTGCCTGAGCTTCTTTATCCACTCATTGTAGAACCAGTGGGAGGGATTGTCGGGATTGCAGTTGAACCACATCTTAGAGCCGCTGACGGAGCATCGTGCAAGTGCCTGCTCCACGAAGGAGCGGGGCATGAGCGCCACCTCGTCGAAGAATACTCCCGAGAGAGTCATTCCCTGTATAAGCGCCGCGGAGCCCTCGTCCTTGCTGCCGAAAAGGTACACCCTGTTGGTGCTGCCGAGAAAGGTCATATCGAAGTAATTCCTGCTGACCTTTTCCGTTATGGTGTAGCCGTACTCGGTCAGCAGGGGCAGCATGGGCGTTATCACATTCCTGCGCAGAGAGGTTATGGTCTTGCCGCACATGGCAAAGGAGCTCCCCTTGAAGCACTTGCTCGCCCAGAATATAAAGCCCAGCGACATGGAAAGAGTCTTGCCGCTTCGCACCGCTCCGTCGCAGATTATGGCGTCACGGTCCCCGTAGCTGCGCATATTCCACCACTTCATGGCGAGGAGCTGCTTGTGTGAGAACTCAGTTATCATCATCGTTCTCACTCTCCCCCTCAGCAGTCAGCGCCTTTATGAGACTTTCCGCCTTGCCGCGGTCATTGAAAGCGGTCTCCAGCTCGAAAAGCTTCTCCAGTGCCTTCAGCCTGTCGAACAGCTTTACCTCGACTCCGCCGCCTTTCACGCGCTTTATCTCCGAGACGTTGAAAAGATCCAGCCTGCCGATGACCTCCGCAGGGGGAAGCTCGTCCGCAAAGACCAGATACACCGCGTCGGTGCAGCTTCCGAAGGCAAGACGTTTCAGGCCTGCGGCTACGGTACCGCTGTCGGAAAGAAGCCCGCGAAGCTGTGATATGAGCTGTCGGCACTCCTCTGTCCTGAGCAGCTCTATGCCCTCGGAAAGGGCGGTCTCACGGGGAAAGCCTGCCCTGACAGCTGCCTCCTCGACGCTGCCCAGAGTTACATAATTGCAGCAGAAAGAGTTCAGCCTTGCTTTTGTGTTTCTCTTCAAAAAAATATGACCTCCTTTCGGTTGTGAACGAAGACGCCGTTCATAAGTAGTCCGGAAAAAGGGGGGCAAAACAATGGAAAACCGTTGTATAACTGAAAAAAAGTTTTTGACTTTGTATACCTGCACAAATCAGAACGTCTGTTTCTGTGCATAACCTATAAAAAATCCCCGGATATTACTACCCGGGGACTCGGTTTATTTCATAATGTGAAGAATGAGCAGCACCACACCTGCGGCAAGAACTGCTGCGCCCATGCCGATCACAAGGGGCGCCGACTTGTACTGCCTTTCAAGCTCGGGATCGTTCTCCATATCCTCGATCATGAACACCGTTGAGTGCATGGGGTCTACCTTGATGACGATGGAGTCCCCCCGGGCGGTAGGGGAACATCTTCGAGGGCAGGCTGGTGTAAAAATAGCCCTCTGTAAGCTTTCCGTTCACGGTGTACTCCGCGTAAAGTGTGACTGCGTCGCCGTAATTGTACCTTCTCGTCACGGGCTTCAGCTTCGTGACCACCGCGTCAAAGCGCTCAAGGTCTCCCTCAAGCATTTTTCGCTGGATTCTGGTAACGATGCCGAATGCCATCAGTATCACGCCCACAAGAATAAGGGCAAGTGCCCATGTGTATAGTTTGTCCATGTTATCCTCCTTTTACTTATTTATATGGAGCTGACGCCCCTGCATTTCCACCATTACCGTAATATCAGTGCACACGGCAATACATCTGTTTTGCCTAATTTTATCTGCGATTTGTTGACATTTACCTGCAAATATGTTATGATTTTAGTAATATAACATCATTTCGGGAGGTGCCTTATGTTCTGTAAATACTGCGGAAAAGAAATTGAGGACAATGCTTTTTTCTGCAAATACTGCAAGAAAAGTCTGCATTACAATGAAGAACCTGCTCAGCAGGAAGCTGCGGAGACTCCTGTTCCTGCTGCATCTCCGCCAAAAAAGCATAAAAGCGAAAAGAGCAACGGCTACTCCATCGCTTCTCTGGTTCTCGGTATCGTAGCGATCTCAATTTCGTGCCTCGCCTTTTATATTTCCATTCCCTGTGCCATTGCTGCCATTATATTCGGAAAGCTTGCCATCAAAAACAAAATGAAGGACAGAAAGCTTGCAAGGTGGGGCATAAATCTCGGCATTATCTCCCTCGGTATATGTGTTGTTTTCATCGCCATTTATCTGGCTATGGTGTTTGGCTTGATAAGCGGGCTAAATAACTGGTCAAGCGTGGGTGACAGATAATATCCGCCCGTTTTTGGCGGGACGCCGAGGGCGGCGTCCCCTACAAATCATTACAGCTCCAAACGGGCGCACACTGTGCGCCCATTCTATGCACTAAGCACTAACAACTAATCACTAAAAAGGGCAGGCTTCAAGCCTGCCCTTTGATTTTAGCCCATTACGATCTCTACTTCGTGTGTGCCGCTCTCGCATACGGGGATAACATTTCCCTCTATTGCCTTGCCGTCAACTGTCATTGTCTTTACGCCCTTGCAAACGTGCTCGGGGTTCTTGACTGTGATGTTGAATGTTGCGCCGCGGAACTTACGGACTGCTGTGAAGCCGTTCCACTCGTGAGGAATGGAAGGATCTACCTTCAGACCGTCAAACACAGGCTGTACACCGAGGATGTACTGGGAAATAGCTACCATGTTCCATGCAGCTGTTCCTGTGAGCCATGAGTTCTTGCCCTGACCGAAGTTCTTTGCGTCCTTACCGCCGATCATCTGACCGTATACATAAGGCTCTGTCTTGTGGATATCAGATGTCTCCTCTGTGAATGCAGGAGCTATCTTGCTGTAATACTCAAATGCCTTGTCACCGCGTCCTGCGTAAGCCTCTGCGCAGATGATCCATGCATTGTTGTGTGTGAAGATACCTGCGTTCTCCTTGTATCCGCCGGGATATGTGGAGATCTCGCCGTACTGTATATAGTACTTTGTGAATGCAGGATTATTGAGAACGAGACCAAACTCGCAGTTGAGGTACTTGTCGATGGAGTTAAGAGTCTTGATGTCTGCTCCTACGTCCTTACCGATCTCTGACATTACTGCGAAGCCCTGGGGCTCGATGAAGATCTTGCCCTCCTCGCACTCCTTGGAGCCCATCTTCTCGCCGTTTGCGTCGTAAGCTCTGATGAACCAGTCGCCGTCGAATGCGGATTCCATTACGTTCTTCTTCATCTTGTCGATCTCAGCCTGAGCCTTTGCAGCCTCGTCAGCCTTTCCGAGATGCTCAAGAATGCCTACGAATGCAGGACCTGTGTATGTGAAGAGCGCTGCAACGAATGCGGACTCAGCAACCTTTGAGTAGCCGCCCTCTGCTGCGAACTTGGGGTTGGTGTAGGTCTGGAAGGACTCACCGGGTGTGTCTGAGAAGCATGAAAGGTTGATACAGTCGTTCCAGTCAGCTCTCATTGCAAGGGGAAGACCGTGAGGTCCGAGATTGTTTACGATGTGATAGAAGGAAACGTTGAGGTGCTCAAGCATTGTGTGCTTGCCATTGGGATCATCGTCGAAGGGAACGTTTGCGTCCAGGATACCCCAGTCGCCTGTCTCCTTGATATATGCTGCAACAGAAAGGATCATCCAGAGCGGATCGTCAGAGAAGTCGCCGCCGATGTCAGCGTTGCCCTTCTTTGTAAGAGGCTGGTACTGGTGGTAGCAGCCGCCGTCTGAAAGCTGTGTTGAAGCGATGTCGATAAGTCTCTCTCTTGCACGCTCGGGGATCTGGTGTACAAATCCGAGGATATCCTGGTTGGAGTCACGGAAGCCCATGCCTCTGCCGATACCGCTCTCAAAGTATGAAGCGGAACGTGAAAGGTTGAATGTTACCATACACTGATACTGGTTCCAGATATTTACCATTCTGTTTACCTTGTCATCAGGTGTGTTTACATTGAAGATGGAGAGGAGATCGTTCCATGTATTGCGGAGCTCCTCAAGTCCTGCTGCTACCTTCTCGGGAGTGTTGTACTTCTCGATCATTGCATAAGCCTTCTCCTTGTTGAGGACCCATGTCTCTCTTGTGAGGAGGTTTGCAGGCTTTTCAGCAGCGAACTTCTTGTCCTGGGGGTTCTCAGCGTAGCCAAGGATATAGATGAGTGTCTTGGACTCGCCGGGAGCCAGTGTCACCTTCTTGTAGTGAGAAGCAACGGGTGACCAGCCGTCAGCAAATGAGTTTGCGGGCTTGTCTGCCTTTACGGTCTCAGGGTTGTCCCAGCCGTTGTAGATGCTTCCGAGGAAGGAATCACGGTCTGTATCGTAGCCGTCGATAGTATCGTTTACAGTATAGAAAGCGTAGTGATTACGTCTGTCTCTGTACTCTGTTACGTGGTAGATAGTTGAGTCTTCGATCTCAACACGGCCTGTGGAGAAGTTTCTCTGGAAGTTTGTGCAGTCGTCCTGTGCGTCCCAGAGGCACCACTCAGCGATTGAGAAGATGGAGAAGCTCTTTGCTTCCTTGCTATCGTTTGTGAGAACTACCTGCTGAACTTCACCATCGTAGTTCTGGGGAACAAAGAATGTTACCTCAGCCTTCAGGTCGTTCTTCTTGCCTGTGATAACGGTATAGCCCATACCGTGACGGCACTCGTAGAAATCGAGGGGTGTCTTCACAGGAGACCAGCCGGGGTTCCAGATGGTTCCGTTGTCATTGATATAGAAATAACGTCCGCCCATATCAAGGGGTACGTTGTTATAGCGATAACGTGTGATACGTCTGAGGCGTGCGTCCTTGTAGAAGCAGTAGCCGCCTGCTGTATTGGAAATAAGTGAGAAAAATCCCTGATTTCCGAGGTAGTTTATCCACGGATAGGGAGTCTTGGGGGAATTGATAACATATTCCTTCTTAGCGTCGTCAAAAAATCCGAACTTCATAATAATACTCCTTTATTTTTGGTGACAAAGCGGACAAAAAGCCCACATTTGTAATATTATACCACATTTTCATTTATAATACAATAGATTATTCCAAAATTGCTGTGTATTATTTTCTGACCAATTTTTGTGCAATATGCCTTACGCTCATTCCTCAAAGGAGAAAAGTTCCTCAACGGTGGTGTGGAACACTGCCGCTATGTCCATGGCAAGCTTCAGGGAGGGGTTGTATAGTCCCTTTTCAAGGCGGATTATGGTCTCGCGGCGGACTCCCACCAGCTCCGCGAGCTCGCCCTGCTTCATATCCTGCTTTGCACGGTATTCCTTCAGTTTTGTTTTCAGCTCGGGCATTATTCTTCCTCCTCGCTGTCGGTGCGGTCAAGAAGCACGAAAAACAGGCTCCTGAGCCCTGCTGTAAAAAGACACACCCCGAACAGGAGACAGGCTGCATTTGAGCCGTCGATGGTGAAGCTTGCTCCTGTTGCGGCAAATATCAGCTCAATAATGCCGCCGACAATTATGAGGGCTCCTGCCGTAAGTCTGCCTGCCTTGTACATTATCTGACGGGCAAGCTCGTCCGCCTGCTGTATGGTATGCCCCTTTATCATGGCGAAGAACTTCACGCACATGATAAGCTCGATAACGGCGGCAGCTGCCAGAAGTACGGTAAGTACCACAAAATTATGTCTGTTTATCATCGCCATGCCCAAAAATGTGAAGGAACCCAGCAGATAACCTGCGGCTGCAAATTTATGATAGCTGTGGAGCTCCACCGCAGGCTTTTTTGCCGTGGTATCGGCTTCAAATAAACTTCTTATGCTCATTATTCTTCCTCCTCTGCCTTGGGTGAAAAGTCCAGTATAAGGAATATCAGGCTTCTCAGTGCGACAGCTCCGAATATGACTACAAGGAACGATACTGCGGATACAGCGTGGAAGCGTGCTTTGAGTCCAAAATAGACCATCACTCCTATGAGAGCCCAGAATGAGATCTTTGTTGCCTTCGCCATGTTCTCCTTCACAAGCTCGTCCTCTTTTTCCGATTTTCCGTCCAGTATTATGGGGATAAGTATGCTTGCGTAGAATATCCAGTCAGACCAGCCGCCGAAGATAAGTCCGCCTGCTATTATCACTATTGCCGCGATAACTATAACTAAGTGTATGGTCCTGAGTGTAACTATTTTCTTTTTTGTGTTGGATCTGATGTTCATATTATTTCCTCCTTGATGTGACTTATTCATCACTTTCTGTGACAATTATATCACCCATATCAGAGAATGTCAACAGAAAAAGTGACAAATCCATCACTTTTGGAGAAGTGTACAAATACCGTTCCCTCTTTTTGTAAGATGTGATGCATTTGTCACATAAAAACGCAAATGCAGGGACGACCGGCGGTCGTCCCTGCATTTATCAAAGCTTTGTGAAAAACCTTTCGTGAGTCTCGAATACATCTCCCGGCTTTACCTCGCGGTAGCCTGTAACGTCGGCAGGCAGGCTCAGGTTGGGAGCGTCTATCATTGCGGTCATGGGCTCGGGACAGAAGTAGTGGTTGAAGCCGCGGTCATTCCAGATTATCCAGAAGCCGTACTCCTCCGACACCTCATAGCAGAGCTTCTTGCCGCTGGCGATGTCCTCAGCGATAACGCCGTGGAACTTCTCGCCGTCAAGGTCGGCATACTCAGCAAAATACATCTCGTTGTCAACTACCTGAAGAACGGGCTTCTTTACGCCGTTCTTATACTCCAGGTCGTGCATGGTGGGCACCTTCAGATTTTCGGTGGGCAGGCAGCGCTCGTTGAGCTCGCACCTCTTGCCGATGGGCACTGTCAGGCGTATATCCTCCTCCTTGGCGCCGTCAACGAAGGGAGAATTGATAGTTGTATGTGATGCCAGCGACATGGGAAGCACCTTCATGCCGTCGGTGTTGATGAAGCGGATATTCTGCTCCAGGCCCTGTGCGGACAGTGTGAATGTGTACTCGGCTGTGAAGCGGACGGGAAGATATTTGAAGAACTCGTCCTTCTCGTCATAGACATAGCGTGTCTTTACCCATGCGCAGTTGTCATCGGCGCTGTACTCCACTACCTCGTGGGCTCTCTTGTGGAGGAAGCCGTGTATGTGGTTGTTGTAGGGAGCCTTCTCGTTTACGGGAAGCTGGTATACCGCGTCGGAGGTCTTCAGTACGCCGTCTGCAAAGCGGTTTGGCAGGTAAAGTGTGGGAAGTCCCCATACCTCTGCGGACTGCTTTATGGTGTCGGCAGTGTTGTCCTCGCTGAAGCGGAAGAACTCCAGTCCGTTTGCGTTGTCGCGGAGACGGATAACATTTGAGCCTATCTCGTTAGCTACCCATGCCTCGTATCCTCCTGCGCTGAGCTTTACGCAGGTTGTTCCCTTCCATTCAAATAATTCTGCTGTGTTTGCCATTTATATCACTTTCCTTTCGGATTTTTATGTCATCCGTAAGTTGAATCATAATTTAGCGCAAGCGCTAATAGTGATTAGTGCATAGTGGTTAGTGATTAGTTAATGTGTTCGCTGCGCTCACATTATTTAAATAACGTCGCCGAAGGCGACACCACAACTATTCACTATTCACTCAAATCATAATTTTGCTCCGCAAAATTATGATTTGTCAGTCCATTCGGTTCTCCATGTCGGTGTACTCGCGCATGGGAGATATTGCCTTGTAGGCAGGACGGATTATCTTGTTGGAGTTGATGAGCTCCTCAATTCTGTGCGCCGACCAGCCTGCTATTCTTGATGTTGCAAAGAGAGGCGTGAACAGCTCGTCTGGTATGCCGAGCATACGATATACAAAGCCGCTGTAGAAGTCCACGTTGGCACATACACCCTTGTATATCCTGCGCTCCTCGGCTATGACCTCGGGGGCAAGGCGCTCCACCAGCGAATACAGGGCGAATTCCTCATGTCTGCCCTTCTCGGAGCTGAGAGACTCAACAAAGCTCTTGAACACCTTGGCTCTGGGGTCCGACTGGGAGTATACTGCGTGTCCCATGCCGTAGATAAGACCTGCGTGGTCGAATGCCTCCTTGTGGAGGAGCTTTCTCAGGTAGTTCTTTATCTCCTCCTCGTCGGTCCAGTCACTGACGTTCTGCTTCATATCATCGAACATCATTGCCACCTTGATATTTGCACCGCCGTGCTTGGGTCCCTTCAGCGAGCCCAGCGCCGCCGCTATGGCGGAGTAGGTATCGGTGCCCGATGAGGACACTACATGGACGGTAAAGGTGGAGTTGTTGCCGCCGCCGTGCTCTGCGTGGAGCACCAGCGCAAGGTCAAGTATACGCGCCTCAAGCTCGGAGTACCTTCCGTCGTCGCGGAGCATATACAGTATATTCTCGGCTATGGAAAGGTCGGGACGGGGACTGTGTATGAACAGGTCTCCCCCCAGTCTTGCGTAATCGTAAGCATGGTAGGCGTATACCGACAGCACAGGGAACATGGTTATGAGCTCTACGCTCTGCCTGAGCACGTTTGGTATCGATATATCGTTAGCCTTGTCGTCATAGGAATACAGCGCAAGGACGCTCTTTGCAAGGGTATTCATCATGTTGTCCGTGGGAGCCTTCATGATAACGTCTCTCATGAAGTTAGAGGGGAGCTCGCGGAAGTCCGCAAGAAGCTTCCTGAACTCGGCAAGCTCATGCTCCGAGGGCATTTTGCCGAAAAGAAGGAGATAGACGGTCTCTTCAAAGCCGAAACGCTTTTCCTTTATGAAGCCTGCGACGATATCCTCAACATCTATGCCGCGGTAATAGAGCTTTCCGTCCCCGTGATTGGGCATACCGTCACCTGTTTCAAGAACTTTTATGGTGCTGATATTGGTAAGACCTGCTACTACACCGTTGCCGTTTATATCGCGAAGCCCTCTTTTTACGTCGTACTGTGTATACAGCTCGGGGTCTATCCTGTAGCCCTCAAGCGACATCTCTGCAAGTCTCGAAATTTCGGGGGTTATTTCTGAAAATTTGTATCTCATGTATCGTCATCCCTTTCTTTTACAGTTTGTAGTAATAAAAGTGCATATTACAATTATATTTGATTTTATTAATTTTGTCAAGGCTTCACAAATAGTTAGGTCAATTACTTTTATCCACGGCGGCAGTCTGCTGATTTTTTCTCTTTTCTCTTGAAAAATATTATACGATATGGTAATATATATTTATCGGATATGCTCCGATACATGATATAGAAATTATTCGCCGCGCTCTGCTTGTTTTTCAGGGGTAAAGCTCTGCGCTGCGCAAAGGAGTTGTTTTTTTGGAATCAGTTGAGTACAAGTGCCCGAACTGTAACGCAGACCTGAAATTCAATCCCGCCAATCAGAAGCTGGAGTGTGAATACTGCCTCAGTTCGTTTACAGTAGATGAAATAAAGAAGCTATGCGCCACCACCGAGAACAGTATCCCACAGGAGGCTGTACAGCTTCAGGAGGACTTCGCCAACCATACCCACCTCTATCGCTGCAAGAGCTGCGGCGCCGAGATAATGGCTGACGATCAGCTCACCGCTACCTTCTGTTATTATTGCCACAATCCCGTTATTTTAGCAGGCAAAATGGGCGGCGAGTTCAAGCCCGACAAGGTCATCGGCTTCAAGCTCACAAGAGAAAACGCCATAAGCTGCTTCAAAAAGTGGGTGGGCAAGCGCTGGTTTGTACCCAAGGACTTCAAATCCCAGCAGCAGCTGGAAAAGCTGACAGGTCTCTACGTCCCCTTCTGGCTGGCTGACTGCCATGTGAACGTGGACGTCCGCGCCGTGGGCAAGAAGCTCCGCCACTGGGTATCGGGCAATTACAGCTACACCGAGACCAAGGAGTTCCGCGTGGTCCGCTCTGGAACTATGGTCACAAGAGGTATCCCAGCCGACGGCGAGACCAAGATTGAGGACCTGCTCATGGAGGCTATCGAGCCCTATGACTACCGCGAGCTCAAGGACTTCTCAATGTCCTACCTCAGCGGCTTCTACGCTGATAAGTATGACGTTGACAAGGCGGCGGTATTCCCCCGTATCCGCGTCCGCTCAAATCAGGCGTGCAGTGCTCTCGTAAGGTCTACTATCAGCGGCTACAGCAGCTATATCCCCTCAAACGAGAATTATACAATCACCAACACCGACTGGAGCTATACTCTCCTGCCCGTCTGGTTCATGTCCTATAAGTATAAGGACAGGATATACGAATTCGCCATCAACGGTCAGACAGGCAAGCTGGCAGGCACTCCTCCCCTATCCAAAGGCAGACTGGGAGCGCTCTGCGGCGCTATCGGTATGGGCGTTGCGGCTGTTATCATGGTTCTGGGAGGTGCACTGTTCTGATGAAAAAGTCAAGTAATGGTCTTCGCACCTTTCTTATAATTGCTGCAATTATTGCAGGTCTCTGCGGATTGGATTACCTCATCGCCTTCCACACAGGCTCCAAAAACCTGGCAGTGGGCTACAGCGGCTCATCTGACGCTTCCGGCGTCATTGACGAAAACGGTATTTTTGATGAGGATCCCGCTGCCCTCAGGGAACTCGATCAGCTGGTAAAGGATACCGCCGATGAGCTGGATATGAACATTCTCATATACCTCCCCGACGAGTCCAAAAGATATTACAGCGATGACGCTGTCAGGGACTTCACTGCCAATGAGTACAACAGGAACTTCGGCGAGTTTACCGATGGCCTGCTTTACTATATAGACATCTCGGGCAAAAGCCCTGCCTGCGATGACATCGCAAAGAGCGGAAAGGCTTCCCTCATTTATACGGAAAGCGTGTGCCAGAGCATTTTCTTCTCTCTGGACGAATTTCTCCCGCCTTCTTCGGGCCCCGTTTATCCCGACCAGATATCCAATGCGATAACTCATTTCTGCCCCCTTCTGATCTCCAATTACAGCGATCCCGACAGGTCGGAGCAGTTCCACGACGACACGGCAGATGTCCCCACCTATACCTACACAAAGAACGGCAAGCTCTACATCACAAAGAGCAAGCCTCCTATGAAGAAGCTCTTCATCTGTATCTTTGCAGAGCTGACAGGCGGTCTGGTGGCACTTATCATATACCTCGCCTCAAGGAGCAGATATAAGTTCAAGAGCAAGACCAATCCCGGTATCTACCTCGCAAACAGCGACGTAAGATTTACCGAAAATTCCGATGTGCTCATACGTTCATATATCACCAAGCACAGGATACAGTCCTCATCGGGCGGAGGCGGCGGTTTCCGCGGAGGCGGAGGCGGCGGACACTCCCACGGCGGAAGTATCAGCCACAGCAGTCACCACAGATAATATAAAGGAGCAGTACGGGGAAACTCCCGTTCTGCTCCTTTCTTATTGCCACGTATAGTCGGAGCTTATACGTTATCTGTCCTATTTTACAGCCTTTTTGGTTTGTGAGATTTGGTGAAAAAAGCTCTTGAATTTGTACCGCTTCAATGCTATAATAGTGAAAATCCAAAAAACATATCGGTCTTATATATTAAGGAGGTATAGCTATGACCCGCGCAAATTCTTCCGAAAAGCTGAAAAGAATAGTCATGACGGGACTCTTCTCAGCTCTGATATTCGTTTTTACCGCCTATATCCATGTGCCTACGGGCTCGGGCTACACCCACGCAGGCGACGGTCTCATCTACCTCTCAGCCTGCATACTCCCCATGCCATACGCTGTCGCCTCGGGAATTATCGGCGGAGCTCTGGCAGACGGGCTCTCGGGCTATCCCATATGGATACCTGCTACCGTTATCATAAAAGCACTGACCGCCATGTTCTTCTCAAACAAAAGCGATAAGATAGTCACAAAGCGTAATCTCCTGGCAATTATCCCCTCATTCATCATCTGCGTTGTGGGATACAGTCTCTATGAGGGCTTCGTTATCACGAAAGGGCTCTCAGCGTCAGGCATCATCGCAGCCTTCACACAAACTCCTGCCTATTTTGTTCAGATAGCCGCAAGTACGGTGCTGTACGTTGCAGCAGGCACAGCCCTGGACAAATCGGGCTTCAAGAGCCGTTTCAAGTGACGGCATTGTACATAGCACTTATTCGGGGCGCACAGGCGTCCCTTTTTCGTTTTATCCTCCTGAGATACCTTTATATTACGGGCTATTGACTGAAATTGCCGATTATGTTATAATGGTAAAGTTGTCGGACAAATCTATAATGTCCCCCACATCGGAGGTATAAACTTGAAAAACAGCTTCTTACGCGGTATGTCCCACGGTATACCTATCTGCCTCGGATACCTGTCTGTGTCCTTCGGCTTCGGTATCCTCGCCGTCAGCAAGGCGGGACTCTCGGTATTCCAGGCGTCAATAATCTCCGCGTCAAACCTTACGTCGGCAGGTCAGAAGGCAGGCATAGACGTTATCGCAGCAGGCGGCACTATCATCGAGATGATACTGCTCCAGCTTACTATAAATATAAGATATTCCCTTATGGCGCTGTCACTCTCTCAGAAGCTGGACAAGCGCTTTACAACTCCTCACAGGCTCATGGCTTCATACGGCATAACCGACGAGATATTCGCGGTGTGCTCCGCACAGAAGGCTCCCCTGACCCCTGCTTATATGTACGGCATGATACTCATTGCCGCCGTGGGGTGGGTCACAGGTACGGCTCTGGGAGCGGCGGCAGGTGAGCTGCTCCCCTTATCCGTCAGCAAGGCTATGGAGATAGTCCTCTACGGTATGTTCATCGCTATCATCATACCCCCTGCAAAAAAGCAGCACAGCGTTCTCTTTGTCATAGCTATGGCAGCTGCACTAAGCGTGGTGTTCAGGTACTGCCTGCCCATGGTCAGTGACGGCTTCGCTATAATCATCTCCGCTGTTGCAGCTTCAGCTGCGGCTGCCTTCATATTCCCCGTTAAGGACGAGGAGGCTGAAGAATGAGTATCGCTGTCTACATCATCGTTATGGCAGGCGTCACCTACCTCATACGAATGATACCCTTCACCTTCTTCCGCAAGAAGATAAAGTCGCGGTTCTTCCGCAGCTTTCTGTACTATATCCCCTATGCGGTGCTCAGTGCCATGACCATTCCCGCTATCTTCTACACCACCCACAATATCTGGACAGCCATTGCGGGAACTGCCGTGGCTGTGGCTCTGGCGTTCTTCGAGATGCCCCTTATCGTGGTGGCTCTGGCTGCCTCGGGAGCGGCTTTCCTGGTGGGACTGTTTATGTAAGTTGAGAGTTGAAAGTTAAAAGTTGAAAGTCGGAGCGTCTCATACGGCGCTCCGATTATTTCACGTTTATAGCAGGCGGCGCTCCGCCGCCCCTACAAGAAAAGGCTATCGGTAAAAACCGATAGCCTTTTTATTATGCGTTCATGCCAAGCTCGATAGCCTTGAAGTTATTGGGAATGAGTGCTGCCTTTTTGGGCGGTACTACCTTCTCGATAGCCTTCTGCATTGTCTCGAGTGAGCAGATATTGGTCTCCTTCAGAAGCTTTCCGAGGAGAATGATGTTTGATCCGCCCTTGAGCTGGTTGTCGTCAGCCATCTGCTGTGAGGGGATACCGTACAGCTCGATGTCTGTTCTGTCTGTCTCGGGCTCGATCATTGTGCTGTCGAAGAATACCTTTCCTCCGGGACGTACACAGCTTACAAACTTGTCGAATGAAGGCTGGTTCATTGCAATGAGGAGGTGAGGTGTGAGAACGAGGGGTGAACCGATAGGATCATCGGAGATGGTAACTGAACAGTTACAGGTACCGCCTCTCATCTCGGGACCGTATGAGGGAAGCCATGAAAGCTCCTTATTGTCCATAAGTCCGCAGTATGCAAGTATCTTTCCTGCGAAAAGGATACCCTGTCCGCCGAAGCCTGCAAGAAGGATCTCTGTGGTTGCCATTACTCATTACCTCCTTCTGTCTTGGGGAATACTCCCTCTTCTACGTCCTTGTAAACGCCGAGAGGATAGTATGGGATCATTTCGTCCTGAAGTCTCTTGATAGCGTCAAGAGGGGCAAGTCCCCAGTTTGTGGGGCAGGTGGAAAGTACCTCTACGATGGAGAAGCCCTTGCCTGCCTTCTGGTTCTCGAATGCCTTGCGGATAGCCTTCTTTGCAGCCTTGATGTGGGGAACGCTGTCAACTGCAACACGCTCTGCATAAGCAGTACCTGTCAGTGTTGAGAGCATCTCACATACCTTTACGGGATAGCCTGCAAGCTCGGGGCTTCTTCCGAAGGGAGTTGTCTGTGTTACCTGACCGGGGAGCGTGGTAGGAGCCATCTGTCCGCCTGTCATACCGTAAATTGTGTTGTTGATGAAGATAACGACGATATTCTCGCCTCTTGTAGCAACGTGAACAGTCTCGGCAGTACCGATAGCTGCAAGGTCGCCGTCGCCCTGATATGTAAATACGAACTTATCGGGGTTTGTACGCTTAACGCCTGTTGCAACAGCCGGAGCACGTCCGTGTGCAGCCTCGATCATATCACAGTTAAAGTAATCATATGCCATTACAGAGCAGCCAACAGGACATACGCCTATTGTATCGCCCTCGATACCCATTTCGTCGATGACCTCACAGAGAATTCTGTGAACTATACCGTGTGTACAGCCGGGGCAGTAATGTGTAGGAACGTCGATGAGCGACTTGGGTCTTTCAAATACTACAGCCATCAGAGGGCACCTCCCATTCTCTTGATCTCGCCCAGTACCTCAGCAGGTGTGGGGATAACGCCGCCTGTTCTTCCGAAGAACTCTACAGGCTTTGAGCAGTTGATAGCAAGTCTGATATCGTCTACCATCTGACCCATTGACATCTCTACGCTGAGAAGCTTCTTAGCACTCTTTGCAGCCTCGTTGATCTCCTTTACGGGGAAGGGCCACAGTGTCTTGGGACGGAAGAGACCTGCCTTGATGCCCTGTGCTCTTGCATCGTTTACAGCAGACTTTACGACTCTTGCTGTTGCGCCGAATGCACATACGAGAATGTCGCAGTCCTCTGTGAGGTAGAGCTCAGCTTCTGTCTCTGTTTCCTTGATGATATCGTATCTCTTATAACGGTCGATGATGGAGTTCTCCAGCTCATCGGGCTTGAGGTAGAGTGAGTTGATGATGTGGTGCTCTCTCTTCATCTTGTGGCCGTTTGCAGCCCAGCCGCTCTTATCGTAAGCGTCGGGATTGATCTCGGGGAATGTAACAGGCTCCATCATCTGTCCGAGGAGGCCGTCTGCCAGGATCATTGCGGGCATACGGTACTTATCGGCACGGTCGAATGCCTTTACAACGTAGTCTACCATTTCCTGTACGGAAGCAGGAGCGTATACCAGAAGCTGGAAGTCACCGTGGCCGAGAGCCTTTGTAGCCTGCCAGTAGTCAGCCTGTGATGGCTGGATACCGCCCAGACCGGGGCCGCCTCTCTCTACGTTGATGATAACTGCGGGAAGGTCGGAACCTGCGATATAGGAAACGCCCTCGCTCTTGAGCGAGATTCCGGGTGATGATGAAGATGTCATTGCACGGACGCCTGTTGATGCTGCGCCCAGTACCATATTTATAGCAGCGATCTCGGACTCTGCCTGTAAGAATACGCCGCCTGCCTTATGCATACGCTTTGCCATATAAGCGGCAAGCTCTGTCTGAGGAGTGATCGGATAGCCGAAGAAGCATTTACAGCCTGCTCTGATAGCAGCCTCTGCCAGCGCTTCGTTACCCTTCATAAGATTTCTTTCCAAAGCTGAACAGCTCCTTTCACATTATAATGATCATTTTTCAATAACGATAGCGCAGTCGGGACACATAGTCGCGCACATTGCGCAGCTTATACAAGCTGACTGGTCGGTACATTCCGCATAGAAATATCCCTTCTTGTTACGATGCTCCTTCTGAAGAACAACGATCTTCTTGGGACAGGCAGCTGTACACAGTCCGCAGCCCTTGCAGCGCTCGGTAATAACTGTCATCTTTTCCATACACCCTTCGCTCCTTTCAGATTAATTCATAATTCACAATTCATAATTCATAATCAATGCTGACGGGGAAATATACGGAATGCCGTTTTTCCGACAATTATGCATTATGCATTATGAATTATGCATTCTTGCTCAGCCCCAGACGGGCTTAACATATATCTTTGCGGGGAAAACGTCGGGCTTATCAGAAAGCGGGGCGATCTCCTCGGGATATACAGTACAGATAACGGGAAGTCCTGTTATCCTTGATGTTTCCTCGGCGAAGCTGCGAGACTCCTCGATTATCTCAAGGCTTGTCTCCACGCCGAGATTGGTGTTGTTGACTATTGCCGTATGCTTCATACGGGCGGCAGCCTCTATCTCGTACATCAGTTTTGTGACCTCCTCAGCCGTATTGGTGAGGTAGCGGCGCTGATTTATGACGTAATACATCTCGATATTGTCTTTGAACTGCTCTAAAGCCTCGGCGTAGCGTCCCAGGGCAACAGCTCCTGCGTCATCGCCGCCGACGTCGATAATGAGGCAGTCCTCGTCCATTGCAAGCTCGACCACGTCGAACTGTATGGAGGGAATATCCAGATTGCTCCTTGCGAAGTCGGGAGCGATAAGTCTTACGCCCTTTTCCTCAAAGAGGTCCTTGAAATCCGCGGTACGGAAATAGGGGTTTACTATGTCAAGGTCGACTATGGCTGCGGACTTGCCCTCCGCTGCGGCTTTTACCGCAAGGTTTACGGAGAAATTGGTCTTTCCGCTTCCGTAGTGGCCTGTGATTATCTTGATATTTTTCATAATTATCCTCTTGACTCTATTGTGAAAAATCCTACAACCTATATTATATCACGTTAAAGCATTAATTGCAAGTGGTATTTCACGCCA
>ERZ795031.1250-NODE-1250-length-26999-cov-10.020710_pt1 | contig 26999 bp, 25 predicted proteins | sample MGYA00375123_ERZ795031 | MGnify/ENA primary metagenome ERZ795031 (study PRJEB30166, sample SAMN05720159) | activated sludge metagenome | isolation source: anaerobic digester from wastewater treatment plant | place: USA | collected 2015-04-21 ...
AGGGCGGGTTTCAAAAATCTGGCATAGCTTCCGCAACGCTTGAGAAACTCGTCCAGCTCGAGATCATGGGTGAAATTGCACTGTCCGGAGCCGCTTAGCAACAGCTTTCTGCCAGGCCGCGGACCCGCTTCCAGGATCAGACAGGTCCCTGTTGAAGCGCTGGCGGCCATCAATCCTGCCGGACCGGCGCCAATCACGATATTTGGATACTCTGGATTCACTTTTTGAGCATGGCCTTGGTGAAGGTGGCAGCCGGAATCTTGAGGTCGAAAGCAATCGCGTCCACATAGTATTCCGTTCCCTTGCCGTCTTTTAGCTCGTCCTTAAAGAGGATATAGCGGGGATACCAGCGGGACCCGACGCGGCCGACATTTCCGGCTTTGATGGTCTTGAGCAGCTTACCGCTCTTGGCATACATGTATTGGTAGAGCACCACATAGCGTTCTTTGTCCACATAGAGCTTGAGTTTGTGGTAGGCGAGGTTTTTCTGTTTGGCCACCAGCTCAAGCACCCACACCTCGCGACCGTCGTACTTGCTGTCTCCGGTCACGGTGGCAGTGTAGGATTCTTCCAGCTTGGTCTCTTCCATAAAGTCTTCATAGGAGAGGTCCGAACCCATCACAGACTGCTTGAGCATGTTTCCCGAGATCTGGATGGTGCGGTCGCTGGAGGGCTCATAGATCCAGAGTTTATCGCCCACCTTGAGCATCTTGGTGCCCTTTTCTCTGGGAGGTGCGGTGTATTCTGAATAGTATTTGTCGCTGCCGCTGGAGTAGTTGATCGATTCCACCGTGCGTGAACTGCGTTTGGAGTGAATCACCATGCGGGTGGTGGATTTGGAAGTGGAAGACAGCATATTTTTATCCACCGCTTTGAGGATGGAACCAGCACTGGGAGCTTTCTGAGCGCACAGCAGGGCGCTGAAGACAAGCAGGCAGAATATGTACAGGGCTTTTTTCATGACTCGAGTTCCTTAAAGAGTTGTGAGGTCTGCCGTCTGAAAATGGGGATGCCCGCTAAAGCGGCCCCCACCAGAGTCGACATCACTCCTGTGATCAATCCAATGAGGAGGGTCTGGAGATTTAACGCGGTGTAGATCATGCTTTCAGATACGATGGAAGAGCTGCGGGCATAGGCGGATACGTCTATTCCGTTTCTGGCAAAGAGCAGCGAGATCGCTCCACCTGCCAGGATCCCCAACAGCGATCCCGCGATGCCAAGCACCAGAGCTTCACCCACCAGACTGCCATAGGCGTGGATTTTGCGCTCTCCCACAGCCAATCTGAGGCCAAATTCCCCCCACCTTCTGATGCCGTTCATCAATCCGGAATTCCATAACACGATACCCAGTATGATGATAAACACCAGGCTCATGATCCCCAGCGAGCTCTTCATGATCGCCATGAAATAGGCCAGATTGCCCTGGTCTGTGAGGGCCAGCATTTCCACGTCAAATTCCTCCGGACCGGAGAACCGGGAATTGAAATCCGCTTTCAGCTTGTTGACCTCAGATGCTTTGTAATTGCCGTGTTTGAAGAAAGCCAGCACTTCACTGGCCCCACCTTCCAGATCAAGCATTGTCCTCACATCTGAGATATCCGCCACCACTGCACCCCGGTCCAGCGTGTGCACTCCAAAATCCACCGATCCCACTACCTTGAGATTATGCATACTCATGGCGCCATGGACGGTGGAACTGATCAGAGTGATGGGGTCACCCAGCCGCAGCCTGAGTTTGTGGAACGCGGTCCTGCTGATCAGCACTTCGCCTTTCTGGCGTGGAAGCCTGCCATCCACCAGAGCTTTATTGAGGTTGAGGCGGTCGCGTTCCGCAGGATTGTTGATGATGTCAGCCGCGAAGCCTGCCACTTCACCCTGCTCTCTGGTTTCACCCAGTGAGTCCGGGACGTCCAGGAGCGCTCCAAAGCTGATTCTCTGCACCCAGTCCAGCTGCGGATAGGCTTGTTTCCATCTGGCCAGTTCAGGTTCAACATCCAGCATGGCGAGGTCGAAAGGCTTGAGGCTGAGCTGTTTGGCATAAGCTTTGGTAACCACTTTGAGATGCCCGGTCTCAAATCTGGCATTATGACGCACAAAGCTGACCGTGAAGCCCTCCATAAAGGCCAGCCCAAAGACCAGGATAGCGATCCCGGAAGCTACAATAATGAGCGGAAACAGGTAACGATGCCTGTCCCGGAAGATTCCTTTGAGGATAAACTTCAGCATCTCAGACCACCTTTCCGCGCAGAGCGTCTGTGGCCTTCATTCTGGCAATCCGCCTGGCCGGGATCCAACTTACCACTACAGACACCAGCACCACAAAGCTGAAGACCTGCAGCAGCATCAGAGGCGGATAGCTCATTTTGATAGGTTCCATGAAACCCAGAATCCCAAAGCTGTCATAGCCTTCAGGCATGATGTATCCCGTGGTGGCAAAATACCAGAACATGGGGGTGCCCAAAATCGCCGTCATCCCAATGGCAAACAGGGAATACAGACCGCCTTCCAGCGTGAACATAGTGGTTATCTGCCGCTGTGACATCCCCAATGCGGTGAGCGTGCCGATTTCTTTGCGGCGCTTGAACACAGCCAGGGCCTGAGTATCAAAGATGGCAATCATCGCCAGAAACATCAGGAGGCTGTAAGTGATATATTTCTGCACCGTCTCAGTCTTCATCATCTCATCCAGATCGAAGAACAGCGCTTTCTCGTCCATGTAATGGAATCCCGGCAGGGACAGCACCCCCAGGCTGGGATCCTGCAGCGCGATCGCCGTCACCATAGAGGGAGCTTGTTTGAGCTCTTGTAAGGTGCTCAGGTCCATCCAGATAATGCCACCGTCCACAGTCGGCACAGGAGTGTTCATGATGTGCACAATTTCCAGGTCGAGGGTGTTGAAGGCATTCCCGACATCCTTGATCCTGAGCGTAAGGATATCCCCCTCTTCCAGTTGAGAGCTTTTGGCCATAGTCTGGCCAATGATGGCAGGAGTGTAACCTGGAGTCCTTTCCACCAGCCTGGAGCTGGGGATATTCAACAGTGTCTGGTCTGCCGGGATGCCCTTGACCATGCAGGGAATCATTCTGCCGCCGGGATAGATGACCCCGGGAGAAAACAAGATGGGCACGGCTTCCTGCCTTTCTATTACAGGCCGCAACTCATCCGGAAGAGGCTCAAAGCTCTTGTCCCACGAGAACGCGTCAAAGGGATCATAGCTGTTGACACGGAACATCCCTTTGCCAAATTCCCACTCTTTTTGCTGGGTTTTGGCCAGCAGCGTCCAGCTGTGGTACATGCTCTCCATAAAGATCATGCCGATCATCACGATGGCGATGATAAACACGTTGATCAGGCTGCGCCAGCCGTTTCCGATGATGTTTCTAAGCGCCAGTCTGAAGATCATCGGCCGCCACCCTGCCATCAACGAGTTTGATCACTCTGGTCAAAAAATCAATCACCTTCTGGTCATGTGTGCTGAAGATAAAGGAAGTTCCCGTCTTGAGATTGATTTCCCGCATGGTCTTCAGGATGTGCAGGGAGTTTTCGGTATCCAGATTGGCCGTGGGCTCATCCGCCAGCACCAGTGAGGGCTTTTTGACCATGGCCCTGGCGATCGCCACCCTCTGACACTGACCTCCCGATAGCTGAGCGGGACGGCTCTTGATCTTGTCCGTAAGCCCCACCCATTCCAGAGCTTCATTCACCAGCTTGCGCCGTTCCTCTGAATTGAGCTTGAGCAGCAGCAATGGGAACTCCACATTTTCAAACACGTTATAGACTGGCAGCAGGTTGTAGGTCTGAAATATAAAGCCGATGTGCTGGCTGCGAAGCTCAGCAGATTGGCGGGCGCTGAGTTTGCTCACCTTGTGGCCCAGGACTTCCACTTCTCCGGAGCTGGGAACGTCCAGGGAGCCTATCACATTGAGCAGGGTGGTTTTACCACTGCCACTGGGACCCACGATCCCGGTAAACTCACCTTTTCCGAACTCAAGGTCGATATTTTTGAGGGCCAGGAATTCTCCCTCACCAGTGGGAAAGGCTTTGCTCATGCCCTTCACGGTCACTATCAGTTCTTGCATACATCCTCGCTTATCTGGGACCGCCAAGGTCCCCGCTTACATATTATGGTTTGGCCTGAAGTTCTATGAGTGTGTTTAAATATCATAACTGACTTTCAGATAGAGATATGGAGAGCGGGAGAGCTGATCTGGCATGCCCGTATCGAGGGCCAGGCCCAGATCGAAGGAGAGATAATCGTAAGCCCTTCTGTAAAGCGCGCTCAGATTGCCACTTTCGTCTGTCCAATGCCAAGATCCCAGGATAGTCACGCCGTCCAGCAGTCCCAGTGGATAGTTTGCCATCAAAGCGCTGACACTGGCTTGATTATGCAGGCTTTCCGGATCGTTTGAGCCAGCCAGGATCATGTGTTCCAGCGTAAAGGCAAGGCCATTAGCTATCCCGACGGTGTAATCGCCTCCCAGAGTAGCGGATAGCTGGTATCTTTCGAACCCGTGAGAGACATTCTCATACAATGAACCAGAGCTTTCCAGCCACAAGCCCATAAAGCTGTCGAGGCGATGATCAAGGCCCAGGCGATATTCTCTGCCCTGAATGAGCTCTCGCTGGTGATAACTGATGGCAGTTTCTCCCCAGCGACTGGGCAGTTGTAATCTGCCTCCCAGCTCAATCCTATCATCCCTCCCTGAGAGCAGTTCCATACCTTTTAGATCATCGGAACCCGGCATGGCCCATAGCCATAAGTTGGCATTATTTAGCCAGTTATGCCTGATCAACAGAGCTTTGACGCCCTGGGTTTCCTGATTGGCATCGAGCGGATCGAGAGTGTCAAACCACCTCAGGGGGCGCAAGATCATGGCAGATCCAAAGTTAAGCCTCTGCAGGCCTGCCAGCACCTGGGTTTGATCTGTGGCCAGTCTCAACCACCAGCGATAGCTGTCCAGCTTGATTTCAGCAGTGTAAGAGCCTTCCTGCCAGTTGGATAGCAGACGATTTTGCATGCTGTATTCACCGCTGAGTTCCAGTTTGTCCAGCAGCGGATAGCTGTAGCCTAGCTGAGGTTGCCAATTGAGCTCCAGCCAGCTGTCCTGATGCTTTTGGTCGCGCTCCATGCTGAGGCTGAAGTGGTTCTTCAGCTCAAAGCGGTCTTCCGCTCCGATCCTGCTTAGCGCGAGGACCAGCAGGCAGACACAAGTGGCTCGAAGTCTCATAATCTCATTCAACTATCTTTGGTTTTCCGATCCTGGTGATCACGTTATCTGACAGAGCAAAATCCGTCAAGCTTTGATCATCAGCTTCGCTGTTTCTGCTGTGACGCTTGCCAGCAGCCAGGTTTACTTCTTGCGGCCGCGTGCTTTGGATGGCTTGAGGGGATCCGGCGTGATTTCTTCGATAGGAGAGCTTTCTTCTTTGGTTTCAGGAGAGCTGAACTGCATCGGCTCTGTGATCGGATGGCGCCGTAGCTCTACCTTCACGATAGGCTCGAGGCGATGGGTGACTACAAAGAGATTCTTGTTTCTGGAGAGGGCCAGCTTGTCTTCAGCGCTCAAAGATTCGATCTCAGCTAAGGTAGTAACGCGCTCTATGGCGCCGGTGGCCATGTCCACGATCTGGACAAATTGCTGTTTTTCGGCCATGAAGGATACCTCCATTTGGTATTTATCAGGGAATTTTCTTACAATATCAACCACAAAATCCACGTATTCTTTTTTATGGGAACGATACCAGGCCCGGAAAGACCGGCAACGTTCGATGCGTGGACAAACAGCGCAGAGGGGTGGGGTCACCTCTCGGTAGCTTTTGAGCTCGCAGGCAAAGATACGGGATTTTCTCATGTCAGTTCAATCACCTGTATGAGGATTCTTTGTCAAGCGATATCGTGAAAATGCTCCCCGGGAACTCAAGAAGGAACAAGGGCTGGTGTGGTAATGAAACATTGAGTTCAATCGCTCTGCCCGGAAATTGGGGTTGACCGTTTTAGCGGTTCCCGGAATAATGCCCTGAAATGAACAAAGCATAGAGGTAAAGGTGCTACTATCAGACTTTTTGGACCCCCGCACCATCTTGATGGAAAGCAGGATTCTGACCCGTGAACAGGTCTATGAAAACATGATGCGCAAGCTCTGCGAAACGCATAAACACGATCTGCCCATCTGCGGCATGCCGTTATTGGAAAAAATCCTGGAACGAGACCGGGAGGCTTCCACGGCTTATCCATCCGGAATCGCCATCCCCCACATCCGTTTGGACGGATTTCAGGACACCCTTATCTCGCTGTGTTTTATGCAAAACCCCCTGGATTTCGACGGCACCATGGTAAGCTGGGTAGCCCTCATAATCACCGATAAATCTTCTTCCAGGCTCTATCTAAACATCGTGGCCGAACTTTTGGGACTTTCCAAAAACCAGGCATTGATGGAGCGTCTTCTTAGGGAAAGAGATGGAGTGGGGATCAAGCATGTGATCGCCAAAGAGGGGATCAGAGTGAGCAAGGATATCTTCCTGAGCGATATTATGATCTCCGATCCCGTTGTCGTACATCCGGATACCACCCTCAAAGAGCTCAACGCCCTGATGAACACCCACAACATCGCCGGATTCCCTGTTGTGGACGAAAAGGGAAGATTCAAGGGTGAAGTCAACATCCTCAATCTGCTGAAAGTAGGAGTTCCGGACTATTTGCTGATGCTGGAGAATCTGGCTTTTCTGCAGTCCTATGAGCCTCTGGAGAAGATATTTGAACAGGAAGAATCCATCCTGGTGAAAGACCTTATGGATAAAGACGTTATCACCTTAAATTCAAACGCTTCCATCATCGAAGCAGTCTATGAAATGATCCTGCACAAGAAACGCTATTTCAGCGTGGTGGACCAGGGTCAGTTGAAAGGGGTGATAACAGCCATGGATATTTTCCGCAAAGTGATAAAGGCCTGATAGATATGTTTTTAATGCTACTTGCCCTGGTGATCTTTGTGCTCACCTACGTCTTGATCATCACAGAGTGGATGAATAAAATGCTGGCCGCCATGATCGGGGGATTCATGATCGTCGTGACCGGGATTATGCACCAGAAAGAAGCTCTCATGGCTGTCGACTGGAACGTGATTTTCTTTTTAATCGGCATGATGTTTGTGATTTCGGTGTTGAAAAAAACCGGCGTCTTTATGTATATGGCTATCCGCACAGCCAAGATCGCCAAGGGTAAACCGCTGTGGATCATGATATTAATGTTTCTGATCACGGCCTTTCTGTCGGCCATTTTGGGAAGTGTGACCACGATCATGATCCTGGTGCCGATTGTCCTACTGATCTGCGGAGAGCTCAAGATCGCTCCTATCCCCTTTATTATCACCATGGTGATTGCCTCCAACATGGGCGGCGCCGCAACCATGGTGGGTGACCCTCCCAACATCCTGATCGGTAGCTCCACTTCCTACCAATTCCTGGATTTTCTCTTCAATCTCACCCCTCCGGTGATGCTCATCACCGCCAGCAGCATTGGCATCATCTGGCTGATGTATCGCCATAAAATGAGGGTGAGCAATGAAAACCGGGCCCGCCTCATGAGCTATCGGGAAGATTCCCTGATCAAAGACCGCCCGCTGCTAATCCGCAGCGGAATCGTGCTGCTGCTCATGCTGACCGCCCTGGCCATGCAAGGCACTCTGGGAGTGGAAACGGCCACTATCTCGATGAGCGCGGGACTGCTGCTGCTCATCCTCAGTGACCGGAAAAAAGTCGAACATGTGCTGATGAACGACGTCGATTGGGTGACCATCTTCTTTTTTATCGGACTCTTCATGATCGTGGAAAGTCTGGTCAAGACCGGTTTTATCGGGATGGCGGCCAAGCAGATCATAATCGCCACTCATGGTGAGCCTAAAGCAGCTTCCATGATGATTTTATGGCTTTCCGGAGTCTTTTCCGCCTTTATAGACAATGTACCTTTTGTGGCCGCGATGATTCCAATGGTAAAGACCATGGGCACCATGATCAACAATCCCAGCGCCATGCACCCCATCTGGTGGTCACTGGCATTGGGAACCTGCCTGGGAGGCAACGGCACACTGATCGGAGCTTCGGCAAACATCGTGGCCGTCGGCATCGCCAACCGCAACGGCTTCCATATCAGTTTCAAGCAATTCACCATCATCGGGATGATCTTCACGCTCAATTCGCTGCTCATCTCGGCTATCTATATCCTGCTCAGATATTTTTGATCTGGCCTTACCGCCAGACAAGCCCCTCCCCTACAGAGATATCCGCAGATTCAGAGATGCCTTATGAGCTGACCAAACTTGTCAACTCCGCCCCAAGGTCCTATGTCGCTACTTTCCTATCACCCACTCCTCTCGTTTACTCCTCCTATGCCGAGGCAAAGGAGAGGCAAAGGAGGGGCATAGGTGGTGTAAAGGAGGCTGATTGGAAGGCAAAGGAAGACAAAGTGCTTGAGATCTTCTGCAGCAGGGTTGTGGCACTGATGTGATTGCCAGTTTGAAGCTTTAGCTCAGAACAGCATCCCCAGGATGTCGTCCACTTCCACCAGCCCAAAATAGTCGCTAAGCTGATGGCTGGAAAGCACTTCCCTCAGGATTTGCTCCTGATGGGGCTGGTTCAGCATGGCCCTTTCAAGTTCCGTGCTGTCCTTGTTGCCGAAGTAGTCTCCGTAAAATCTGATGCCGGTAATGCGGCCATGCTTCACTTCCAGATAGACTTCTATGGTACCCGCGGCCGTCCTGATGCCACGATGTTTCGAGTAGGCGGGCGAGTGGCCAAAGTTCCAATCCCAGCTTTCATACTTTGCTTTACTTAGCGCCTGGATGGCGGCTAATTGTTCAGGTCTGAAACGGTAATCGCTTGAGTCCGGATAGATTTCTCTGATCCGGGCGTGGACCAGGGTGATAAACTCCTCCAGACTAAGAGCTTGGGAAAGATGCTCTTTAACGTTGGTCACCCGGGAACGGATAGATTTGACGGCCTTGTCCCTGAATTTGAGGGGATTGGCCTTGAGGGCTTTGGAGAGGTCGTTGATGCGGGAGGCAAACAGGATGGTGCCATGCTGCAGAATGCGGCCGGCAATGATGGCTTTGGCATTGCCGGAGAACTTCATCCCCTTGATGGTGAGGTCGTTGCGGCCTTCCAGACGGGCTTCCACCCCCAGCCGGTTCAGCACTTCCAGGATGGGGCGGGTGTATTTTTCGAAGGTATGAAGCTTGTCGCTGTCGTCCGTCACGATGAAGCTGAAATTGAGGTTTCCGAGGTCGTGAAACACCGTCCCGCCACCCGTGAGCCTTCTCACCACCGGGATGTGGTGCTCGCGCACATAGTCCAGATTGACTTCAGCAAGGGTGTTTTGATGCTTGCCAACTATGATGGACGGGGCGTTGATGTAGAGGAGGAATACATCTTCCGGAATGTGGTGAAGGATGTATTCCTCAGTGGCGATATTGAAGGGCGCGTGGTGGGAATCGCTGACGATAAAGAGCATGGGCGCGGGCCTATTTGAGGCTGTCGAGTTCCCGTTTCACAAAGTCCACCAGCTTGCTCAGGCGCTGTTCGCTAAAATCAAATTCGATCCCGGCGGCCTGATAAAGTTCGCTGACAGGTTTGCTGTAGCCCAGCTCCAGAAAGCTTTGATAAGCTTTGAGGGCCTTGTCTTTATCTTCACGGTAGTTCATATAGACGCTCAGCGCGCCCAGCTGGGCCATGCCGTATTCGATATAATAAAAGGGCACTTCAAAGATGTGCAGTTGCTGCATCCACCTGAGCTGTTTGTAGCCTTCCACACCACTCCAATCGACATCCGGGAAGAAGCGGTTGTAGATATCCAGGAAAGCGGCGCGTCTCTGGTCCACGTCATGCTCCGGGTGGGTGTAAACCCAGTGCTGAAAAGCGTCCACGCTCATGCACCAGGGCAAAAAGCTGAGCGTTCCTTCCAGTTGATCGCGCTTGGCCTTGATCAGGTCGTCACGGTCCTGATAATAGATATCCCAGTGGTCCATGCTGAGGAGTTCCATGCTCATGGAGGCCAGTTCTGCCACCTCGCTGGGAGTGTCCTTGTAAAAACAGATCGGGATGTCCTTGGTGGCGGCGCTGTGCATGGCGTGGCCAGATTCGTGGAGCAGGGTGACGACGTCGTTGTGTTGTTTGACGTGATTCATAAAGATGAAGGAAGCGCCCAGATCGTTGAGAGTGGTGTTGTAGCCACCGGGAGCTTTCCCCTTGCGGTTTTCCAGGTCCAGCAGACCAGTGGCGCGCATACGGGCTAGCTGAGTAGCGTAATCCGGCTTCACTTTCTCCAGCACCTGAAGAGCCTTGTCGATAAACTCATCCGTGGTTTCAAAGGGCTTCAAGACCTTGCCGTCGAGGTCCACGATCGTGTCCCAGGGTTTCACACTTTCGAGGCCCAAGCGCTGTCTGCGTTCTTCACTCAGTTGATTGGTGAAGGGGATCACCACTTTGGCGACGGCGTCGTGGAAGCGGTAAAGGTCATCGGGGGTATAGGAAAAGCGTCCCATCCACTCGTGCATGTAATCCCGGTAGTTGGCGAAGCCGGTGTTGGCGGCAATTTGTTCGCGGAGTTTCCGCAGCTGGTCGTAGAGCGTGTCAAATTCAGCTTCTTTATCTTGAAATGCCTGCATTCTGAGGCGCCAGGCCGTTTCGCGTTTCTGGCGATCGGCGTCTTTGAAATAGACTCCCAACTGGGCCATGGTCAGTTCTTTACCCTCAAACTCGGCGGTCATCTTACTCACGATTCCGCCATATTTGTTGGCGAGCTCGGATTCCTGAATCTTGAGAGGGATGTTCTCTTCGCGGAATAGCTCGATCTGCTTGGCCAGCATGCGGTTGAGGTGTCCAAAGCGCTCCTGGGATAGCTCCGCGCGCCAAGGGCTGTCGTAGAAAAGCTTCTTGATCCGGAAGGAGAAAGGCTCCGATGGCATCGCCACCTGGGCATAGTAATCGTTGTAGGCCTGTTCCTTGCTCTCGTCGTCGGCATGGACGGTCATTTCCACATAGAGGCGGGATAGTTCATCTTCCACAGCCATTGAGATCTCGGAATAATGCTCCAGGACGGTGATGAGGTCCTGAGCGGAGGAGGGAACTGATGCCGCCAGGGCTTCCAGGCTGCCCAGCACGGTACTGGGGTCGCGGACTTCAAAGCCGGCTGGGAGGTATTTGGGAGTTTTTGGAGTAAGAATGTGAGTAGAATTCATCTATTTCCTCTTGTATCGTCTCAATTTGATGATTTTGATCCACAGGATGGATACCAGCCCCGATGTCAGTAGAATTTCCCTCACGCCTACGAGGGGGTAAAACTTCACTTTATCGCCTTTGATGGTATAGATGCCCACCGGAGTGGTGGAAATCTGGCCGCCGCCTCCACCGCCTTCGTTCACCTGGGATTTGGCTTCCGGGGATTCTTCCAGACTTTCACTGGTCTGCGTTTCAAGCTTCTTAGAGGCCTTTTTGGCGGTAACGGGACTGCTGCCTCCCCCACCTCCAAAAGCCATGCTGATCCTGGCCACGGGGATCACAGTAACGTCGTTGAGCTGGGTGGCCTTCCCAAAAGACAGGTCTGCTCCGGCTCCTTTACTGAGAGCTGAACGAACCTGAGACAAAATCTCCAGAAACTTCATCTTCCACCTCCTGAGTGGTTCGGACTAAATTGTGAGATACGCTATTCCTGTCAATTCACAAAATGGGATTACTTCACTACCCGCGCATAGAAATCCGCTCCGCTGGCAGAACCAAAGTATCCCAGAGCGTTGTTGATCCCGCCATAGAAGTATCCTTCCGGCCGGTAGCTGTATTCATAGTAGTTGTCGTCGATGATATAAGCGGAGACGCGATAGCGGCCATAAAAAGCCACTGAGGCCGCGTAGTCTGGCAAAACCAGATAGTTGCCATCCATGCCGGGTTGTGACTTTGAGGTGTAAATGCCCATCACATTGATGCGCCTGAAGCTCTGGCCGTTGGAGTTGTAGATCGGTTCCAGAGATTCATCCAGATTGGTGATGCCAAAGATGGGAGTCGTCCACTCCAGATCCGTGCTGAAGGGTTCCCGGCAATAGATTTCCGCCATGAAATTGAAATCGCCTGCCTGAGCTCCGGTGCCCAACACGATGGGATACTGCTGGTCCAGAATGCTGTATTGGACAGTGTTTGCGGTTTCGGGGTCCAAAGACCAGCCGGTGCCCGGAGGGTTGTTCTGATAGAAATCCATGACAGGGGTCACAGCCTGGGGCACGGTGGTCTCAGCCCAGATCAATTCAGGCTTGCCATCGATCCTCACCTCCAGACGATAGCTTTGCAGGGGCTGGATGATGCGGTTTTGCGGGTCAACATAGATAAAACCCCGGCTGGGATCAAGGGCTTCTTCCAGTTCCCAGCGCTCATTGGTCTGCAGATCGATCACTGTGACTTCCGCGTCTTCCACAAAGAGCTCGAAGGGATCAAAGTCTTCCAGGGAGATGCTGCGGGTCACAAAAATGGGATTCTCGGTGCTGATACTTTTTCCCGCCACCAGCAGTCCGGCAACGGTGTAAACTTCTCCCTCAAAGCGGGGCTTGGAGGTGAATTCACAAGCGCTGAGGCTGAACAGCAGGATGATGAGCAAGGCCAGATATGGCAGTTTGACCAGATATTTTACCATTTTATATTAACTCCTATGAAGGGTAGAAGCGGAAACTGCGCGCTGTCACTTTCCAAAAGACTGATGCCGCCATCATCTTCTGTGACCAGACGGTAGTTTCTGAAGGCCACATTCTTGCGGTTGAAGACGTTGATCACTTCCAGATAGGGCTCGATGCTGCCCCAGCGGGTCACAAACTCATATTTGGTGCTGAGGTCGAGGCGCAAATAGGACGGCAGGCGCACCCGGTCCTGATAGCTGTAGATGATCTGGAAGTTGCTGCCGTCGTAGTAGATCCGCTCTGGAACATACTCCGGCTGTCCGGAATTGTAACTGAAATTCATTCCCAGTTTCAGGTCCGCGCCCAAAAGCTGCCAGCCGGTATTGGCGCTCACGTTGAAGGTCTGAGCGATGGTGAGACTGTGGGTGCGGTCGTATTTGGGATAAAAGTAACGGGGCTCACCAGTAGCAGGATCGATGTTAACCTCCGGAAATCTGCGTCTGGTTTGGCCATAAGTATAGCCGGTAAAGCCCTGCAGGCCTTTCCAGTCGTTGCGCACCAAGAGGTCCAGGCCGTAGGTGTAGCCCTTACCCACATGGAAAGTGTCGGCCAGGTTGCCAGTCTCGTTGTCCCAGGTGAAGTCCGTCGCGGTATTATATTGCAGGATGTTGTCATAGCTCTTGTAATAGACCTCGGCGTCCAGAGCGAAGTTTGAGCTGATCTCCTTCTTATAGCCCAGGATGTAATGTAAAGACAAACCTGGCGGCAGGCTTCCATCCAGCGGGAACCAGACGTCGAAAGGAGTGCTGACGTCCATGGACATGAGGGTCAGGTATTGATGGTAAGCCCCAAAATGGGCATAGACCTCTTCTCCCACATCCAGTCTGCGGCGCACCGAAACGCGTGGCTCCACATTGAAGTATGAGGCAGCGGGAATGTGGGAGGGTTTGGTCCTGAGGCTGCGATACCAGGCAAGCCTCAAGCCGGGTTGCAGGGTCCAAAAAGTGTTGATGTCCCAGATATCCTGAATGTAGGCAGACGAGGTAAGCGAGGCCACTTCCACGTCCGGAAGCGAGTTTTGGGAGAGCTGGTAACTGGTGTTCAGTTTCAGCCAGGTGTCGTTCCATTTGATCTCAGCACCGGCATCCACTTCATGCTGGTTGTTGGGTTTCCAGCTCAGCATGGCCTTGGCCGAGAGGTCCTGGATACCGTTTTCGCGGGTGAAGGTCTTCTCGCCCTGCAGGTCCACCTGGTCAAAATGGCTGGTGAACTCACTGCCCGCCAGAATAAACTGGGAAAAGAGGGTGGGATTGAAGAGGTGGATCCACTGAGTGGTGAAGGTGTTGTTGCCCCAGTCCAGAGCGAGCTTGCTGCCAAAATCAAAGCTGAGGTCGTCTTTCCCAAAGTAGGCACTGGCGGAAAACTTGTCCCGCTGCCCCATATCCCAGTTGAGCTTCACATGCCCGTCATAGAAATAGTATTCTGGCAGCTCTTCATAGAACTTTTGGACCAGATCTACATAGGTCCTGCGGAAGGAAGCCATGTAAGAGCCATTCTGCCCCGCCACTTTCCATGGCCCTTCCAAAGTAGCGCTGGAAGATATCAGACTGAGCCGGGCCACGCCTTGATGCCGCAAACGGTTGCCCTGACGGTTGTTGACGTCCAGGACAGAGGAAAGCCGGCCACCAAACTTGGCTGGGTAGCCACCCTTGATCAGGTCCACGCTTTCCACGGCGTCGGTGTTGAAGGTGCTGAAAATCCCGCCGAAGTGATTGGGATTATATACATCTATATCATCCAGGAGGATGAGATTCTGATCTGGAGAGCCACCCCTCACATAGAGGCCAGCCGAGAAATCCGAGATAGGCGCTACTCCTGGCAAAGCCAGCACCGCTCTGAAAATATCAGATTCCACGGGCGACACGATGCTCTTGATATCCTCCGTGGTTTGCCTGATCAGGCTGGTGGCGATCTCAGGACCTTCGTATTTGGCTTCCGCCGTTCCATAAACCACCGTCTTCTGCAGTTCGATGGAGCCGCGCTCCAGCCTCACATTGAGAGTGACGTTTTCGCCTACGGACTTCACCGTGAACGGCATAGACTGGCTTTTATAGGACACCAGGCTGATCTCCAGAGTGTAGCTGCCGGGTTTGTCAAGCGTGAGCACGTAATAGCCTTTCTTGTTGGTTTGGCCTCCGATGCGGGTACCGCCCACACTCACGTTGACGTATTGGAGCGGCTCATCGCTGCCCTCCCGGGTCACGAAACCGCTCACGGTGGCAGAGAATAGACCGGAGACCAACAGCAGAATTGCCGTTATCATAGACAATCTGACCATTATTACCTCAATAAGAAGAGATTAGACGAGGATAAACTCAATGCCCATCTTAGAGAGCTATACAGTAACTATCCTCAACTACCTGACAATCTACTCTAATTTTGCCCTGGAGCAAGAATGCCCTGCGCTATCTTGATCTGATCTGCTCCAGCAAGCCTTTATTCATGCCCGGCAATGGACTATGTGCTTGCGGGCATACCTCTTGGCTGATTTGGCTATCAAGCTTTACGCGCCACCCGGAATCCCGTGAAATTGGTGCTGAGAGCAGCAAGGCTGTAGAAACGTCTGGCCACAGTGCAGTTGCTGGCATCGCTGTTCCAGCTACCACCTCTCATCACTCTGTGAGGTCCGCTGGCGGGACCGGTGGGATCAGTGACATCAGCAGCCGGATACTGGTTGTGATATATGTCCCAGCAGTATTCCCAGAGGTTTCCGCTCATATCATACAGCCCCAGTTGATTGGGCATTTTGGTGCCGGCGGGCTTAACACCGTCCCCGCCATTCTCTACATACCAGCCCACTTCATCGAGGTCGTTCGAGCCGCTGTAAATCAAATCCTGGCTGTAAGATCCGCCCCGGGCGGCGTACATCCATTCCATCTCAGTGGGCAGTCTGTAACCGTTGGCATTCCAATCGCAGGCCAACAGCTCATGATTGACTGAATCATCCCATCCATCCGGCCAGGAAGCAGGATTCACCCCTAAGTTGTTGTAGTTATAACAGGGTGTGAAGCCTTCCAGGATGCTGCGCAGGTTGCAGTAGATCACGGCCTTGCCCCAGTTCATCGTGTAGGTCACACCTTCCACATCGTGAGTGGTCATAGGGAGCTCCTGATCGATCTCAGGCATGTCCACCATCACCATCACCCATTCCAGTTCAGTGACTTCCCGCTTGCCGATATAATATGGAGAGAGGGTCACGTTGGAGCTGCCGTTGTGAAAGCTACCACCTGGCACCAGTTGCATTTGATCTGCCAGGTTGATGATGTAAAACTCCTGCACTTCCAGGCTGGGCTCCCAGCCGTCCTGATAGGCCTTGGCCTTGATCACAGTGTTTACAGGTACGTTGATAGGATAAGTGTAGAGCGGAGAAGCTTCCGTGACGGCTGAGCCATCCGTGGTGTAGTGGATTCTGACGTTGCGACGGCCTGAGCTGATCTTGACCATCTGAGCGGTGGAATAGTATCCACCGGCCGGACTGAAGATGGGATCGGGCAAACGCATAGTGAATACCGCCTGGGTGACTTCACTGGGGTTCTTGCCAGCCAGAAATGCTCTGGCTTTCATCACCATCGAAGCGGCTACCGTCAGAGGAGCGGTATAGAGGCTGGAATTCTCGTTGGGATCGCTGCCGTCCAGGGTGTAGCGGATTTCTGCTCCAGCTGTCGCGCATGTGACCGTCACTGTCTGAGCGCTGGTATAACTTCCTCCGGGAGGATCGATCTGAGGTGGAGCAATCGAGGTGAGCACGTAATCCGCGCTTGCAGTGCTGCTGGATATCCATCCTTGTTTGAATGCTTTGGCTTTGAGGGTGCTGGAAACGGCCAGATGAACAGGTCCAGCATACAAAGGAGAAGCGCTGTTGGGCTCAGAACCGTCTGTGGTATAACGGATTGACACCCCTGATGTGGGACAGGAGATCAGCACATCGACTGATGAATCATATACTCCTCCGGCCGGAGAAAACTCGCAGGCTGCCACGCTCTGGTCCCCTGGATTGGTAGTGTTATCCTTGCAGGCAGCAAGCATCAGGAGTACGAAAGCCAGCATCAGGAACGGTCTGAAGAGAGATAATTGCGTTTTCTTCATAGCAGCACCCCCACGCTCACGACTATCGATCTCATCCTGAAAGCCTTACGGAGATTGGCTTTTCCCAGGTCATGCAGGCCGGCGGTGTATCTGAGGTCAAACACAAAGCCATCCTTGCCGAGACCCAATTGAAAGATATCCCTGAGGCCAAATCCCAGTCCCACCACCAGATCTGTCTTGTAGGTCAGCAGCTGTTCCGATCCGCTTTCACGCCTCTGGCTTAAATAAGAATTGGCCACATCCGCGTCAGTCTGGCTGGCCAGCACAAAGTCTTCGATGTCGGTCTCGAGGGCCTTGATGCCACCCTCACTGCTGGATGTATTGGAGAGCACGATCCCAAACGACGGACCCAGATAGATAAACGCTCCCTGATACTGACCACCCTTCTGCTCCTGAGTAAGCTCCTGTTGCAGCCTGAACAGAATCGGCAGCGTAATATAGTCCACCGTTCTGTGGATGGAGCCTTCCAGGGTGTCGGCAAACTCGGTGGCCAGCAGCAAATTGTTGGTACTCAGAGACCGGCCTTCAAAGAGATGCTCATATCTGAAGCGTTCCCAGATCAGTTCTGCCTGCAAACCTACCGAGTCTGTCTTTTTCACCAGATTGACACAGCCCCACAAGCCCAGGTTTTGGGCTGCGCCGGATTCGGTTTTACGGGAGTTGAGGGTCAAATAGCCCAGGGGAGCATTCACCACCCCCACCGTTTCGAGGTCGTAGCCCAGTTCGTAACCCCGGTCGTCTCCAGTCAGTTTGGATGAACCGAAGCCATATTTGATGCCCCAATCCAGGTCGAGAGACCATAATCCGCCCACCGTCAGCGAGGCTATGATACAGATAACAGCCAGCTTGCGCATATTGACTCCTATGCTTTTCTAAGGGTGCTGTCAGGACGCGGGCCGGGCACAAACAGAAACCAGGCTCACGCTAAAACGACATCTGAATTTCTTATCCTGTACTCTTCGGGATTCTGTCAAGCGGAATCTGGAAAATATTCCACAAAGCGGTAGAATGAAATCTACACAAGCCTCTCAAGAGCTCCCCCCAAAAAAAGGATTGACTAATTGGCAAGCTCGCAGGATTTTGGAATACTAACAAAATAAATGGGGTTAGCCAATGCTGAAAGCCAAAATTTACGTGCGACTCAAGCCCAGCGTCCTTGATCCCCAAGGCAAAGCCGTGACCGGGTCCCTCACCCAATTGGGATTCGATACGGTAATAGACACCCGGGTGAGCAAATATATCGAGATCACTTTCTCTGATGATGATCCCTCTATTGTAAAACCCAAGGTGGAAAAGATCTGTGATACCCTTTTGGCCAATCCCAATACCGAACATTACAGCTTTGAGCTGGAAAAGGTGGACCCGGCTTGAGAGTAAGCGTAGTCACCTTCCCTGGTTCCAATTGCGATCACGATGCCCGCGACGTCTTCAGGCTCAGAGGCCATGACAGCCGTCTGATCTGGCACAAGGACCGCGATCTGCAAGACCCTGACCTGGTGGTACTTCCGGGTGGATTTTCCTATGGCGACTATCTGCGCTGCGGAGCGCTGGCACGCTTCTCGCCCATCGTGGAGGAAGTGATCAGCTTCGCCAAACGGGGCGGCCTGGTGATAGGTATCTGCAACGGCTTTCAGGTGCTCACCGAAAGCGGCCTCTTACCCGGTGCCCTGATGATGAACTCCGGTTTGGATTTCATCTGCCAGCATCAGCTTTTGAGGGTGGAAAGCTCTTCCAGCCCCTGGACGCACGGCATTCCGACAGGAACAGTTTTGGACATCCCCATTGCCCACAAAGAGGGCAATTACTTTATCGACGCGGACGGCCTAAAAGCCCTGGAAGATGCTGACAGAGTGCTGTTTCGCTATTGCGGACCCGATGGCAGCATCACGGCTGCTGCCAATCCCAACGGTTCTTTGAACAACATTGCCGGCATCTGCAGCCCCAACCGCAGAATTATGGGCATGATGCCCCATCCCGAAAGGGCTGCCAGCCCAGAAGTCACATCTCAGGATGGAGGGAAGATCTTTGAGGCGCTTGAACGCTATCTTGACTCCCTTGGCTGATCTGCTCTTAACGCCCTTATGCTTTGGCTGCGGATCAAGGCTGCGTGAGGCCTCAGACCTGATCTGCGAGGATTGCCTGGCCCAGCTTGCCCTCCCAGGAGAGGACACCTGTAAGCTCTGCGGCACCCAATTGGAGCAGGGGGCCTGTCCTCACTGCGCGGAGTCGATTCCGCTATTCCGGGTGGCCAGATCGGCTTTTCTGTTTAAAAGCCCTGTCAGAGAGCTGGTCCACGCCTTCAAATATGACTCCTACACCCGCGTGAGCCCCTGGCTGATCAAAGGAATGTTGCAAACCTATCAATCCGAACCTGCCTTTTCCTGCTGCGATCTGGTGACGGCCGTTCCCCTGCACTGGGTGCGCCAGAGAGACCGCGGCTTCAATCAATCCGAGCTGCTGGCCCGGCAACTGGCCAAACACCTTGGCCTCGCATACAAGCAACTGGCCAGGCGCTCACATCACACTCCCAGCCAGACCAGATTGAGCAAAGAAGAGCGCCAGCACAATCTGGGCAACGCTTTCAAACTCAAATCCAAACAAGACCTGAGCGGAAGCCACATCCTGCTGATCGATGACGTCTTCACCACCGGCACCACGGTCAACCAGCTTTCCAGGCTGTTTCTGGATCATCAGGCCGCTTCGGTGGCTGTATTGACCGCCGCGAGAGCGATATGAACTACAAAAAGCACCCCTACGACGATGTCCACACTCAGATCGACCCGGCTGAAGCAGCCGAAATGATCGAAAAGGTGGCCCGCTTCATCGCTGAACGTCACTTCGCCGCGGCGGGGATCATGCTGGTGGAATCGCTGCGACCCCTGCACAGCATCGGAAGCCAGGCCCTCTTTTTTATCCTGCCCTTTGCCGAAATCCTCTTTGATTCACGCAAGTATCAGCAGTTCGCCCTCATGATCCAGAACGAGGACAACCTCAAAAAACTGGTAGCCCGCATGGACGAACTGGATGAAGAGATCAACCGCGAGCGCAGGATCGCCGCAAAGCTGAAACGCAAACGCCGCCGGGCCAAAACCCGCCAATTTATACATAAGATATTCAAAATCAAGGATAATAAAGCTGAATAAGCGGAGGAATAATGCAATACGATGAGAAACGCCTTACCCGCATCGTGGCTACCGACTGTGGAAGCACGACCACCAAGGCAATTTTGATCGAATGGGTGGATGGCGAATATCGCCAGACCATCCGTGGCGAAGCTCCCACCACTGTGGAAGCCCCGCTCAACGACGTGACCAAAGGCGTGATCAACGCCACTCAGGAACTCGAGGAACTGGCCCGTCTGAAGTATAAGAACGACAACATCAAATTCATGGAAAACGGCGAATTTGTCATCCCCCGCAAAGGCGACGTCGGTGTGGACGCTTATGTCTCCACTTCTTCGGCTGGCGGCGGATTGCAGATGATGGTCACCGGAGTGGTGGCATCTATGACCGGTGAGAGCGCAGAACGTGCCGCTCTGGGAGCCGGAGCTATCGTGATGGACCTCATTGCCAGCAACGACAAACGTATGAACCACGAAAAGATCGAGCGCATCCGTCAGCTGCGTCCGGACATGATCCTCATGGCCGGCGGCGAGGATGGCGGCACCATCAAACACGTGGTGGAAATGGCAGAATTGGTGAGCGGTGCCGATCCCAAACCCCGTCTGGGCTCGGGATACAAGCTCCCCGTCATCTATGCCGGCAACAAAGAAGCCCAAAAAGACATCCAGGACGCCCTCAAAGACAAGGTCGATCTGATCATGACAGACAACATCCGCCCCAAACTTGAGACGGAAAACCTCGGCCCCGCTCGTGACAAAATCCATGACCTCTTTATGGAACACGTGATGAAACAGGCTCCCGGATACAACAAACTGATGTCCTGGACCAAGGGTCCCGATCATGAAGAAGTGCCGATCATGCCTACTCCGGCAGCGGTGGGAAACATCATGCAGACCATCGCCAAAGACGAGCAGATCGAAGTCGTGGGCGTGGATATCGGTGGGGCCACGACAGACGTATTCTCCGTGTTTACAGAGGAATATGTCTTCAACCGCACTGTGAGCGCCAACCTCGGCATGAGCTACAGCATCTCCAACGTGCTGGCTTCAGCCGGTCTGGACAACATCATGCGCTGGGTGCCCTTCGACATCAACGAGAGCGAACTGCGTAACATGATCAAAAACAAGATGATCCGCCCCACTACCATCCCTTCCCTGCTGGAAGAACTGGTGCTGGAACAAGCCATCGCCAAAGAAGCCCTGCGCCTGGCCTTTGAACAGCACAAGCAGTTTGCCAGCAGCCTCAAAGGCATGCAGAGACAGCGTGACATCTCTGAGGCTTTCAGTCAGTCCACTTCCGGGGCCACGATCGTCAACCTCATGACCCTCAACCTTTTAGTGGGCAGCGGTGGAGTGCTTTCACACGCTCCCCGGCGCAATCAAACCGTGATGATGCTCATCGACGCTTTCCTGCCTGAGGGGATCACCCGTCTGGCCGTGGACAGCATCTTTATGATGCCCCACCTGGGAGTGCTTTCCGAGATCTGCAGCAAAGCGGCTACCGAAGTCTTCCGCAAAGACTGCATGGTCTATCTGGGCACCTGCGTAGCCCCCGTGGGCAAAGGCAAACTGGGCAAACCCTCGCTCTATGCCAAGCTTGAGCTTCCCGGCGGCAAGGTCTTTGAAGAAGACATCCCCTACGGCGAAGTGCGTCTCATCCCTCTGGGAGTGGGTGAAGTGGCCAAAGCCATTCTCAAGACCTCAGGCGGCCTCATCCTCGATAAAGAAAAGAACAAAGAACTGCAGACCGAGTTCCACGGAGGAGTGGTCGGCATCGTGCTGGACACCCGTGGCCGTCAACCCTTTGGACTGCCCACCGAAAAAACGCAACGCATTGAATACCTGAAAAAATGGATGCGCGAACTCGACGCCTATCCTCAGGAAATACTGGTTTAGGAGGATAAAATGGGACAAGCATATTCTGCCGGACTCACCGTAACCGATAGCATCATCCTCAGAAAGGAACGCCTCCTGCCCCTCAAAGGCACGGTCCTGGTCAAAAAGGGCGACAAGGTCAAGGCCGAGGACGTCGTGGCCGAAACTCTCCTGCCTGGCAAGGTAGTACCCTTCAACCTGGCCAATAAACTGGGAGTGACCCCATCCCAACTCAACAACTTCATCAAAATCCAGCCCGGACAGCAGATCACCAAAAACACCATCCTGGCTGAAAATAAAGGCCTCTTTGGCCTCGGCATCTTCAAGAGCGAAGTGCGCTCACCCGTCGAAGGTGAGGTGGAATCCATCTCTTCCGTAACGGGCCAGATTCTCCTGCGCGAACCACGCATCCCCGTGCAGGTCAAAGCCTTCCTGGATGGCATCGTCACTGAAGTAATCCCCAATGAAGGGATCATCATCGAAAATAAAAGCGCCTATATTCAGGGTATTTTTGGCGTGGGTGACGAGACGGTCGGCCTGATCAAAATGCTGGCTGAAACTCCGGATGACGAGCTGGAGATAGGCAAGATCGATGAATCCTGCCGCGACAAAGTGATCGTAGCCGGAGCTTTCGTGAGCTATCATGTGATCGACGCGGCCCGCAAACATGGCGTCAAAGCCATCATCACCGGCGGCATCGACGACCAGGACATCAAGAAGCTGCTGGGCTACGACATCGGCGTGGCCATCACCGGCCATGAAAAGATCGGCCTCACCATCGTCTGCACCGAGGGCTTTGGCAAGATCACCATGGCCCAGAAAACCTTCGATCTGCTCAAGCAGTTCGACGGCCACAAGACCTCCATTCATGGCCGCACCCAAATCCGCGCCGGCGTCATCCGTCCCGAGATCATTATCCCTCAGCAGTTTGACGAGAATGAACTGATAGTTCAGGAAGCCAGCCTGCCCATCCTGGAACCGGGCACCCTGATCCGCGTGATCCGACAGCCCCACTTTGGCCGCATTGCCAAAGTCACCAGGCTGCCGGAAGAACTCACCAAAGTGGAATCCGAGACCCTGGTGCGCATCCTGGAAGCCGAATTTGAAGACGGCACCAAGTTCAGCGCTCCCCGTGCCAACGTGGAAGTCATCGATTCATAAAGAGATACAATCGCATACCAGCCCCCGGATGTATTTCGTTCGGGGGCTTTTTTTCCCCTTTTGGGGTGGCATCTGTGGGGAGCCGGAAACGTCCTCGTTACCGCATCCCGTAGTGTCGGATGCCAATCCGGCGAGTGCATCAGATATTTGATAGAACGCAGAAGAAGGGAAAAAAGGGATGATCGGGACTCTATCATCTGTTGAATCTGTGTGAACCCTCTCAATATCTGCGAAATCTGCGCATAAATCTGCGAAATCTGCGGGAAACACTCTCGTTTCTGGGGGATGGATAGTTTTCCGCAGAGGTGAGCAATGATTGTATAGATTTCAGACCATGCCACAAGCGCTGAAAGCGCCTTAGCAAACGAGGACGTTTGCTGTTCCATGAGATCGTCACATAGCATACATTGGGAGACTTTCGTCTTTCACAAGCTTTCCTTGCCTGGTCACCCGCCGTTGAGATGCCGTGCGGCCGGGGGCGATTTTCGGCGGAGAGCGCCCGGCATCTCCACGGCGGGTCATTGGGCAAGGACTCATGGAGCTCTTCACCTGGTTTGATATCCCTCCCTGGATGGCCGCGGCAGGTCTGCCCCAGACTACCTCCCACCCATCTCCCATTTATGGGGCTTGGGTAGGAGATGCTGGACGCGATCCCGCGAGCAACAATCAAGGGCGGAAAAAGACGGCCAAATAAAAGCCCTGACCGAAGCCAGGGCGTTGTTATCAGATTGTTGCTAAGAGGAGTTACTTGGACAGCACCATCTTGCGGGAGGAGCTGTATTTTCCAGTTACCATGCGGTAGATATAGACCCCGCTGGTGACGTTGTTGCCCTGGGCATCCTTGCCATCCCAGACCTGCTGATAATAACCGGGATGCTGGTGATCGTGCTCGAACCTGCGAATCAGCTGGCCCTTGAGGTTGTAGATCTCCAGGCGCACTTTGCCCGCTTCCTTGAGACTGTAGCGCAGGCTGGTGCTGGGATTGAAGGGATTGGGGAAGGCCGTCTGGAGCTGAGTGACGGATGGGATTTCCGGAGCTCCGGGATCGTTGGGCTGACCGCTGACGGTGATGGTGAGCGGGCCAAAGAGGGTTGAGAGACCACCCAGGTCCACGCTTTCCAGCCAATAGTAATAGGTGCTCCCGGCATCCACTTCCGCGTCCGTGAAGTCATAACTGACCTGGGATCCCAGCCCGGTACCCTCATCGATGATGCTGGCATTGAGCCTCTGGGCCAGGGACACGGAGTCGTTGCTACCACGCAGGATGTTATATCCCAGATGGTTGGTTTCAGATTCCGTCATCCAGGCAATCCGCACAAACATATCCGCGGTGAGGACAGCCGTGAAGCTGCTGAGCTCGACGGGGAGGGTCTGGTTGTCGTTGACAACTACGGTTACATCACCCTTGGCATCGAAGTTTACACCGGCAAAGGTGTAATCAGGAGTGGTGGAGGGAATGGGATTGGGGCCAGCCAGCAGCTGGGTACCAGCCATAATCCAGCAATACCAGTCGGTGTTCCAGTCCATGGGCTTGAGCACCAGGACGTCCCACACTCCGGTGGCACTGATGGTGTAGATGAGGGCTGGGAGGCCGCTGTCTTCTCCCAAAAGAGCTGGAGGAACTGGTCCGCCGGGGGTGAATTCCACTCCATTGGGAGGCATGCCTGGGTTGCCTGGATCGATGGGAATGACTCCCTGAGAGGCCTCTTCGATGGAGACGTCGTCGATAAAGATGTTGTTGCCCCAGTCGCTTACGCCTTCAAAGAAGATGTATCCCACGCCTTTCATCAGGATCTCGGGAATTGGGAAGCTATACTTATACCAACCGGCTTCATCCACCACTGGTTCAAGGTCCAGGTGACGGTTTACAGTCCCCAACCAGGTAGCGGCATTGATATTGGTGATAGCACCGGCATAGACGTTAAGCTGGTCTGATTCAGAGGAATATCCCGAGTCGCGGTACATCCAGAAGCTAACCTGGTAATCGGCATCCCCAAAACTGAGAGGAGGCGTCACCAACATGCCTGAAGTTCCGTCGTTGTAGTTGTAGCAATTGAATTCCGCCATCGCTTCACCGCTGTGGGGCAGGCAATCTGGATTGGTTCCCACCAGAGTCCTTTCCCAAAGCCCTTCGCCTGGTCCGGAAATCTGCTGGTTGATCCATCCGGCCGGCGCGAAAGTGCTGCCGTCAAAGCTCTCTGCATAGGGGAAGCTGCTGACGCTGGGATCATAACCCTCGCCATCCAGTTGGATAATATGGGTGGATTTTGCACCAGAACGCTGGGAGGCTTTGGTTTCAGCGATGTTGTCGATAATTTGGAGGTTGGCTGTCATTATGCCTTCAGATTCAGGACCAAAGTTGACCGTAATCTGAGCTGTGGCGTTGCGGACCAGCGAGATATCCGCGGCCAGGGCTTCCAGGCTGAATTGATCAGCGTGGGTGCCTGTGATCGTGACATCGTCCATGTCTATAAAGAGAGTCCCGCCGCCGGTGTTGGTGATGGTAAACACCTTTGCAACCGAGTTTCCAGGCATCACTTGTCCATAATCCCAGGCTGTGGGATTGATCTGGAAAACCGGATCTGTTGCCAGCGGTGTGGCAGTCAGATCGAGGCTGAAAGTGAAGGATTGAGGGGCAGGCCAGGTGGAAAGAATCAGGTAGTATGTTCCTGCTGCAAGCTCAAGATTGGTGAGGGTAGCAACGGTTCCGCCATTTGTTGCTGAGCCAAGCAAAGGAGCCGGCGTAGTGGGATTGGGAATGGCCTGTGTGAAAAGCATCCCAATGTAGCTTCCAGTTACAGCTGTCAAAGTGCCACTCAAAGAGCTGTTAACAGCCAGGGTAAACCTCAGCACCATGTCGTCTCCACCTAGTGTCATGTCAAGCTTGACAAGACGTAAAGGGTAGAAATAGTTGTCTCACAAAGTGAGGTGATTATGATTAAGTACAAGATTACGTTATCAAAAGATGAAAGAGCAGAGCTTGAAGCCCTTGTTGACAAAGGGATTCATCATGTATCCAGATTTAAGGATGCTTTGATTTTGTTGAACTGTGATGAGGGTATAAATGCGAGAAAGTATCCTAATCGCGTGATAAGTGATGTGGCTAAAGTAAGCATGAAGACGATAGACAGAGTTAAAAAGAAGTTTGTGGAAGAGGGCTTTGATGCCGTCATGTACCCTGGTAAGTCAAAGCGTGTATATGTGAAGAAGTTTGATGGGGAACTGGAGGCACATTTAGTGGCTTTATGTTGCAGTGAGGCTCCCTCTGGATATGCCAAGTGGTCATTAAGGTTATTGGCAGATAAGATGGTTGAATTACAATATGTTGATGAGATCTCTCATGAAAGCGTCCGTCAGATTCTAAAAAAAACGAACTTAAGCCTTGGAAAAGCATAGGATGGGTGATTCCACCCAAGCAAAGCAGCGAGTTTGTAGCAAGAATGGAAGTTGTTCTGGATGTCTATAAAAGACCTTACAATAAGGATAACCCTGTGATTTGCATGGATGAAACTCCGAAGCAACTAATTGGTGAGACCAGAATTCCCATTCCACACAGTCCAGGTACACCGGCAAAGCATGATTATGAATACAAGCGTAATGGAGTCTGCAATATATTCATGGCCTCGGAGCCATTGAATGGCAAGAGGTATGTTCAAGTAACTGAATACAAGAAAAAGGATGACTGGGCTATATTCATGAAATCAATTGCAGATAAGTACAAAGATGCCAGAAAAATAACCTTGGTCATGGATAATTATGCAACCCACACAATGGGCTCATTCTATGAAGTTTTTCCACCTGAGGTAGCGAAGGCTCTGATTGATAGATTCGAGTTTATATATACCCCCAAACATGGAAGTTGGCTGAACATGGCAGAGATTGAGCTCAATGTGATGCAAAAACAATGCTTAAATAGAAGAATTCCAGATATTGCGATACTGCAGAGAGAAGTAAATGCTTGGACACGTGAAAGAAACAGTAAGAAATGTCAGATAAATTGGCAGTTTACCACTCAGGATTCAAGAACAAAACTGAAGCGTCTCTAT
>ERZ795031.1253-NODE-1253-length-26971-cov-12.744761_pt1 | contig 26971 bp, 26 predicted proteins | sample MGYA00375123_ERZ795031 | MGnify/ENA primary metagenome ERZ795031 (study PRJEB30166, sample SAMN05720159) | activated sludge metagenome | isolation source: anaerobic digester from wastewater treatment plant | place: USA | collected 2015-04-21 ...
TCGGAATTGACAATCTGGCCGCCAAGCCTGACGGCAAGCTCGACCGCCATGTCGGACTTTCCCGACGCGGTCGGACCCATGATGCAGATCACCCGTGGTTTCGTTGACAACGGTTCACCTGTCGAATTGTTTAAGCAGTTCGGCAAGCGGCGTGACGACGACCGCCTGACGACCGTGCGGACAGTACGATGACAGCGCCTGGTCGGCCATCGACGCAAGCAGCGCGGCCGCTTCAGGTGGGGACAGGGGATCCCCGGCGCGAACCGATGCATGACACGCGACCGTCGAGACGATCTTGCGCAGCAGGGCGTCGCCGGCAACGGCCGGGCCCTCGGATGCCGCATGCACGCCCTGGCGCACGATTTCCGCGACCGAACGGCCCTTCAGGATGGCCGGGACGGCCCGCACGGCGACCGAATCGCCGGAATAAGGCTCCAGGTCGAACCCCAGCCGATGCAACGCCGCCAATGCGACATCGAAACGTTCCATGTCCGCCGCGTCCAGCCTGACGATCTCCGGAAAGACCAGGACGTCGGATGGAACCTCGCCCGCCTCCAGCAGGTTCCACAGATGGTTGAAGTTGACACGCTCGTGGGCCGCGTGCTGATCAATCAGCACAAGATTTCCGGCCTGCTCGCACACAAGGACGGTGTTGCCGATCTGGCCCAGGTATCGTGGGGCCGAACGGCCTTCCGGCGCCAATCCGGGAATCGGCAGAACGGCTTGATCCGGCGTGCCGGCGATACCGTCCCTGGGTCCGAACGATTCCGGCCGGGCGGCAAAAACGGGTGGCCATTCCCGGAAGGATTCCGAACCACCGGATGCATGCGCCGCCTGTCCCGGGGCAATCCAGGGAGTCGATTCGATGACCGCGACCATTGCTTCATATACAAGCGCCTGCACCTCCCGTGGACGACGGAATCGAACCTCGTGCTTCTGGGGATGCACGTTCACATCGACCTCGGACGGCGCAAGCGTGATCGCGACAACGGCGACCGGGAACCTGCCGGCAGGCAGCAGCGAGGAATATGCGCCGACAACCACCCGCCGGATGGCGACGTCAACCACGGGACGCCCGTTTACAAGAATCACCGTCCTGCTGGCATCGCCGCGGGCCGCGTCAGGTGCTGAAAGAACACCTTCAACGGCGGCATCGCCGGTCTGCCTGGCAAAGGGATACATGCCGCCCTGGGCCCCAAGGACCATGGACGCACGGTCGCGAAGCGACTGGCAGGCTGGAAAATCGAGCACGGTCCTTGTACCCGACCGGTGGACGAAATGCAGCGCCGGGTTTGAGAGCGCGGCCTTCCTGACCGTGTCGGCCACCGCCATCGAGCGGGCCGATTCGGCCTTCTGGAACTTCAGTCGGGCCGGAACGTTGTAAAAAAGATCCCTGACCTCGATACAGGTGCCGACGGGACACGCGCACGGGCGCGAAACGACCTGGCCGTCGACTGCTTCAACCTGGGTGCCGGCATCGTCCCCCGAAAGCCTGGTACGCATCGTGAACCTGGAAACCGACGCGATGGATGGAAGGGCCTCGCCACGGAAGCCAAGCGTCGCAATCGACATCAGGTCTTCCATTGAACGAATCTTCGACGTCGCGTGGCGGCCCATGGCGGCCAGGGCGTCCTGTGGCGACATCCCGCATCCGTCGTCGATCACCCGGACAAGCCCCAGGCCGCCGGCCTCAATCTCCACGGCCACACGGCGGGCGCCCGCGTCGATCGAATTTTCAACCAGCTCCTTTACAACCGACGCGGGATTTTCCACGACCTCGCCGGCCGCAATCTGGTTAATCAGGAAATCGGGAAGTACCTGCACGAATCTGTCGGGCATCTGTCACCACTCAATCGGGCCCGATGAAATTATGGCAATGCGACACGGACGTCAACCGCCTGCGGTGCCGCGCCCGGTAGGGTGGATGACATTTCGCACGCACAACCGGCACCCTTTCGATGTATGATTCGGCGAAATCTTCGACCACGCCCGGAACAGGAGATACCGTGATTCCAGGAGACAAGCCGCCACCCCATTCGCCCGAAGTCGAGGCCGCGCTTATCGGTGCCGCGCTGGTCAACCAGCAGGCATTTCCACTGATTGCCGAGCAGGTGGCTGCCGAGGAATTTTACGACTCCAGGCACCAGCGAATCTTCGAGGCCATGTCGAAGCTGTTTACGGCAACCGTGGTGATCGACCCGGTGACCGTGGCAAACAGCCTGAAGGAATCCCGCAACCTCGAGGCCGCCGGCGGCACCGAGTACCTGGCCGCCCTGGTTTCCCTGTCGGTTCCACTGGACGGATGCGAACACTACGCAAGGATTGTCAGGACTTCCGCGGCACTGCGCCGAATGATTTTCACCGCGGCCGAAATTACTGCCGAGGCGTATAACGGCGGCTACGAACCGGAAGAATTCCTGTCCATGGCCGAGGAAAAGCTGCTGAAAGCGGGCGAGAAGCGCATTTCGAAGCAGGTTGTGCGCGTCGGCGAGATGTTTCCCGAGGCTCTTCGTCAAATCGAAATCAGGCGGGCCAACCACACCATGGCCGTCGGAATTTCGTCCGGTTACAAATCCCTGGACGGCCTGCTGACCGGATTCCACAATTCGGACTTAATCATCCTGGCCGCGCGTCCCGCCATGGGCAAGACGTCCTTCGCCCTGAACCTGGCGCTTAACGCCGCTTTCAACCAGAACAAGGCTGTCCTGTTCGTGTCCCTGGAAATGGGCATGAGCCAGATCGTTGACCGAATCCTGTGCGTCAAGACCGGCGTCGATTCCAAGCGCCTGCGGAGGGCCCAGTTCCTGGCCGCGCCCGACCTGAACCTGATCCGCAAGGCGACCGTCGATATGGATCAGACGCCGCTTTATATCGACGACACCGCGAAAATCGGAATGCTGGAACTTCGGGCAAAGGCCCGGCGCCTGAAGGCGATGGGCCAGCTTGACATGATCATGGTCGATTACCTTCAACTGATGGATCCGTCGGACAAGCGGGTCAGCCGTGAACAGCAGATTTCGGAAATCAGCCGTAACCTGAAGGCCATGGCGAAGGAAATGAACATCCCCGTCATGGCGCTGTCGCAGCTTTCCCGCGCCCCGGAAACACGACCGGGGGACAAGCGGCCGATGCTGTCGGACCTGCGCGAATCCGGCGCAATCGAGCAGGACGCCGACGTCGTCATGTTCCTTTACCGTCCCGAGTACTACAAGCGCCAGATAAAAAGCGAAAAATCGGTAAGACGTGGCAAGCCGGAAGAAACCGATGTCGCCACCGAGGATCAGAACATCACAAACCTGCTGGAAGTGATGGTTGAAAAACACCGAAACGGCCCGACCGGGGTCGCCAAGCTGTGCTTCATTCCCGAATCGATGTCGATTACGGACTGGACCGAGATCAACCCCGGGGACTACGGCGTGCGCTGAATCGATGACTAATCGGGATACTGCTGACGCATCGGGCGGCGTGAACGGCCGGAACGCTCGGTAATGGCCTTCACCATTGAATCGACGTCCGAAACGACGATGTCCGCACCCTTGTCCTTCAAGGCCGCGGAAATCTTCGGGTCATCGCCAAACGCAATCCCGATAAGCGTCATCCCGTATCGTTCCTTCAGGGAAGCCAGGTTCCTGCCTTCGACAGAGCAATCCCCGACCCACCCGATTCGCAGCACCGTTTCCAGCGCCTCCTGGGCCCTGGTCCGCTCGATCGCGTCCGCGACCCTGGTGCTGTAATCGGCCGCCTCGGCGCCACCGACCCCGAGGCTGCGGATCCAGACGACCTCCTCCGGATCGGCCATTCCCATGCCCATCGCGTCGGCGCTTACCACCACATCGACCGACCTTGCGATCCCGATGTTGTTCAGAACCCACTGGGCCTCGGACTGGTCACGCGAAGTGACGACCGCCACCGGACACTGACGGCGGATCATCTCGAAGTCCTGGGGATCGATGTATCCCTTTTCCCTGCGGATGCAAGCCTTGTCGGTGATGTACCGCCTTTCGACGCCGTACTCCTTCAGGAACAGTTCGTTTTCCAGATAGACTTCGGCGAAGATGCGCTTGACCAGGTTGTCCATCATGATGTGGCCTTCGGCCAGGACCAGCCACTGGTTCTTCAATGAACGCTGCCTGTTCAAGCCCTTTATGGCACCGCCCTTCGCGCGGAGAATTTTCGAAAACTCCTGGACGTTGCAGAGCTTCGAAAGCTCGCCAAGGCTGATGTTGACTTTGCCGGAATTCTTGACGGCATCCAGCAGATCGCGACCGTCGTAATCGCGGAAGTCATCCTCGCGAAGATCGATGGGAAGCACGTGGGCGGCAAAAGCCAGCAGCGCGTGGAATACGTCCGGCGGTTCCTCGAACTGCTGACGCGAAACGAATTCGGACACCTGTGGAATGGAATAGACCGGGCCGCCTTCGGGGCGCAGACCGACAATCATCGTCAGGTAAGCATCCACGGCCCTGCTGACTGCCGAACCGAGAGCATCGCTCCGATCGACCAGCGCGTCCTCCATGTCGAACACGACCAGGTCAAAATTCGTCAAATTCTGCATCATCACCTTCCCGCGCCCCGGCCGGACGCGACAAATGCTACTTCACGCCCGCCGGCACCCGGGCAGTCCCACCGAAAACCGGGACCACTCCCGGACAGGACCTTCCCTGGGGACATATCATGCCGGGAAAGTTCGGTTCGATACGCGAAAACTGGATTCCAGGCGCAGCCTGCAGTTCGGACGCCACATCGACAAGCATCATCGCGGGCGGGTCGCCGGCCGTCAGGAATATTTCGGCGACTTCCACGTGACCGGCCCCGACCGCCCCCATGTCCTGGAATGCCATGGCAAGGCTGGACGAAAATCCCCTTTCGGCGTCCCATGCGGCGAAATATCCGACCGAGCCAGGACCGATGGGCGATACCCCGGCAGAAAGATTGTCCGAGGCAAGTCCGGCCGCGGGATTCGGGAAAATGGAAGCCCCGGCGGGAGTCAGGAACACCCTGACCGTGCGATCCGTGGACAGCGTCCCGGTGGAACCGGCAACCATGATCGGGTTCGTGGTTCCCGGGGCGCCTGGCGTTGCGATCCTGAAATCGGAATACCCGGCTGCGGCGAGTGCCCGAAGCGCCTCAACCATCGTTCCGGCTGTTGCATCGGAATCGACCGCAATCAGTATCGAACGGCCGACACGATCGCCCATGCCTGTTCCCACCAGCGTCGGATAGACACCCTTTTCGAGCTTCCCTGTAAGCTCATGCAGAGCCTTCAGGCGTTCAGCCAACGTCGCCACCGACACGTCGCCCGCGGCATCATCCGGCTTGCCAGGCCGCCATGTCGCATCACCCGAGACAACCGTCATGAAAGCCTTGTCCCACTGAAGGACGGGGCGCAGGTAAACAGCCACGCCATCCTTCATGATCCTGGCGACTTCAAGCGGGGTGTATCCGGCCCCGATTGCGGAAACCGGCGTGCCCTTGCGCGGCTCGGCATCGACGACAAGGGGCAGGTCATAAAGTCGGCGTGCAAGACCCTTTTCCATCCTGGACGCGACGTTGGTCCAGGCCAGTTCATGAAGCCCGCCGTGCTTGCGTCCTTCGGAAATCCAGCGCGAAATCCGGGCCAGGTTGGCCGGGAACAGCGTCTGCATCAGGTCGGTGGTGGGCGGACTGGGCCACCCGGGAAGCCTTTCCAGCAGGACTCGCCCACGCTCGGTCGGCAGCGACGACGCGGCGGCGATAAGCGCGTTCGAAAGCGGCAGGGCCAGACACAGCCTGACGCTCTCGGCAAGCTCGTGCGTCCCGGCATCCGCCATGTCGATAAGGTCCTGCAACTGCTTGCCCCCACCCACGCCAAGGGCGGCCGTAAGGTGCACGTGATACCTGAACCACTCGTCGGAAACCATTTCAGCGGCGCCCGACAGGCTGGCCAGCATGAACCCGATCATGTTCTTTTCGCCGGCCACGACGTCGGCATCAAGCATGGCCGATGCCCCATGTATCGCGCCGTTGGCGGAAAGCCCAATAAGCTCAAGACCTTCCCTGATCATCAGGACGGCGCCTTCCTGGCCGTGCTGCTTCCATGACCTGGTCAGCGAAAGCATCGCGATTGAATATCCGGCAGAACCGGGCGGCTCGGAAAGCCCCTTCACCACGTCTTCCCACGGAACGGTCTCGCGATCCCTCGAACGCCGTTCGGAACACGCCGTAAGGGACACGGCCAGCAGCATCGTCAATGCAACAATCTTCAGGGTTCTTAAATCTGCCGCCACTGTGAACCTCGCCAAAAAGTCCGATCCGCGCTGAGTATATCCAATGATTGGATCCGTCGTCCATGCCGACCGGTCACGAACCTGGATCACTTCTGCAACTGTCATGCATCAAAAAACGGCACAAAGCGGGGAAATCAGAAATCCATGATTTCCTTTTCCTTGCGGGTGGCGATGTCGTCAACGGACTTGATCTGCTTGTCGGTTTCCTTGTCGATTCGCTCCTGGGCCCGCTTCTTCTCGTCTTCCGGCAGATTCTCAATCTTGTCGAGTTCGGCACGGCCATCCCTTCGGGCATTCCTGACCGCGATCTTGGTTTCCTCGCACATCTTCTTGACCTGCTTGACCAGGTCCTTGCGGCGCTCGGTCGTCAGCGGCGGAATCGGCAGGCGCACGACATCGCCGTCATTGTTCGGCGAAAGCCCCAGATCCGCGTTGATAACGGCCTTCTCGATGTACGAAATCAACTTCTTGTCCCACGGCTTGACCACGATCAGCCTGGGATCCGGCACCGACAGCGCCGCGACCTGCGACAGCGGCGTCGGCACGCCGTAGTACTCGACCTTCAGGCCTTCAAGCAGCGCAAGATTCGCGCGCCCGGTCCTGACCCTGGAAAGATCCCTTTCATAATTGGCGATCGCCTTCAGGAAAGCCTCGTCTAGATTGTCAAAAACCTGGTCAGTCATCATCACCCTCCATGCGAAACAATCGTTCCGACCGTATCGTCAATCACGGCCCGCTCAAGATTGCCGGGCTCGAGTATGGAAAACACCAGCAGCGGCAGGCCGTTTTCGGCACACAGGGTGGCCGCGGCCATGTCTATCACTCCCAGACCGTCGTCCAGAACCTGGCGAAAAGATAATTTATCATATCTGACCGCGTCAACATTTCGCGCCGGATCGGCCGAATATACTCCATCGACCTTCGTTGCCTTCATCATCACGTCGCACCCCGTCTCCAGGGCCCGCAGGGCGGCGCCAGTGTCGGTCGAAAAGTAGGGATGTCCAGTTCCGGCGCAGAAGATGACGACCGTGCCGTCGGAAAGAAGGCTATCAGCCCTTGCCCTTACAAAGGTCTCGGCGACCCTCGGCATTTCGATCGCGGTCATCACTGCCGACGGACACCCCTGGCGCTTCAGGGCGTCCGAGAAGATAAGCGCGTTCATCACCGTCGCCAGCATGCCGACCTGATCGGCGGTCGGCCGATCGAAGTTGCGCCCGAGCGTCGAAATTCCCCTGAAGAAATTCCCGCCCCCAATGACCATGCCGACCTGGACGCCCATCTGGCGTACCCTGGCCACCTCACCTGCAATGCGGTCAACGGTCGCCGGATCGATGCCCCCGGAACCCGGCCCCTGCAGCACCTCGCCGGAAAGCTTCAACAGAACCCGTCTGAACCTGCAAGTGCAGTTTGAACCAACGGCATTTTCGTACGTCACTGGAACCTCCGGCATTTTCTTGAAACGCGGATTCTTATGCTGGCGGGGATTATAACCGGGAAAGATCGAAATGGCCTAGAGTCCTTCACCCAGTTCGAAACGCATGAACCGGCGGACGCGGATGTTTTCGCCACAGCGGCCGACGACTTCGGTCAACAGATCCTTGACCTTCTTCGAATCGTCGCGGATATAGGGCTGCTCGAGCAGGCAGACTTCCGTGAACCACTTGGCCATCTTTCCTTCGATGATCTTCGCCTTCACTTCCTCGGGCTTCTTCACGTCTTCCATCTGGCCCATGAAGATGTCCTTCTGGGCGGCCATGTCGGCCTCGGGAATGTCTTCCGGCTTCAGATACTTCGGGTTCATGGACGTGATCTGGAGCATCACTTCCTTCACGAAATCCTGGAAACCTTCCGATCTTGCGACGAAGTCGGTTTCACTGTTGATTTCCACCAGAACGCCGATGCGGCCGTCGCCGTGGATATAGCTGGCGATCTTGCCGTCCTTCGCCTCGCGGCTCATCTTCTTCACGACCGCCGCCTGGTTGCGCTTCTTAAGGTATTCGATGGCGCCGTTCATGTCGCCATTGGAAGATTCAAGCGCGTTCTTGCAATCAAGAATGCCGGCGCCGGTCATTTCACGGAGTTCCTTCACAAGCTTGCTGTCGATAGCCATAAGAACTTCTCCTTGTATTTTGGGGCCCAAAAAGGCCATTCATCGGAACGTGACTGGATCACTCGTCCGCGGTCGGGGCGGCTTCCGGCTCCTCGGCCTTGTGCGCGCCGCGGAAGACGATTTCCGGACCCTTTTCATCGACGGAAGGAACCGAACCCCACTCCTGGCCGCCGGTCTTGCGATGCTGCGCGCCTTCGATGCAGGAATCGGCGAAGCTCTTCATGATGAGCTTGATCGACCTTATGGCGTCGTCGTTGCCCGGGATGACGTACGAAACGTTGTCCGGGTCGCAGTTCGTGTCAACAAGGGCGACCACCGGGATGCCGATGCGGTTGGCTTCACGAATCGCGATCTTCTCGCGGTTCGGATCGAAAACGACCATCGCGCCGGGGGTTGCCTTCAACTGGCGCAGACCGCGCAGGTTCTTCAGCATCCTGGCCTGTTCCTTTTCCAGCCTGACGACTTCCTTCTTCTGAAGGCGTTCAACCGATCCCTCGGCCAGCAGCTTGTCGATTTCGTCGATGCGATCCAGCGACTTGCGCAGGGTGACGAAATTGGTCAGCGTGCCGCCCAGCCAGCGGTTGGTGACGTACGGCATGCGGCAGCGGCGGCATTCTTCCTCGACCACCGACTGAGCCTGGGCCTTCGTTCCGACGAACATTACGGTCTCGCCTTCCGCGGCCGTGCGGCCAAGGAAGTTCAGCGCGTCGTTAAGCAGCCGGGCCGTCTGCTGAAGGTCGATGATGTGGATGCCGTTCCTGGCGCCGAAGATGTACTGCTTCATCTTCGGGTTCCAGCGATTTGTCCTGTGACCGAAATGGACGCCGGCTTCGAGAAGGGATCTGATGGATACCTTGGGCATTGGAACCTCCGTTTATGCCTCCATCCCGGCTCTGTCGGCACGCGGCCGCCACGGGGTCTGCCAGGATGTGTGAATTTCCCGCCGGCACAATGCGCGACGGGATGGCCAACCGGTACAGAACCGGAAGGGGCCGGATGTTTACCACAATCCGTTTTGAAATTCAACAACCTGTGTTCGCAGAACTAAAGAAAAAGCTGCCGGGCGAAGTGAAGGATTCTTTCGCGTTCCTGGTACGTTGCTATTGCGGTTCTGATGCGATCGCGCAGTTCGCGGGTGCGTTCGACCGACTTCTTCGCGAACGCCGCCCGCCCCTCTTCCGACAGGCCCTTCAGGTATCGGGCGGTATCGCGCCTGGCGTCCATCAGGGATTTCATGTTCATGGTCACGTATTCCTGCAGCCCCGCGACGGCCTTGTCCGTGTCCCCGGGGTGCTTGGCAAGAATGTCCGCAAGGCCCTGCAGGTGCGTAACCTGGGCGTCGATTATTCGCGCCTCCGGGCCACCGCATGAAACCAGCCCGGAAACAATAACGATTGCGGTAATGATGTTAAGTGCGAAAGGGGGGACTTGAACCCCCACAGCCTTGCGACTACTAGAACCTGAATCTAGCGCGTCTGCCAATTCCGCCACTTTCGCAGCAATCAAAGCGGGAAGCATTTTATTTCCATCCTCGACGGTTGTCAACAGGTTCCTTGATACCGATCCGCGTCCGACCTGTGCCACGACACGAACCATCATCGACCGCGGTACGATACTGGAATTCCCCTGGCCTTCAGCGCCAGCCTTGATGCGGCGAACAACAGGCTCGACATGCGGTTCAGCACCGCCAGTTCCCATCCGATCGCTGCGCCGTCGCCCAGGACGCCGAAAAGTTCAACAACCTCCCTTTCGGCCCTGCGGCAGACAGCCCGCGCAACGTGCAGAAGCGCTTCCGACCTGGATGAACCCGGGATTACGAACCCCGAGACAGGGCCGGCCGCCCGTTCCATTTCAACGGCAAGCTGCTCGATGCCGGCCTGGATCTGCGGGGCTTCAGGACATTCCCGTCCCGGCGCGGCGAGAGATGCGGCAAGAAGCCAGCATGCGTTCTGGACGGTCTCAAGCGAACGAACCGCCAGATCACGGTCGGGCCCGGGCGGCAGCGACTCAAGCACCTCGACCCTGGCAAGGCCGGCGAAGCAGTCAAGTTCGTCAATCGCACCGTAGGCGGACACCCGGTCGGAACCTTTCGAGACCATGGTTCCGTCGCCAAGGCTGGTCATGCCCGAATCACCCGACCTTTGCCGCGGATTCTCCATCAGCCCTGCCCCGAACCGGCGGCCTTTCTTGCAAGAACCCGCCTGGTGAATCCGCAGCCTTCGCGCTGGCACATCACCGTCCTCGTGCCGCGGAAGCTGCGCACGAAAAGCACCGGCGCGCCGCACTCGGGACAGGTCTCCTCAAGCGGCTCGTAGCTTGTGATGAAACGGCAGCCGGGATACGCGCTGCACGAGAAAAACTTCTTTCCCTTCTTCGACTGTCGCTCAACAAGCCTGCCGGCACATCCATCGACCGGACAGCGTTCCCCGCGGGAATACGGCATGGTGAAACGGCAGTCCGGATAGCGGCTGCACGCCACGAACTTCCCGAACTTGCCGGACCTGATCTGCAGCGGCGCCTGGCATGTCGGACAGGTTCCCACGTCGGGGCTTTCCCGGACGACCACGTGGCCCTTCACGTCCCGGTCGAACTCGCGGGTCACCCTGCATTCGGGATAGCCTTCGCAACCAAGGAAGGCGCCGTTCTTGCCAAGCCTTATCAGCAGTTCCTTTGAGCACTCGGGACACCGAACCCCGGACGGAACCGCATCGACCTTGACCGACCGCATCTCGCCCTGGGCCTGCTCAAGAGTCCTGCTGAACTCAAGATAGAACTTTTCAAGCAGTTCAAGCCTGTCCAGGCGCCCTTCCTCAATCAAATCCAGATCCTGCTCCATCCTGGCCGTGAAATCGTAATCGACGACTCCGCGGAAATGCCCGGAGAGAAGATCGTTGACGATCCTTCCAAGCTCGGACGGACGAAGCCTGCCCTCATGCTTGTAGACGTACGACTTGTCCTGGATTGTCGAAACGATGGACGCGTACGTTGACGGACGGCCGATACCGCGTTCCTCGAGTTCCCGCACCAGCGTGGCTTCGGTGAACCTCGGGGGCGGCTCGGTGAACTTCTGCTCGGTCAGAAGGTCGTCAAGCAGCAGCGCATCGCCTTCCACCAGCGAACTGGGCAGCCGCTGTCCGCCATCGCCCTCATCTTCCGGTTCCGAGGTCTCGACATCCTCGAGCCTCGCCGACTTGTCCAGCCTCCAGACCGCCAGCCAGCCGTCGAACTTCATCACCGAGCCGGCGGCCCTGAACTCGGCCCCGGCCGCCTCGATATCGACCGTTGTCTGGTCAAATATGGCCGGACGCATCTGGCACGCCAGGAAGCGGTTGTAAATCAGTGCATAAAGTTTCTGTTCGTCGCGTTCCAGCACTCCCTTCAAGGATGCCGGAGTTCTTTCGGCGGAAGTAGGCCGGATCGCCTCGTGCGCATCCTGTGCGCTGCGGCGGTTCCTGTACTCAACCTGCCGGGCCGGAACGTAGTCGGGACCGAACTGTGACGCGATCACCGAGCGCGCCTCTGTCACCGAATCCGCGGACAGTCGCACCGAGTCCGTTCTCATGTACGTAATCAGGCCCACGCGGCCTTCGTCGCCAAGGTCGACGCCTTCATAAAGCCGCTGCGCCACCGACATCGTGTGCGACGGCGAGAAGTGCAGAAGGCGCGACGCGTCCTGCTGCAGGCTGCTTGTTATATATGGCGGCGATGGCGCCCTTGGGCGATCCTTCCTGACCAGGCTGGCAATCCTGAAACTGGCCTCGCGAAGCCTTTCAACAAGTTCGAACGTAACGGCCTTGCCGGACAGTTCGGCCTTGCGCCCGTCAATCTTGCGCAGAAGAGCCTTGAACGGTTTTGACTGGGCCTCGTCCTTGTGAACAACCGCGTGGACCAGCCAGTACTCCTTCGAGTCGAACGCCTCGATTTCCCGTTCACGTTCGACCACCAGCCTGACCGCGACCGACTGAACCCGCCCGGCCGAAAGCCCGCCCTGCACCTTCTTCCACAGAATGGGAGAAATCTGATAACCGACCAGCCGATCCAGCGTCCTTCTGGCAAGCTGGGATTCGTACATCAGCACGTCCAGATCCCTTGGGTGCTCCAGCGCCTTCCTGACGGCGTCTCTGGTGATTTCGTGAAAAAGGACTCGGCGGGCCGATGGAACCACCTTCTTCAGTTCCTCGGCGATATGCCACGCTATGGCCTCTCCCTCACGGTCGGGGTCGGTTGCGATAAATACTTCATCGGCCGTCGATGCCGCCTTCTTCAGGCGATCGACAATCTTCTTCTTTCCACGCACGACTTCCAGCTTCGGCGCGAAGCCCTTCTGGATGTCGATGCCCAGCGAGCTCTGCGGCAGGTCCTTGATGTGACCGGCCGATGCCTCGACCTCGTACTTGCCGGAAAGATACTTCTTTATGGTGGTCGCCTTTGCCGGCGACTCGACGATTATCAGCGGTTTGCCCACGAAAACTCCTTAACGTACGCGTTCGCGCACAAAAACATACCCGCCATCGGAAAAATCAACAAAATTTTTTTCGCCCCTGGCCCCGGGCGCAGGCTGGAGACAAGGTCACAGAGCAACAGACAGGTGATCCACACGACCTGGCCCTGGACGCAGGCCGGAGGACAAGAATGAAACGGCGCGACGCGTCTTGTGATGGATTCAAAATTCAGGGTAAAGAAAAGACGTGATCCCGCGAACAGGAATCAATACGGACCGTTGATCCGGCAAGCCCCCCCGAGCTGCGGTTCCGTTCGACGAACCCCGTTTCGTCGCTTACCAGGAGCCGTGCGAGCCGTGGGAACCATGCGAACCGTGGGAGCCGTGCGAGCCGTGCGAGCCGTGCGAGCCGTGCGACCCATGGGAAGCATGGGAGCCGTGCGAGCCGTGCGAGCCGTGCGAGCCGTGCGACGCGTGCGAGCAGTGCGTCTGCGTTCCGAAATCGGATGCAGCGGCAGCCTGATCAGCATCGCCTGCGGCCAGGGCCTGGCCACTGGTGCCGGCCATCAGCATAAATGAGCCGATAGCAGCAGCCTGTCCACGGGTGATCTTTCCCTCTTCGCTCGAGAGGAAGTCCTGAATCCGCTTCTTGAAGGTGGGCACTCGTTTCGAGGCCATAATTAATCCTCCGGAAAACCGCTTTACGATTATCAGATACCGCAGCCCCCAATGTCAAATCTTTTTGCGGGAATCCGCAAAAGCCCCCCGATGACCGGGAATAAAGGATTCTACAGGGTTTGCGTGATGTTGTGCAAGCGATTATTCAGGGTTCGGGGCCTGGTTGGAAGAGTCGATTGCGACGGGCTCGGCCGTCGCTTCGACAACCGCGGGATTCGCCGCTTCCGGCGCGGCCGCCTCTGCGGGCGCGGGTTCACCATTTTCCAGTCTGGCAACGATGACCGGCTCGTTGAAGCGGACATCGTTCATCCGGACGCAGAAAAGGATTTCGTCGCGGTCGAACTCTTCGAGCAGGACATCGATGAACGCGTGGGCCCTTTCGTCGGGAATCTCGGTGATCGACTCGACATCCTCGCTGATTGTCGAAACCAGTTCGTGCATGGCGTCATAGACGTCTCGCCTGGTCTGGTTCCACAGAAGGGTGATGATGTCCCCGATCACCTCGTTCTTCCTGGTAAAAATTTCGAACGCCAGCGCCGTGACCACGCGCTTGCGACCAAGCATCTGCGGCCTGTATCCCTTGAAATGCCTTGCGAAGGCCATCGGATCCAGGCGACGGACATGCTCGATCAGCATGAACAGGTCCAGCGGCTTAACCAGCTTGTCGAACCTGGACTCAAGCTTGCCGATGGCATCAATTGAAGTCATTTGGGCTCCTTTCGGTTAGTCTGGTCAGGCGACGACCTTCTTCACGAAGTCGGCAAGCTCCGGACCGCGAACCGGCTTCAGGTCGTAACGGACGCGAACCATCTTGCGGTCGTCCTTAAGCAGCTTGCGAAGATCGATCGGCGTTCCGACGATGATCAGGTCGGCCGGGATCTTGTTGACGGTGGCGTTAAGGTCGGCAAGCTGGGATTCCGAGTATCCCATCGCGGGAAGGATGCCGGCGCAGTGCGGGTACTTCTCGTACGTGGCCTTGATCGAACCGACCGCATACTTCAGCGGCTCGACGATTTCCGCGCCGCCACGCTTCGCGACGACCCAGCCGGCGCCGATCTTCATGCCGCCGTGGGTAAGGGTCGGGCCGTCCTCGACGACCAGAACCTTCGTGCCCTTCAGTTCGACCTGCTCATCAAGGGATACGACCGATTCCGCTTCGACGATCGGGGCCTTCGGGTTCCACTTGGCCACCGATGCCTTGACGACTTCAAGATCTTCCGCGGTCGCGGAGTCGATCTTGTTGATCACGAGGACGTCCGCCATCAGCAGGTTCGCCATTCCCGGGTAGTAACCGACTTCGTGTCCGGGGCGCAGCGGATCGAGCACCGTCACGAAAAGGTTCGGCTTGTAGAACGGCATGTCGTTGTTTCCGCCGTCCCACAGGATGACGTCGGCTTCGGCCTCGGCCGCCTTCAGGATCGCGTGGTAATCGACGCCGGCGTAAACGATCGACCCGGCTTCGATGTGGGGTTCGTATTCCTCGCGTTCCTCGATCGTGCACTTGTGCTTCGCAAGGTCGTCATAGCTGGCGAATCGCTGGACGGCCTGAACCGCCAGGTCGCCGTACGGCATCGGGTGGCGGATGACCGCGACCTTCAGGCCCATCTTGTGAAGGATGTCGGTGATATAGCGCGACGTCTGGCTCTTGCCGCAACCGGTGCGGATTGCGCAGACGGCGATGACCGGCTTCTTCGAAACCAGTTCGGTGTCACGGGAACCGGCCAGCACATAGTTGGCGCCGGCGGCAATCGCCCTTTCACCGATTTCCATCACGGTCTGGTGGGACACGTCGGAGTAAGAGAAAACGACGTCGTCAATCTGGTGTTCGCGAATAAGGCTTTCGAGTTCGCATTCCTCGACGATCGGGATGCCATCCGGGTAAAGGTTGCCCGCCAGGACTGCAGGGTACTTCCTGCCAGCGATATCGGGAATCTGCGCCGCCGTGAAAGCGACAACCCTGAACGCGTCGTTATCCCGGTAAAGACAGTTGAAGTTATGGAAATCGCGACCAGCGGCTCCCACGATTACGACCTTCCTCGGATGACCAGCCATCTGAAACCTCCCAGTGTTCCGTTATGAGTCAAACATGCCCCCGGGGGCGTGCGTCATTTTATCGACTGACTACTTAAAGTAAAGGGGGGACGGCGCCGATTGTGGCGGCCTTAACGCGATGGCCCCTTGAACCTGCGGGCGCACCCTTCAATCAGCGGGCAGATTGAACACTTCGGTGAAACCGGGGTACACACCGACTGACCGAAAGGAACCAGAATCCGGTTGATTTCCTTCCAGTACTTCAGTGGAAGCCGGCTTCTCAGGACTTCTTCGGTCTGAACGGGATCCCGGGTGTCAATCAGGCCAACCCGGTTGGGAATCCGGTGGACATGGGTATCGACGCAGATGGCGTCGATGCCGAAACCTTCCGCAAGAACCAGGTTGGCCGTCTTGGGGCCGACGCCTGGAAGAGCCAGCAGGGCGTCCATGTCCGCGGGAACCTGCCCGGCGTGCCTTTCGATCAGCAGGCGTGAGACCTCGACGATCCGTTCGGCCTTTGTCGGATGGAAGTTCGCTGGGAAGATGGCGGCGGAAACGGCCGGGGCCCCAAGGGCAATCATGGCCTCGGGCGAGTCCGCCAGGGCGAACAGGCGTTCAGACGCCGGGCCGGTCACCTGATCCCTGGTTCGAAGGCTTATCAGGGTCGCCACAAGCACCTTGAACGGGCTTGACGTAATCGCACCGTTCATCGAGACGGCCGGACCGGGAACGTCCGCGATCGCGGCCCTTACCCCATCCATGAACCAATCCCATCGGCCCGCGTCTTTCATTCGCCCTGATCCGCCAGCCATCGTTCGCAATCAATCGCGGCCGCCGCGCCCGACCCGGCCGCCGTCGTCGCCTGCCTGTAACGGGAATCTGCCACGTCACCGCACGCAAAAACGCCTTCAATCGAAGTGCTGGTGTGATGAGACAGCCTTATATAGCCCTGCTCGTCCAGATCAATCTGACCCTTGAATATCTCCGTAGCCGGTGCGTGACCGATCCCCAGGAACATCCCCTGAACCGCAAGAACACTGGATGAACCGGATTTCACATCGCGCAGCAGCAAGCCGGCGACCGACTTGCCTTCGTCGTCCGAAATGACTTCATCGACCACGGAATTCCAGACGAACGAAACCTTCGGATTGGCCATTATCCGCTGCTGCATGGCCTTCGACGCGCGAAGCTGATCCCTTCGGTGCACCAGGAAAACGCGGTTGGCAAACCTGGTCAGATAACAGGCCTCTTCCAGCGCCGTATCCCCGCCGCCAATCACCGCCACGTCCTTTCCACGGAAGAAGAAACCGTCACAGACCGCGCACGCGCTGACACCATGACCGCGCAGGGCCGTCTCGCTCGGGAGCCCCAGATACCTGGCCGTGGCCCCTGTCGCGATGATCACCGAGTCGGCCTGAACCGTCTCGGAACCGTCAAGCTCAACCATGAAGGGGCGGGACGCAAAATCGACCGCGGTCGCCGATGAAAAGCGGCATTCGGCGCCGAACCTGGTCGCCTGGCGCCTCATCGCGTCCATCAACTCCGGACCGGAAACGCCGTTCTCAAAACCGGGAAAATTTTCGACTTCGGTGGTTGTCAGAAGCTGCCCGCCAGGAGCCGGCCCTTCCAGAACCAATGGCGAAAGACCCGCCCTTGAAGCATAGATGGCGGCTGTAAGGCCCGCCGGACCGGAACCGATGATGACCACTTTCCTTTGCATCGGGAACCCCTTGCGTCTTCGCGAGTATTATCAGCGAACCCCTCGATCCGAATCCTGAACGACCAGGGAAACTACCATTTGCATTGATTTGGCGAAAGTAAAGACTGGGAAACGGGATTGTTTTCAATAGCCTTCAGGCATCAGGACCTTGGCCCCGACTTCGAATTCACGGTTGGCGTACGTCACGATGCAGAGTGACGAGCTGTCGCGGGCTTCGATTACCAGAAGCTCGCCATACTTCTCTTCCGGGAATTCCTTGCGGGCCTTCTTCTTGATTTTCTTGTTGTGCCGATCGACGCCGTCCCCGGTCGTCACAACCATGAAACGGTTGCCGGCCATGACCTCGTCCTTCGAACCCTTATCGATCATCACGTAATGATACTCGCCAAGGAACCTTACACCCTCAATCGAGGCGATGATTGATCCGACCACTTCCTTCGAGTTGGAAACCGGCGGAACCATCTTCTGAACAGGCGCGAACGCCATCACCTTGTCGTTTCGATAGATCTCCTCGAACGACTTCATGATGACGGCCTTGTTCATGTCCTTTTCCGTGTCGGTGACCTTGGCCATTCCCAGATACTTGATTTCGAACCCAAGCTTCTTCTTCGTGACCGGATGCTTAACCCTCTTGCCCTGGCGATAGATAAGAACCAGGTCGCCGCGGTTGATGCGACGTGCAGTGTCGAACTTGATATAGATGTCGTCGCGTTCCCCGAGCATTTCCTTTTCCTCGCGGGAATGGCTGATGACGCCGGACGCCTTGACCTCGTCCTCCGACATGTATCCGACTCGTCGGCCAAGCGCCAGTTCGTCCCTGACGCCTGGATCGAACCTGGATTCGGACATTGCATACCCGCCCTTGTCATCCTTCACCGGCTTCGGCGGGACCAGATATACCCTGTCACCCGGGAAGATCCAGTTCGGATTCGTGATGTGCGGGTTGAACGACCACAAGGTCGGCCAGTACCACGGGTCGGAAAAGAACCGATCCGCGATGTCCCACAGCGAGTCACCGCCTTCCGCGACATAGACGTTGACGTCGTCGATGCTGCCGCTGACCTGGATTTCCTGGGCCACTGCGCCTGAAACCCGAATCGCGGACAGGAGCCCGACGGAGACTACTAGGATTGCCCTGGTCACGCGGTCAAGAAATCCTGCGTTCATGAATTCCTCCCTGGAAACCGTTTTCAAGCGGCCCGGCCAGTGATCCGGGACGCCGGTCGCTACTGCATCTTGCCGATCAGCCTGGTCGCCACGGCGGCAGCCTCGCTGTCCGGATAAGTCAGGATGACAGCGTCGTACATGCGCCTTGCGTCAGACATCCTTCCAAGGTTCTGATCCGAAAGACCGACCTTCACCATCGCGTCCGGAACCTTGTTGCCGTCCGGATATTCGGTCACGACGCGCATGAACTCCACCCTGGCCTTTTCGTATTCGCGCCGGTCGTACCAGCATTCGCCCACCCAGTAACGGGCGTTGTCCGCATAGGCGTGACGCGGATTGTCGATGACGAACTGGTTGAACGCCTCGCGGGCATCGTCAAGCCGACCCTCGCCGTACAAGCTGTAGGCGGCCTTGTACTGTTCAAGCGCCATGGCCGCCGCCTTCTTGGCGACATCCGCAGGCTTTTCCTTCCTTGCCGGCGGCGGTGGAGGCGCCTTCTTCTCCGTCCTGGCAGTACTCTTCGCCACCTTTGACGAACCCTTCGACTTTGACGGCACCACCCGGCCCATGTCGTCAATTCCCTGATAGGAATCGGCGATATCAAGCGACCCGCCATCAATGGGCTCGGCCGAAGGCTCGGCAGCCTGAACAGCGCGGTCGTAATCCTCGAATGCATAATCGGTCGGGTAAGGCTCGGAAGTGTCCGACCCCGCGACGAAATCGACCGGTTCCGGCGCCGCGTCGCCAGGTTCAAGTTTCATAACGGGCAGGCTGGAAGCTGGCGCGGCAGGTGCCGAATAGGATGGCGTCACGTATGGCTGTGAGCCGCCGCGCATGCCGGCAAGGCGCTGGGTCTCGACTTCGTCCTGAAGCAGCAGAATCCTGTTTTCCAGTTCGTCAATCCTTCCCCGAAGCGCGTTGTTCGTTCGTGAAAGGGTCTGAACCCTCATATCCATCTCGTCGAAACGAACCGTCATCTTATCGATATTGCCGGCGCAGCCAGGCATGGCCGACAGCAGGAGACATACGATGACGGCTGGCGCGAACTTCATCTTCAACCCACCTTGAACACTGCATTTTCCCGAAACGAAGGGACAGTCCGGCATCCCGGCACCACTTCCCTGCATGGATTGTATTGCCGATATCGCGGTGCAGCCAAGAAGACGACCGACGAGTGCCGGACGAATTTCTCAAATCAAAGCCTGCGGAACGGCCCGCAGGCTGCCGTAGTTCTTGACACGGGCAGGCTTCCGGTAATAATCTTGCGCATGGTCTTTGTTCCGTGCGCAGGAAAGTACTTTCCCCGCATATTTCAGGAGGTTTTCATGAAACTGGCCAGAGTGTTGACCATCGTTTTCGCAATTACGTCCCTTCTGACCCTTGTCGCCTGCGGGCCCAAGTACCCGAACTGCGACAGCGACAAGCAGTGCAAGGAAAAGGGCGAATACTGCTATGACAAAAAGTGCGTGAAGTGCATCGACGATTCGCACTGCGCCCAGATGGGGCCGTGCGGCAAGTGCAGCGCGAACCACGAATGCAAGCTGCCGCTTGGCGAAATCGGCGACTGCTGCTCGCTCGACGGCGACTGCAAGAGCAGGCACTGCCTGGTTGCCGGCGGCGCCGAAACCGGAAAGTGCGTCCAGTGCAAGGAAAACCCGGACTGCGGCACCGGCATGAAGTGCGTCAACAACAGTTGCGTCCCGGACGTCGAATGTTCGTCCGACACGGACTGCGGCCAGGGTCGCAAGTGCGACGGCGGCAAGTGCGTCGTCGATCTCTGCAAGATGAAGCCGGCCTACTTCGATTTCGACGAATACGAACTGCGCACCGATTCGCGCGAGGCCCTGGACAAGAGCCTGTCCTGCATGAAGGAACGCGGCATCGAAAACGTTTCCATCGAAGGTCACTGCGACGATCGCGGTTCCGACGAATACAACCTGGCCCTTGGCAACAGGCGCGCGGCAGCCGCGAAGAAGTACCTGAAGAAGATGGGCGTCAAGGACAAGAGCCTCTCGACCATCAGCTACGGCGAGGAGCGCCCGACGTGCATGGATGCGACGGAAAGCTGCTGGAGCAGGAACCGCCGCGCCGAAATCGTCGAGAAGTGACCTGACTTGTCCGGCCAGCCCGGGCCATTTCCCTGGAAGCTTCAACATGGGCTTCGATCATCTTGCCATTCATAGAATCTTCATTGCGGTCGCATTGGTTCTGACCCAGTCGGGTTGCGCGTCGGTCTGGCACCTGGAAGACGTGGTGACGCGTGTGGCCAGGGTTGAAAGCGATATCGCCGAAATGAAGAAATTGCAGGCCGACGACCAGCAGAGACTGGATCGGCTGCACAAGGACATGGTCGAGGCCGAGGAGACCCTTCGCAGAAGCGGCGCTCACCTTGGCGACGACATGGATGCGATGAAGCTCGAGGCCGCGAGGTTGAAGAGCGCGGACGAGGAGCTTCGTTTCAGCCTTTCCCGGACGGCGTCCGAGGTTGGCCTGATTAAGCGGGCACTATCGGAAAGGCTCGGCGTCCAGACGCTGGACATCCCCGAGGACGTGCTGAAGAACCCGGAAAAGCTCCTTGCGGCCGCTCAGGACGCGTTCGATTCATCTGACGACAGACGCGCAATCGAGCTTTGCGGCATCGCCATTGCCCGGTATCCCGACGGGGTGACGGCGGCAAGGGCGACGAACCTGCTTGGGGAAATCGCTTTCAGGGCTCAGAACTGGGCAACCGCGGTGCGCGAATTCCAGCGTGTTCACAACTACTCGAAAACCCTGAAGGAAATTAACGGCAACCAGGCCCTGCTGCGAATCGGCGAAGCACTGGAAAAGCAGGGAAGCTGCGCCAAGGCAATCGAGATCTACCAATTCCTGGTTGACCAGAAGAGCCGGGCGGCAGAGGAAAAAACCGCCGAAACCCGCATCAAGAAGCTTAAGAAGACCTGCAGGTAATCAAAGCTGCCGGTCCTTGCCGACGGAACCGCATCATGAAGTGGCAGGGCATTGCCGGCCTTGGCGTCAGCGTCGCATTCCACATCGCAGTCATAGTGTCCCTTGCCCTGCTGGTAACCGTGAACCCATCCGATTCGTCCAGGAAGGTGCCGATCGGCCTGAAGGTTGTCGATAAGAAGGCCGCCGAAAAGGAAGCTGCGGCAATGGTTCAGGCTGAAAGCGGGCCGGCGGTGGCCGGAAGCGACCGGGAAGCGGGCGGCCGTCGAAAGGCCAGGCTGGCGGCGACGGCCGGGCCTGTGGTCAAGGTCGATAGCCAGGAACCGGTTCCGCAGGCCGACCAGGGAAGGGAGTCCGGCCCCGTAAATGCCGCATTGAAGCAGGAAGAACCGGTGCCCGCTGATGTCGGGGGGTCGGGGGCCGTTGCACCGGAACCACCCGCGCCGGGCCAGGGTGCCGAATCCATGACGTCTCACGGTGTCGGTTTGGCCGGCATCGCCTCAAGCGATGACCCGGACGAAGGTCGCTGCGTCGGCGCGTGCGGTGGTCGCGGCGTTCAAGGGGGCGGTTCTGCGGACACGGCCCGGAATCCATCTCCCGGCTCAGCAGGTGGTGACGATGGAACCGGACGGTACGCCCTGATGGTCAGAAAGCTGCTTGAGCGCAGGGGTGCTTACCCCGGAACCGCCAGGAGGCTTGGACTGGAGGGCCTGGTAAGAATGACTGTCACCGTTGACGCGGACGGTTCGATCCTGGACACGGAAATTGAACGTTCATCCGGGTTCCGCGAGTTGGATCAGGCGGCCCTCGCATCGGCCAGGGACGTTTCCGGACTGCCGCCGCCACCCGGCGGACGCCCGTTGAGGATCCTGATCCCGGTCAGGTTCTCGATGCGGAGGCTGTGACCGACCGCCTCGGACCCTGGTCGGACGGGATCCTTCCCCTTTTCAGACGGTAGTAATAGGTCGATCTTGGAAGACCGCTCGCGCTAATTTCATCGGCTCTTGAACTGGCCGGCACGGACGCTTCATCACAGCCGGGAGCGTGAAACACCCGCCCCTGCTCCAGGGCCGCGTTGACCAGGCGTTCGCTGGACATTCCATCCAGGCTGGCAAGCATCACCCGTTCAACCACGTTCCTGAATTCACGCACGTTTCCGTGCCATGGCCAGCGACGAAGCAGGTCGATCACCTGGGGGGATGGCTGGGGAACCTGATCGCGCACGCCCTGGACGGCGGCCGCGGAGAAAAGTCGCAGAAGGCACGGGATGTCGGCCGGGCGCGACCGCAGGGGCGGCATTCGAATCACGTGACAGGCAAGACGCTCCAACAGATCCAGGCGCAACCGGCCGGAAGCAATCCCCTCGATCGGATCAAGGTTGGTGGCCGCGACGACCCTGGCCTTCAGTTCCACGTCCCGACCGCCACCGAGGCGCCTGAACTTCCTTGTATCCAGGGCGCGCAGCAGTTTGACCTGAACCCATGCCGGCGCCTCGCCGATTTCATCAAGGAACAGCACGCCGCAGCCGGCGGCTTCAAGCGCGCCGGCCCGGGAATCGACCGCACCCGTGAAGGATCCGCGCATCCATCCGAAAAGCTCTGCTTCCGCCAGGTCGCCCGGAACCGCACCCATGTTGATCCCATGCATGGATCCGGCGATGCTCCCCAGGTACTCGGCAACAAGTTCCTTGCCGGTTCCCGACTCGCCCAGGATCAGAACCGAAGCGTTTGAAAGCGCGGCCGCCGCCGCCGAATGCATCACCTGGAGCATCGCGTCCGATGCCCCGGCCATCCGTCCAAGCCTTGCTTCCCGGATGCCACCAGTCCCGAACCTTGCCGGAAGGCAGGAATAGACAGCCGCCCCGACGCGGGCCGCCCGTCCCGGGCCGATCAGGATCCCGCCCACGGAGACGCCGTCGGTTCCGGGAGCCGCATACCTGCCGTCGCCGATGAAGCGGCCGCCCGACAGGCCGAATTCCCATGACGCGAAGCCTTCCGGGCCACTGCCGCAGACAATCCATCCGTCCTTCATGATTTACCCCGTCCTGAAGCTGTCCGTGGCATCAGATTCGATTGGCGACTGGATTCTGTTTCACCCTGTCGGCGGAATGTCATGCGCGGCGGCCGGCACGCCCTTTGACATGGCCTGGACGGTCTGCTAGTTATGAATTCCCGTGATTGGTACGCCGGGGGGCATGATGGGAATCGGATGGACGGAAATCTTGCTGATCCTCGGGGTCGCCCTGGTGGTGCTCGGCCCGACCAGGCTCCCATCGCTGGCAAGGACGCTCGGCAGGGCCGTACGGGAATTCAGGTCGTCGTTTGCCGCGCTCGAGGACGACCTGGAAGGACGGAACGCGCCGACGGATCCCGCGAAGAAGGCTGACGGCAGGGGTTCGGATGAAAGCGGAAGCGACTGAACCGGCCGACGCGGAGATGCCGCTTGCAGGCCACCTGGCGGAACTTCAAGGGGTTCTGATCCAGATCTTCATCGCCCTGCTTGTGGCATTCGCCGCATCCTGGGCATTCCATCAACAGGTCTTTTACTTCCTGGCAGCCCCGGTTCTTGACGGACTTGCAAGACACGGCATCGACCGCCTGCAGGCACTGGACGTCACCGAAGGCATCGTCATCCATATGAAGGCGTCCGGGGTCGCGGCGCTGCTGGTCACTTTCCCTTTCATCATCTGGCGGTTATGGCGCTTCGTCGCCCCGGCGCTTCACATTCACGAAAAGCGGGCCGTCATCATTTCGGGAATGCTGACCGCGCTCTTTTTCATCCTCGGAACGACTTTCTGTTACACCGTTTTTCTTCCGCTTGTGGTCGAATTCCTTGCAGGATTCGGAACGTCCGACGGAACCCTGGTGCTGGCGCCAACCATCTCGAACACATTCGGGACGGCGATGGTATTCCTGGTGGCTTTCGGAATCATCTTCGAACTGCCTCTCGTGATGATGGCCCTGGGGGCGCTGCACCTGATCCGACCGCGCTGGATGCTTGCCAGGTCAAGGTACTTCATCGTCGCCGCCTTCATCATCGGCGCCATCTTCACGCCGCCGGAACCGGTTTCCCAGACGCTGATGGCCGTGCCAATCTGCCTGCTGTACTTTCTCGGGGTTCTGCTTGCCTGGGCCGGATGGAAACTTGGCGACGGGGCGTCCCGGCGTTCCGCCGTCGTCGTTACATCTGCGATAGTGCTTTTCACGGCCGGAATCGTCGGTGCGGCTGTACTTCTTGCCGGAAGGCATGACGCTGGCGACGCCTTGACCGGCGGGGCGGAAAGGGATGTCGCGGGGACGGCGGTCACGACGGTTGAAATCGATTCCGACTGCTTCTTCACGATCAGCGGGCTGCAAGTAAAAGGCCCGGTTCTTGTGACCTCGACCGCCGGCGATCGGCAGATGGCCGGCGTGGCGTTCGACCTGCCTTCCGAAAAGGCGACATTTTCATTCAAGGGCGCCCGCGGGGCTGTCGGGGAATTCGTCAACCAGGAAAGGCAGTGGACGGCATCTGGTGGCCGAGTCCTGGCAATGATGTTGACTGACTCGCGGCTGGTGGCAGAATTCATGTCTGCGCTGGTGAGCGAGACGACGACGAGCTGCCGAGGCACGGAAGGGCAGGTTCAATGACTTGCAACATGATGGATATATACGGATTGCTTCTTGAAGACGGCGGGCACCAGCACTGGTGGCCCGGCGAAACCGCCTTCGAGGTCGCCGTCGGCGCGGTTCTTACCCAGAACACGTCGTTTTCCGGCGTGACCAGGGCAATCGACCGGATGAAGGCGGCCGGACTGATGAGCCCCGCGGCAATCGTCGCGGCCCCGGACGACGTCGTCGGCCTGGCGATCAGGCCATCCGGGTATTTCAACATCAAAACGGCCAGGCTGAAGGCCCTGTGCCGCTTCCTTCTTGAAAACGACGCGGCGGATCCCGCCAGTCTTGCCAGATTCCCGGTGCCACTGCTGCGACGGATGCTGCTTGGCGTTCATGGCGTCGGACGCGAGACGGCCGACTCGATCATCCTGTATGCCACGAACCGCCCGATTTTCGTCATCGACGCCTATACAAGACGGATTTTTTCAAGGATGGGACTTGTCCAGGCGGACTCCGATTACGACGTTCTGCGAACCTTCTTCGAGAAGTCCCTGCCGTGTGACGCTGCGGTTTACAACGACTTTCACGCACAGATTGTGCGATGCGCGAAGGAATGCTGCCGAAAGCGTCCGATTTGCGACAAATGCGTCCTGCGGCAATCGTGCCGGACCGGAATGGCGGAGGCTTGATTGGAAACACCGGGCAAGTCCAGATTCCGGCTCTGGGTCGCTGCATGCGCTTTCATCGACCTGGCCTGGCCATGTGCCGGACGGGCATTGCTTCACCGGCCGCCTGCCGGACGATGGGGAATGATCTGGTGGATGGGATTCCTGGTCATCCTGTCGATGTGGACCATATCGATGATGATCAACGCCCTGCAGGCACTTCTTGTGGCCGCGGCAATCTGGGCCACCGTGCAGATCCACCTTCAGTCCAGGAACATCGAATCGATTATTCGCGGGCCGTGCCCCGGCGAACTGGCCGATTTCGAGCGCAGGTTCTCCGGTCGCAAACTCTCCATACTGTTGATCCTGCTGGTATATGTCGTAACCCCGACGGTATTCATCGGCAGGGCCGAAAAGCGTCTTTCCATCCTTACGGTGAACGATTTCGGAACCTTTCCATCGATTCTTCCCGGTGAAAGCCTGCTGGTGCTTAAGTCGGGGACACGACCCGCGAAAGCCGGGGAGCTTGTGGTATTCAATTCCGAGCACGGAACCTCGATCGGACGCGTGGTTGCAACGGCGGGAAAGACCGTTTCGGTATCCGAGGACGGCGTTGTCATCGACGGCGTTCCGGTGCCGTCCACTTCCCCGGAATCAATTTCGTTTGACGATTTCGTGCTTACCGAAGCCGAATCCACGGAAGCCCGCGGCTTGATGGTTTTTTCGGAATTCAATGGCGAAGGGATCAATCCGGCCCAGGTTTTCATCCGGAAAAACGCCGTGATCAACCGGCCGGACGTTGTCGTTCCCGAAGGCACCGTGTATGTGCTGGCCGACAACCGAGGCACCACGCATTCGACCGATTCCAGGTTCATCGGGCCCGTATTCACCTCAAACATCGCGGGCCAGCCGCTGTTCGTCCTGTGGTCTGCCGGCAACGGGCCTTTCGGACGCATCGAACGCGTGGGATCATTTCCCAGATAGACCTGCGCGCGGCGGCACGCCCGGATCCCGGCACGCCCTTCAACGGCGCGTTGCAAGACTCCGTAATTTCGCGAATCGACTGCCCGGAAATGGCGCCCACGTTCATGGTCTGCTATCCTGCGTCCGGTTTTTCGCGGGATTTTGATTATGAGCGTCCTGTATTTCATATTGCTCCTTGGCGTCCTGATATTCATTCACGAACTCGGGCACTACCTGGCCGCGCGCGCGGTGGGCGTCACCGTGACCAAGTTTTCGCTGGGCTTCGGACCGAAAATTATCGGGTTCACCAGGGGCGGAACCGAATTCCTGCTTTCCGCCGTGCCGCTTGGCGGATACTGCAAGTTCATGGGTGACGACCCGGAAAACC
>ERZ795031.1254-NODE-1254-length-26939-cov-8.391088_pt1 | contig 26939 bp, 24 predicted proteins | sample MGYA00375123_ERZ795031 | MGnify/ENA primary metagenome ERZ795031 (study PRJEB30166, sample SAMN05720159) | activated sludge metagenome | isolation source: anaerobic digester from wastewater treatment plant | place: USA | collected 2015-04-21 ...
TGAATCTGGGGATTCTTGTCCTTGTACCAACCCCACCTATCCGCTGATCCTCAAATTGGAATCCATCTCCAAAACAGCTAGACGTGATCAAACAGCTATAAAGCTGAAACAGAAATGAAATGCGTCTCTGGCAGTCCCTAATGGACGTTTCGTCCACCATCGCGTAATCCGTAAAATCTGAGGTGAAAGTGATTCGTTTTAATTCATTTAATTCGTAGCAAAAATAATTTGCAGTCAAAGTAACCATCAACATGGATTTTGGCTTTGAAGCATCCATTAGCTTGTTGGAAGCAAGCAGCCCCGAACGGAGAGACGCTCATTTGCTTTAGATTCCATTAAATTTTTCTGACCAGAAATAATAATATGCGTCCAAGCACCTTTTCTTTGGACCCCACAAAAAAGGGCGTAAACCTAAGTCTACACCCCTTTCTATCTAACAAAACTGAAATCTTACTTATTTCTTCCAATGCTCTTTTGGAACTTTTTATCATCCTTCAAAACTTCAACAGCCTTCATGTACGATTCATTATCGGCATTCATGATTTGGTAATATTCGCTCATATCCCAAATATCACGGGCAACGAGAGCCTTCAACTGAAGTTTAATAACATCCTTTGACTTTTTAAACTCTTCATCGTTATACTTAACGCTGTCATTATTTCCTGCCTCTATTAGCTCTGCCAATACATTGTCGCCAATGACAAATCCAGTTTGGAACTTACCAAAAGAGTTCTCGCTTTTCTTTGGATATTCCTTCATTATTTGAGTTCTATTTTTCTCAATATAATTAAGAACAAACTTATTTACAATTCCTTTTGCCACCAAGTTTCTATGGTACTCAGTATACTTGGTTGTATCCAACGGAACGAAGATATCAGGCATGATACCACCTCCACCATAAACGGTACGACGCATCATCAAAGTCTTATACTTCAAGGAATCCGGGAAAACAATGCTATCCTCGTGCATCAGCTCACCATGATTATAACGTTCAATAATGTCACGGTTATATTGTTTAATACCGCCATTATAAGGACGTTGAATGCATCTTCCTGTTGGAGTATAATAGCGGGCAATCGTCAAACGAATTTGAGACTCATCTGGCAAAGTAACAGGTTTCTGAACCAAACCCTTTCCAAAAGTACGACGACCAATCAACAAGGCTCTATCCCAATCTTGCAATGCACCTGAGACGATTTCACTAGCAGAAGCCGAACCTTCGTCTACCAAAACAACAAGGTTGCCTTCTTCAAAACCACCTGTCTTTGATGACATCAAAGTCTGTCTTGGCTGAGCAGCTCCCTCTGTATAGAGAAGCAATTTATCCTTATCAATAAACTCATCAGCCAAATCGATGGCAGCGGTCAAATAACCACCGCCATTGCCCTGCAAGTCCAAGATAAGAGATTTCATTCCTGCTGTCTTCAATTTCTTAAATGCTGTCTGATATTCCTCAGAAGTAGTTGCACTAAATCGGTTAATCTTGATATATCCTATCTCTGGAGTGACCATATAAGATGCATCCAAACTGTAAATAGGAATTTTATCTCGCACAATGCGGAAATCAATCAAATTCTTCACACCACGACGCAGTATTTTCACATTCACCACCGTACCCTTCGGACCACGGAGACGTTTCATCACATCTGTATTCTGCATCTTCACTCCGGCAATTGAGGAATCATTCACAGAAATGATACGGTCACCTGCCATAATTCCTACACGTTCAGATGGTCCACCGCTGATAGTCTGGATAACCAACAATGTATCCTCCATCATTTGGAACTGAACACCGATACCATCAAAACTTCCTTCCAACGGTTCGTTCATTTTCTTCACTTCATCTACAGGAATATACACTGAATGAGGATCCAAATTCTCCAACATACCCACAATGGCATTATCAACCAACGTGCTCTCCTTTACCGTATCAACATATAAATGGTCGATAGCATAAGTGGCATACATCAACTTCTGAATTTGAGGAGAAGCCCATTGCGAATAGACATTCACACAAACAAACAGTGCGACGAACAACGATATTATCTTATTCATATATAAATTTTAATAAATTCAAAAAAAAATCACAAACCATTCTAACTTCTGGTCCGAACATTCTTGAATAACAAAAGACAAAGGAAGTTTGCTTTTAGTTTTTCATACTCTAGATAGACGGACTTAACATGGCCATGCAAACTTACATCAAATATTACGAATGTTCAACAAACAGCCCGGAAAAAAGCTTTTGCTTCTCCCGGGCTGTCCTATCTCTTTACTAAGATATTATCAAATCAAAGGAATGTTGTTTTCCAAACAAACCTTTCGCATATCTTCTGGCCAAATGCTAGATTGAATCTCTCCAATATGTGCCTTGCGAAGAAAGAACATACACAAACGAGATTGCCCGATACCACCACCGATTGACAATGGCAAATTATCATTCAAAAGACGTTTATGGAAGTAAAGCTCCTTACGAGCCTCTTGACCTGTCATCTTCAATTGACGAAGAAGAGACTCTTTATCAACACGAATACCCATTGAAGACAATTCGAAAGATTGACCGATAATATCGTTCCAAACAATAATATCGCCATTCAAGCCTGGCAATCCTTTTTCGCCAGGAGAAGTCCAATCATCATAGTCAGGAGCACGCCCATCGTGGATTTCACCGTCGCCCAAAGGAGCACCGATACCCATGATAAATACAGCACCATATTTTTTAGCGATCGCATTCTCTCTCTCTTTAGGAGTCAAATTTGGATAAAGTTGACGCAACTCTTCTGAGTGTATGAATGTAATTTTATCAGGCAAGATTGGTTTGATGTGAGGAAACATCTCGTAAACGACATACTCCGTACGAACCATCACTGAATAAATACGAGTAACCACATCCTTCAAGAATTCAATATTTCTCACCTCATTTGTGATATGTCGTTCCCAATCCCATTGGTCAACATACAAAGAGTGAATATTATCAAGTTCTTCATCCGGACGGATAGCGTTCATGTCTGTATACAGACCAAAACCAGCATCAATATGGTAGTCGGCCAACATCATTCTCTTCCATTTAGCTAATGAGTGAACCACCTCTGCCCTACGATCACCCAAATCTTTTATTGGGAAAGTAACAGGTCTTTCAACACCATTCAAATCATCGTTGATACCAGTTCCCTGTAAAACAAACAAGGGAGCTGTTACCCTTCTTAGTCTTAGTTCGGCAGATAAACTACCTTGAAAAAAATCTTTTATCTTCTTAATACCCAGCTCTGTTTGCTTAATATCTAGAAGAGGTTTATATCCTTTTGGAGTAATTAAATGACTCATTGCTATATATTACTTTATTTTGGTGTGCAAATATATCATTTTTTCAAGGACAGACCATCATCTTGCGACTTTATTATTCAAAAATCAAGAAAAGATGTAAAACAAGCATTGAAACAGCAAAAAAGTTTCATTTTAAAACAAAGCAAAGTCAAATTGTTTAAAATTAAAACTTAAAGGTAAAAAAAGCAAAGAGGATTGTGTATTCTTTCTTTTTTGATAACTTTGCAACCAAATTTCGGCTCCGTAGTTCAGCTGTATAGAACGTCAGATTCCGGTTCTGAAGGTCAAGGGTTAGAATCCCTTCGGAGTCACAAAAACTAGGGACTGTGTCAAATGCATTGGCACAGTCCCTTTCTTTTTTACTGATTACAATATAGACACGAAGTTTTACGATTGACCCCGTATTACATTTCAAATAAAGTTTAAGAGAAACTATACAAGAAATGCAGATTTCACTCTTTTTTTTCATGGATAAAAAAATAAAAATCTTTTTCACTTCAACAAAACCTTGTTTTCCGAACCTCCCAAAAAAGTTTCAACTCTATTCTTTCATTCATGTTATTTTTTACCTTTTTCTGCTTTACATATAGAAGTATTTTCGTATATTGCATAAAATTTTAACTAACAAAAAACAACTTTATGTACAAGATTGATCAAATCGAAGGAATTGGTTCTGTTTATGCAGAGAAATTAATAGCTGCAGGAGTTAAAACTACAGACGATTTATTGGAAAAAGGTGCTACTAAATCAGGAAGAACAAAATTGGCAGAGTCAACAGGCATAAGCGAAACTCTGATTTTGAAATGGGTAAACCACTCTGATTTATTCAGAATCAAGGGTATTGCCGGACAATTTGCTGAACTATTGGAAGCATCTGGTGTTGACACAGTAAAAGAGTTCAAACACAGAGTACCTGCAAACCTTCATGCTAAATTAGTTGAAGTAAACGAAGCTAAAAACATTTGCAACAGAGTTCCTTCTGCTAGTGAGCTCGAAACAATGATTGAACAAGCTAAAGGATTAGACGCTAAAGTTTCTTACTAATAAAAGTAATCAAAGAAAATCTTTAAGGCTGAGCCGTCTGGTTCAGCCTTTTTTTATTGGCACAAACCGGGGTTGTACTCTTCGAAAAAACGGATTAAGTGAAAAAAGTGCGTGAACTGTTTTTAACCACCAATCAGCAAATATTCATTCATTTCTGGTCAGAAATTTTTAGCGGAATCATTTATATAGTAGCAAAGCAGATGAGAGTCTCTGCTTTCGGGGTCACTTGCTTCCAGCAAGCAAATAGGTACTTCAAAATTGAAAACCAAGTTGATAGAAACTTTAACTACAATTTTTTTTCTCTACGTTAAACAAAACGAGACTGAATCATAAAGACACAGCCTCGTTTCATTCTATCATCCAAGAATCAGATTCTATTTCTTTGGCATCATTACAACTTCCATCACATTTTTCTGGTCAACTACCTTTTTCAAAATATCACGAAGTTTTTCACCTGTCATAGCATCAACTACCTTCATGTAATCGGTTGTCATATCATCGCCATCTTTGTAATAAGAGACCATTGTATTTAACCACCAATGGTTCTCCTTCTGATCAGAGTTGAAGGTATTTTTCAAATTCTCTTTTACCTTTTGAAAATCAGACGGACGTGGACCATTTTTCAAGAAAGTATCAACCTCCTGATGAATTAATGAAATCATTTTCTCCTGCATCTTAGGATCTGTATCAAATGTCATCTGAAGAGTAGCTTCTTGAACCGGCTTGCTGGATACTGACGCACTCGTTCTTACTCCGTATGTTCCACCCTCTTGTTCACGCAAAGACTCCATGTAACGCATACGCAAGATATCTGAGATCATTCCAATAGCGATACGATTCTCCAAAGTAAAATCCAACAGACCTGTATACGCTACGAAGTTCGATGACTTATCCACGGTCAACTGTTTATCAAAATAATTTTTCACCATTCCCTTCTGCTTACGAATGTTTCTATCAACCCACATCTCCGTGTCTTTTCCCTTCGGAATCCCTCCCAAATAAGTAAGCACAGCTGGTTTTATCTTTTCAAAGTCTATATTACCAATGATATAAACGGTAAAATCTGCAGGATTAGAAAAACGTTGACGGAAAAGATCCAACGCCTTCTTTTGATCAAGCTTATCCAAAAGTTTCAAGTCAAACGGCTGTGTTCTTACGTTATGACTATACAACGTTGTTTGGATACTATCACGAAAAGCAGAATTTGGATCCAAGACACGGTTGTTCAAATAAGTTCTGTATTTCTGAACAAGAGCAGTATATGCATCATCATCAGCACGGACAGCAGTGAAGTTAAGATAGAAGAGCTGCATCAACGTCTCAAAATCCTTAACGGACGACGAACCCGACAGAGACTCCTCATAACTAGTGACAGAAGGAGAAAGAGAGACAATCTTACCAGCCAACATCTTGGCCAAATCAATCAAGTTAAACTCTCCCAATCCATTATTTTCCACAACAGAAGTACTCATAATGGCAGACGGAAGGTCATCATCAGAAGCAATGGCAGAGAGTCCGCCTTCGCTATACGCATAAAGCAATATTTCATCTTCTTTCAGCTGTGTTGGCTTAAGAATAACACGCATCCCATTTTTCAAGGTCCATTCTGTTGTTCCTAGTTTAGCATTCGTCTTCTCAGACTTTATATTACCCTTCTTTGGCTTATTATTTACCAGAGGTTTATCGAAAGCTTTTTCCTTATATGGTTCCAAAACAGAACCGCGAGCCTCATCAATTAGAGAAACAACGGTTTTCTCAGAAGGGAAAGCCTGTTTTATCTTGTCTGTACCGGAAATCATGACCGTCATGTTCTTTTCTCCGATGAATTTTTTGGCAATATTATTCACCTCTTCCAAAGTCATACGAGGCAAAATTTCTTGTATAGCCATATACTCCCACTCTATACCTGGAACTGGTTCGAAATCTAAATAATTTCCGATGTATTCGCGTACGTAACTGTCGTTTTTCGTCTTTTTCCTCTCGTTATATGCTTTCTCGTAACTGCTCATGAGATCGATCTTCGCACGATCCAACTCAGTCTGAGTGAATCCGAAACGACGCATTCTCTCACCCTCTTTCAAAAGAGCAGAAAGAGCATCAGCCTCACGACCCTCCAACGGAACTGTCATCATTTCAAAAACATCCTTTGAGCGAACCAACTCGCCATAATCAGCATAAGCAGCCAAGAATGGAGCATCAGCCTTCTGCGCAATCTCCTGCAAACGCTGACCGAGCATGCCGCATATCAAATTATTCGTTATGATAGCCACATAGCCTGGCATACTTGCTTTTGCCCTATCAGACATCGGATTATGACGATAATTGACATCAACACGCGAATTACGAGCCTCCGAATCAGTAATGATAGCCACGATAGGATCGTCGTTGTTCTCCAATTGATAGATAGGACGAGGGGTAGGATTCTCTCTTTTCGGAATGTCAACGAACAACTCCTTCAACTCCTTTTCAACCATATTCACATTCACATCACCCACTATGACCAAGGCCTGCAAATCTGGGCGATACCATTTTTCATAGAAGTTATGCAATGTTTCTGGCTTGAAATTGTTGATTACGGCAGTATCACCAATGACATCTCGTTTGGCATACTGTGAATTTCTGAAGAGGATAGGCAACGACTTAGACCAGATACGACGATCGGCATTAGCACGAGTACGCCACTCTTCACGGATAACACCTCTCTCCTTGTCAATCTCATCGGGCTGCATAGAAATGAAACCTGACCAATCATGTAAAATCATCAAAGCAGTATCCACAATGCCCTCTCTATTAGTAGGCACAGAAGTCAAATTGTATACAGTTTGATCCAATGAAGTATATGCATTTATGTTTGCGCCGAACTTCACACCTACTGTCTCTAAATAATTGATCAATCCCTTTCCTGGGAAATTTTTCGTACCATTAAAAGCGATATGTTCCAAAAAATGAGCCAATCCATTTTGACTATCCTCCTCCAAAATGGCACCAACGTTCTGAACGATATAAAAATCTGCACGCTCTGGCACCACGTCGTTATGACGGATGTAATAGGTCAATCCATTATCAAGGATGCCATACCTCAGTTCCGGATCCATCTGAATCGGTTCATACAAATTGGCATTCTGATTTTGAGAACAGACGTTTTCAAATCCCAAAACGGACAGAAGCCCCAATGCTAATACAACAAGTTTTTTCATTCTATATTAAATCTTTTGTTTCTTAATCAACAAAATTCCTTTTAAAGAAATCTTTATATGCAAAATTAGCAATGTTAATGCTGATTTCTTATGATTATTTACTAAAAAACCAAAACAGACGCCATTAAACGTACCTCAACTTGAATCTGAGTTTGCGAAGATTGAATTTTTCAGAATCTCTTTTTCATTAATAATGAAAGAGTTAATTTTTTCTCAGTTTTTATGCGCTATTTTTTCTCAAAAATGTTTTGTGGAATTAAAAAATGCACATATCTTTGCAGCGCAATTCAGGAGGAAATGCAAACTAAACAAGTTTAAAAAAATGCGAAAATAGCTCAGTTGGTAGAGCACGACCTTGCCAAGGTCGGGGTCGCGGGTTCGAGTCCCGTTTTTCGCTCCAAGTTGCCTTGGTGGTGGAATTGGTAGACACGCAGGACTTAAAATCCTGTGATCATTGCGATCGTGCGGGTTCAAGTCCCGCCCGAGGTACTAAAATAAATTTGACATCGCCTAACGCCACTTTCTGACCTATTTTAATTACCAATCAAGACGGCAAATAACACAACATAGATGAAATTCCAAATTTGGAATTTCATTTTTTGTTTATACACAATAGGATCAAGCACAAAGGTCTGTAGACAGTTTTCAACCACTATTCAGAATGTTTTTTCATTTTTTAATCAGAATTTTAGCGGAGCAAATTCTTCAGTCGCAAGAACATATCTCCTTTTGGGGTTGTTTGTTTCCTGCAAGCGAACAGACACTTCTAAGCCGAAAATCACATGGATTGTTACTTTAACTACAAATCAAATTTGCTACGAATCAAACAATTTTCCAAAGGAGCCATAGACTTCACCGACTACTCAAAGATAGAGGAACATCCAACAGGAGACCGTCAGAGACGCATTCTGTTTTTAAACTGGAAATGCAGTGAGATTATTGTACCGACCTGTTTTGGGGATCGATTGCAAACTTACACTTAGGAGAAAAAAAAGAGAGATAAATCATACGAAATATCTCTCTTAAATATATTATTCAAATATTACTTTGCTTCTGAACCACCAAAATCTGGTGTGTTTTCTGCATTTGTATTAACAACATTCTCTATCTTGTTTGACAACTCAGATTGCTCTAACTGATTCTGAGTAGGAAGAAATTTTGCAGAGAAAACACTCAACACAACGACTACACTCACCAATACCCAAGTTGCTTTCTCAATAAAATCAGTAGTCTTCTTTACTCCCATAATCTGGTTTTGTGCAGCAAATCCTGACGCCAAACCTCCACCTTTAGAATTTTGTACCAAAACAACTCCAACTAATAGAATTGAAGCGATCACAATAAAACTAGTAATTATTGTATAAATCATTATTTTTTAATTTTATAATTCTCAATTAATTTTTCGAAGAACCTAATTTGGTCTACAAAGTAAATACTTTTTTCTGGATATTTCAAACTTAGACGTTTAAAAATTTTGATTGCCTTCTCAAATTTATGTTGTTTAATATATATTCGTGCCAACGTTTCTGTAAAAAACTCCTCTGATTCATTTTTTGGTTCATCCGCTAGCTTAGGCTCTTCAGTTTTTTTCTCAACGGCAGCCTCTTGTTTATCCATTCTAACATAGATATCAGAAGTTTCACTAGCCTGCAAAAAATTGTCGATTAAATCCTGATGTTTCAACAGTGGCTGAGGATTGTCTTTGACAGAACTTGCCAAATTCGAAAGAGAATCATCAGTTTTCCCCTCCAAATAGGCTTCTATATCAGCAATCGTAACAGCAACCTCTTTTTCTGCAGGTTTTGAAACTATTTCCTGTCCTTTTGTTTCAGGGTTTATTGGTTGCTCTGCTGCAATAGGCTGTTCGTCTTTTGCTTCATTTGTTCGCTCCAATTTTCCAATTCGTTTGGTAATAAATTGAAAGAGGTTACGACGATTGGTCACATAAAGAGATGTGGTCTTCAACTCATTGCCAAAGCGAACATCCTGTACATTGTCCAAACCCTTCAAATACAACATTCGGAAAGTTTGTGAGTAAGGACACTCCTTCACATAATCCTGAAGATCATGCAACATTTCCTTATTTATCGAAGAAGGATTATCAATAATATCAAGAAGCTCTGTCTTCGTCATGTTACCAATTAGCTACCGTACGGTTGAATATCTGACTTATAATATCATCCATGATCAACTTGTTCAACTCATCTTGAACTTGGTTGATTGTGCTAGCATTTGAAAACACTTGATATGCAGTGAAGTTCTCTTCAAAATTCTCAGAAGGATTAACCTTGTTGGTAAACTTCACTTTAATCGTCATAGACAACTTTGTGTCCATAGACTCACCAGACGTACTTACTGACATAGATGAGATATCATACCCTATGATTGCTCCTTGAATCTGTAAATCGCCATTATCCGTAACGAAGTTAAGACGGGTTTTCTGAGAGAATTCATCACGCAATGCCTCTGTGAATTCAGCAGACAATGTTGGATAAACCAAAGGCGCTTGGTTTGGGAACTCATCTATCGTAATTGTCTTAATCTTTGTATAATCAATGGACGAGCCATTGAATTTATACGAGATGAGACAAGAAGAGAGTCCACACATCAAAATGCCCATCAATAACACTAAATACTTCTTCATTGATATAAAATATCTATATTCTTTTTTCTATTATTCCAAACCATATTCCTTAATCTTACGGTAAAGGGTACGCTCTGAAATTTTCAAATCTTGAGCCGCATACTTTCTTCTATTGTTGTGGCGTTCCAAAGCTTTCTTTATCATATCCCTCTCCACATCTTCCAAAGAGAAACTCTCCTCCACATACTCTTCCGTATCCTGAATGTCTTTCTGGCTACTCATTTTTAACGGAGATTGTTGTTGTGGTTGAGGTTGTTGAGGTTGTTGGACAATGGTCTGTATATCGTCATTCGGATAAATATTATGTATCGTATCCGGCGTTGCGACAGTACTCATATCGACATTACCCTTACTCATGATATCATGCACGAGCTTCTTCAGATCATTCATATCCTTCTTCATATCGAACAAGACTTGATAAAGGATTTCACGCTCGCTATTGAACGACTTATCTCCTGTGTGACCTGACTGAGAACCTACAAACACTGGAAGTCTCTCCATATTATTTGCAGAAGGCAAATACCGAAGAAGTGTCTCTTTTGATATTTCCCTATTTTGTTCCAAAACAGAAATTTGCTCTGTGATATTCTTCAGCTGACGGACATTTCCCGGCCAAGGATAAGTCAAAAAAAGCTGAGTGGCCTCGGGAGTAAGCTTAACTGCCGGCATACGGTATTTATCCGCAAAATCCACAGCAAATTTCCTGAACAAGAGAACAATATCATTGCCTCTATCTCGCAAAGGAGGAATAACAATGGGAACTGAATTCAGACGATAAAACAAATCCTCACGGAAACGACCTTCAGCAATGGCCCTAGGCATATCCATATTGGTAGCGGCTACCACCCTGACATCCGTCTTCTGAACTTTTGAAGAACCCACCTTGATAAACTCTCCAGCCTCCAAGACACGGAGTAATCTGACCTGAGTTGTCAACGGCAATTCTCCTACCTCATCCAAAAAAATCGTTCCTTTGTCGGCTACCTCAAAGTAACCCTTCCTATCTGAAACGGCACCTGTAAAAGAACCCTTTTCGTGACCAAAAAGTTCGGAATCGATGGTTCCTTCTGGAATGGCACCGCAGTTAACAGCTATATACTGACCATGTTTACGTACACTATATTGATGGATAATCTGAGGAAACCTCTCCTTTCCCACACCGCTTTCTCCAGTAATCAATACAGAGAGATCGGTGGCAGCAACCTGCACAGCCACATCAATGGCACGGTCCAACGCAGGCTCAGAACCAATAATTCCAAACCTCTGCTTAACCTGTTGCAATTCTGTGTTTATCATTATTTACACCTCCATCATTAAAAAAGCACGTACAATTAAGTAACCCTCTCATACCACCTCTATCGAGGCATTTTCATCCACACGTATTATTCAACCACACCACTGATTTCTACATCCTGTTTTTTAAGTGGATTTTTAGTCATGTCTGCATGTTTCTTTCTGCAGTTGTAAATATCGCAAGCCAAATACAAAGCTTGACGGAATGACTCCTCAGAAGCCTTACCGATACCAGCTTTATCATAAGCAGTACCGTGAGCCGGAGAAGTGCGGATAATAGGCAAACCTGCCGTATAGTTCACTCCGCTCTCCATAGCTACGCATTTGAACGGAGCCAAGCCCTGATCGTGATACATAGCCAAAACTGCATCAAAATTAGCAAAGCTGCCTGCACCAAAAAATCCGTCAGCAGGGTATGGACCAAAGCACATGATGCCTTTGTCCATTGCCTTTGAAATAGCCGGGATGATAACATCTTCCTCTTCCTGACCTAGCAAGCCCTTATCTCCAGCATGAGGATTCAATCCTAACACTGCGATTCTTGGTCTTACGATATTGAAATCTTGGATCAAAGTTTGATTCAACTTCTCCAATTTTTCCATTATATTATTGATGGTAATGTAAGAAGAAACCTGTTTCAATGGAACGTGACCAGTCACGACAGCTACCTTCAACACATCGTTGACCATCAACATAAGTCCTTTCTCTCCGTTTCCGAACTTTTCTTCCAAATACTCTGTATGTCCAGGAAAATGGAATTTCTCAGAATGAATATTCTTCTTGTTGATGGGTGCGGTAACCAACACATCAATCAATCCTTCTCTTAAATCTTGGGTTGCACGTTCCAAAGCCAAAAAAGCAGCCTCGCCAGCCTCTTCAGTAGACTTTGACAATTCAACCTTTACATCATCGCTTACACAATTTATAATATTCGAACGTTTTGAGTTAGCATCCAATGCATCTGTAATCACATTCAGATTGAAATTTTCAATGTTCAAAGCCTTACGGTGATAAGCAGCGATTTTAGATGAACCATATACGATTGGAACACAAAAGTCATTGATTCGAGGATCCATTAATGTTTTTATAATAACCTCATAACCAATTCCATTGATATCTCCTTGTGTTATACCGACCTTTATTTTATAATCTTCCATATAATATTTTTCTTTATTTCTACCTTTTATACAAAAGTAGCATTAATTTTATTAATTATACCAATATTGTCAGTCTGCAGAATGACAAAACGGCATTAAAAATCCTCAAAAAAACTATCAATCAAAATCCACCGTACGAATCATCGCCTCAAGTTGACGCATGATATTACGCTTTTTCTTATTTGGACCATAAAGATATGTTTCCGTAGTCAATACACGACCTCTCTTCTCATCATAGTATGAACGGCTAACAAACGGACCACCCATGATATCGCCTTCAACTCGCCACAAACCTCTGATTTCAACCACATACCTACCCTTTTCATCCGTCATCTCCCTATAATAAGGATCGTATCTATACTCCGTTGTCATATATGAGCCATCTGTTGGACCTGCAATGTATTTCTTCATTACTGAATCTCTCTTAGCCAATAGATTTTTTAGTTTAAAATCGTCTTTACCATTATATGGATAAGCATAAACAACGATGTTCTGAGTCATATCAATATTAGCATTAGTCATCCAGATAAAATCCTTTTCTATACGGCTTTTATCTATATGACTTGGAACTACCATATCAACATCCAAAGCTTTTTTGAGTTTATTTGACATCGATCTGTTTGAATATTTAGTGTAAAAAGATGCGGAACGCTTCCGTTCTGCATCGACAAGATAGGAAATCATCTCATCTTTCTTTTCTGACAACACCTTCAGAAACTCCTCTTTATTTGGAGCTGCTATTCGAACAATTGACTGAGGCGAAGCCCATCTATCTTTAAAATACGAAATTTTACCTTGCGTATAAACAGCATCATCAATATCAAAGAAAATAATATTTCGAACGGGTCTCATGACACCATTAAAATCAGGCTCCTTTAAGAAAATGATATTAAACAAGGGTTCTGACTGGAAAAAACCTGGCATATCCTGATTCAAAACATCAAACAAAGCCCTTCCTACCGTATCTTTCCAATAGGCTTGACTTCCTACAACAAGCACATCAAATGCTGTACCTGTAACCGATGGCAACAAAGAGGAAGAACGACGTTTTCCTTTACCATGACCGCCACCGCATGAGATCAACAACAAAGAAACTAGTCCCATGAAAAGGAGATTTCTCCAATTAAAAAAAGTGGATTTCATATATTATTCGTTTCTAATTCAACATTAATTATTTTCTTCTGCATGCTTGCTAGACAACAAACCGCAAGCTGCAAAAATATCCTCACCACGAGACTTTCTGATAGTCGTCAAAATACCATGACGAATCAGATCATCTCTGAATCGTTCCATTTCTTCCGTCGTACAGCCTTCTAATGGCACACCAGGAACAGTATGGAAACGAATCAAGTTAATACGGCATTCCAATCCATCAAGCAATCTAACCAATGCCCTTACATGGATTGGTCTATCGTTTACGCCTTTGAACATCGTATACTCAAACGAAACTCTTCGCTGATGTATGAAATCATATTTACGGATTTCTTCCAAGACAGACTCAATCGGATAAGCCTTCTGAATTGGCATAATCGAACAACGTTCTTCTGCTATCGGATTGTGTAGACTTACCGCCAAATGGCAATCACTTTCAGCCAAGAAACGTTTCAATCCTGGAATGATACCAACAGTAGAGACGGTGATACGCTTTGGACTCCAACCATATCCATAATCGGAGGTCATAATATCCAAAACATTCAAGACGGAATCAACGTTATCCATCGGCTCTCCCATTCCCATAAAAACGACATTCGTAAGTTTATCGTACTCAGGAATGGCCTGCATTTGATTTATAATGTCGGCAGCCGTCAAGTTGCCAGAGAAGCCCTGTTTACCTGTCATACAGAAAAGGCAATTCATCTTACAGCCTATTTGGGTGGAAACACAAAGAGTAGCTCTTTCAGTTTCCGGAATATAGACTGTTTCGACAAAGCTATTGTTTGTCTTGAAAAGATATTTTTTCGTTCCGTCTTCAGAAACCTGCACTCGTGCTGGATTTTCTAATCCCACCTCACAAACAGCCTCCAACTTAGAACGGTTAGCCAACGACAAATTCGTCATCTCAGCAATTGAAGAGACTCTCTTTTTATAAAGCCAATCTGCCAACTGTTTAGCTGTAAATGTAGGAAGTCCCATCTCTTTTACAAAAGACTTCAACTCCGCCAATGTCATGCCTAACAATTTTTTCTTTTCCATTTCTTCTTATATCTATACACCAAGAACAAGTTCTGTCCAATACTAATTTCAAAGCATAAGTAAGACAAGTAGAATAATCAAACGAACAAAGTTCACAAAGAGAAACCCATAGGATATCTTCGTGAACTTTGTCCTAATCATCCCTTAAAGGATGATATATAATTCAGATAAATCAATAGAAATTGTATCTGTTATCTTCGATTTCAGACTTGTCCATCAATACCTGATATAAACTTCTCATTGTATTATTAGCAAGTTCTGATTTTTGAGTTGCCATAAATGCATTTACATCTACTGCATTATCTTTCTTTGCTAACATCTTTATCAAATAAACTCCAGAATTTCCTTTAATAGGAGCAGAAACTGCATCGACAGCCATATTGTAAGCCGCACCTAAAATTGCAGGTTCATTACCAATTCTAGCCACACCCATATCAGAGAATTTGACATTTGTAGTAGTATCAACTTTACCTACAGCTGCCAAATCTGTTTTACCTTCCAACTCTTTCTTCAAGATTTCAGCTTTTTTGTCTCTTCTAACCTCAACCTCAAGCTGACTTTTTACTGACGCCATTGGAATAAAGCCCTCTTCAACAGATTCATTTACAGCAGCGATCACATACTGACCAGGAATTTCAAATACATTGTCAGAAACCTCTCCAACATTGTGTTCCCATGCCCATTTGATTATCTCTCTTGCCTGAGGAAGAACATAAACTTTTGACTGATTCTGAGCCAAACGATCTATAGATCTAACCTGAAGTCCCTCTTTAGCAGCAGACTCTTCAAACTGAGCTAATGATCTATTTGCTAAGACAAACTTCTTAGCTTGGTCATATACATTACGATATGTATCTGTGCTTGGTTCAATCTTATTAGCAATTTCTGCTATCTTAACTTTCTTAACTAAAGATGTTTTAGCAGTTACCTTCACCAAGAAAAATGCTTGTTGTACAGGAATTGAAACTACTTGTCCTACACCTGCAGCAAATACTTTCTCATCGAAATCTTCAGAACCAGACATGCCTTCTTTCATCCAACCCATATCGCCGCCTTTTTCTACCAAAGCCTTGTTGTCTTGAGAGAATTTTTTAACTAGAGTATCAAAATTGGCTCCTTTATTCAATTCTGCCATCAAGCTATCAGCTAACTTCTGAGAACCCTCTTTATCTTTTCTGAAAACAATTATACGGCTTGCCTTTACTGAATCGGGTCTCATCTGAACATCAGACATAACCTTTAGAACCTTATAATATTGACCATCTCTCTTCAAATCTGAAGTCTTTCCCTTTCCTGCAGAGAATGCAAAATCTCTGAAAATCATATCAACTTCGTTTTCTGTAATATATGAAGAAGAAGCAGGGAATTCAGGATCAGAAACCTGTGAAACAAACAAAGGAATATCTTTCATATCCATAGAATCCAATTGAGCTTTTGACTCTTGCATATTTGCCTCTACATCCTTAACATCTTCTTCTGAAGGATTGATAGGATAAATAATCACCTTTACAGAACGATAGCCCTTTGTCTTGAAAAGAGGTTTCATCTCTTCGTATTTAGCTTTCAATTCTGCGTCAGAAACTGCAACTGTGCTATCAGCGATGTCAAAATAATTTTTACGAACAAACGCAAAATCCATTACTGACTTGTCAAAAGAAGCCAAAGCCTCCATATTTCCTTTTGTTGGAGACAATGCAGCAAATAACAAACTTTGATATTTTTGCATCATCATCTGATTTTTCAAATTTGTCTCCCAATATAACCACATTTTGTAGTAATCAGCATATTTATCACTTTGTGACAAAATTGTAGCCAACCTATTGGGATCATATTGTCCATTCTCATTTAAAAGAAAACGAACCTGTCTCATCATCGGATGAGGATTATTACTCAATGTTGCCTCTTGCATCTCTTCGGTTGGAACTGAAAGTCCTAACTCATCTGCCTTTGCTTTCAAAATAGAAGTCTCAACAAACTGGCTCCAAACGGCATCTCTTACATCAGCATCCTCAGGATTCTGATTGTATTGCATTTTAACGATGTCACTGAAAGTTGCTGTCTTGTCTTGGAACTCCATGATTGACATATCCGAACCTTCTACCTCACCAATTTTATTCTTTGACATTCCAAAATAGGTTGTTCCCGAATTTAGAAAATCACCAATAATAAATGCGAATAGGGCCAAACCTACCACACCGATAAGCAAACCTGCCCTGTTTCTAATTTTCTCTAATGCTGCCATTATTTTGTTAAGTTATATATTATTTTAATTGTCCAACAATTTGAGCTGCGAATATATAAAATTTATCAGATGAAATAAACATTTTGATCCAATAATTTACATCTAAAATTGATTTCAAATCCTTTTTATTCATGATATTCTTTGTGAAAATAAAATTCAAAGAATTTGTTTATTCTTTATTAATTAAGAAAATGCTCTTTTAATTAGTTTTTCACCTTCAATCGAACTAATTCAATTCTGGTGTATGAGATCTTAATAATTGAAAATTCATAATTATCCAGTTTAATCACACTACCTTTCGAGGGCAAAACAGAGTTTTCAAATAAAAGTAAGCCTGCAATTGTTGAATACTCATCAGACAACGGAAGGTTCAAGTTATATGCCTCGTTCACCTCTTCTATCTCCAATCTTCCTGACAACAGATATTCATTTTTACTAATTCTATTAGAGACATACTCCTCTTCTTCGTCGTGTTCATCCTCTATCTCTCCAAATATCTCTTCCATAATATCTTCCAACGTCACGATGCCGGATGTACCTCCAAACTCATCTACTACCAAGGCTATACCTTTATGTTGTTGCAAAAAGATTTTAAGCATACGATTGGCTGGCATGTTTTCCTGAACAACAGGTAACGGATTCAACATGTCTTTTATCTCATGTGGATGATCAAACATATCCAAAGAATGCACATAACCAACAATGTTGTCGATGTTATCTTTATAGACCAAAATTCGAGAATAGTTCAGTTGAACAAACATTGATTTTAATTGATCCACAGAAGATTCCACATCGATTGCTATAATTTCCGTTCTTGGAACAATGCAATCTTTGATAAGCACATTGGAAAAATCCAATGCATTCTGAAACATTTTAACCTCCTTGTCCACATCATCATCTTTCTCCTGCATCCTCGACTTACAATAATCCGAATACTCTTTATCTCTGCAAATTCGGTTGATACTAAGTTGACAATCTTCTTTATTTTTCAGTCGCATATTAAATAGAACTTTTGAAGATAATGAAAGAAAAGGTTTCGATACTAAAGTCAAAATATACAATGGAAAAGAGAAGAAACGAAAAGCAGATGTTGGATTAAAATGAAAGACCAACTTCAAAAAGACGTCGGCAACAATCACCAAAACCACCAAAGAAATAATTCCGCTCAACAGAAACAAAAGCGGTCTGTTCAGTAACGGATAAAGTGTTGCAGAGAATGCAAAAACAGATATGAAATAGACAAGCAATGAAACAACAGACAACATCCATAGTAAAGACAAAAAAAAGCCTTGATGACCATATATATAGGACAAAGACCTACTATCAAAATGGCCATCAGGAGCCTGTAACTCAAGCCTTAATTTATTGGAAGAGGCATAAGCCAACTCTATTCCTGAAAAAAAGGCATAAGCTACAGCAGAAAATATTATCAACAAAAATTCCAAGAACATAATAAAAACGAATCCTTTATTCAGAGACGGGAAACATACCCATTACCTTGTGAATAGTATATTTCGTAAGCGCCTGATTGGACTCAAATCCTTTTCCTATAATTGTTTTATCTTTCTGTTTGATTGTTATGGTATCATCAGAATAAACAAGCTGTTTATTCTCATCCCAAAACAAACGTTTCGTTTCAAAGTTTTCACCTTTCAAGTTCATTGCATGGACGCTGTCCCTCAAATCCCAAAGTTTTCTTGCTGTATAATAAATAGCATACTTACTTTTTATTTCAGCATCTACTTTCAGATTAGGATCAAACTTTTCCAGATGTAGACCCTTCGGGAAATCCCAATATGGATCAGCTGCCTTATCGTAGACCAACCATTCCTGAGCATTAATTCTATAACGAGTTACGCCAGAGTCCGAAACAACTGTTTTGACATCATTCGCCCTCAATGAGGGTGTTTTTGCTCTATCTTGAACAGGTTCGACCTTTTCCATTTTTTCTGAACAAGAGGCAAAAAAGCATACAGCAGCTACCACAACGATAGCTGCCGCATGCTTATATTGAAATGATCTATTAGAATTCACTTGCTACAAATTATCTAACCTTCGTAGTTTCTCCAATCCAACCAGGAACCGTATATGAAGATCCTGTCTTAATACCTCTCATGAACAACTCTGAATTTGGCGGGAAGTTTGCCTTGTAACCACTAATCATCTTGTTTACATTAGCAGCGCAAGAAGGATCAACAGCCTTAGCTCTTTCCAACTTATCTACAGCAGCCCAAAACGCTGTTTTTTGGATAATTGGATCATCACTGATTGAAGAGCTGTTTTGAGCATACAAGTGAGCAATCAAAATGTAAGCATTTGAGTTAGCAGAATTCAAAGACAATGCGCTCTGAGCTGCAGATCTTGCTTTTGAGTAATTTCCTTGTATGTTATAAACAGCAGCAACCTTCATATAAAGATTTGACTTATCGTTTTTGTCTGTCTCCATTGAGATTGCGTTGTTGAAATATTCGATAGCTCTTGAATACTCCTTATTGTTGTAAGCCTGTACAGCCAAACCTCTTGCTGCCTTAGCAGAAGGCTCAATCTTGTACATGTAGTCAGATGCCTTGAAGTAAACATCAGACTCTTCACAATCTGCAATTGAATAAAGAGCCAAAACCATCTTCAAAAAATCTTTATCTGAGCTCTTACCTGCCAATTGTTTACCATAGATTCCGTCCAAATCCTTGCATTGAGCTGCGCCAGACTTAGCGAACATAACATCAACGATGGTCTTCATGTTTGCATAAACAGAATCCTTTGCGACACCTGAGTTACCACAATTTGTCAACATTGGAGTAATCTTCAAATAATCGTTGATATATTGCTCTTTAAATCCACTAGGATTCTTCTTATACATCTCATCAGACAAAAGGAAATACTGTTGGAATACGCCAACCTCATTGGACTCTCCTCCTTCATTGATAGCTTCTGCCAACCAATTGTAAGAAACCTCCTTTGATGGATCCTTTGACGGGTCTACATAAGTTACATAATCAATGGCTTTTCTTCCCAAGATATATGGCTTTCCGTATTTTTTCAAATTACCAAAATACTTTAAACGGTTGTCATAGACACCCATTAATTTGTTTAGCAACTGGTCTCTCTTAGCCGGATCCTTTTCTTGAGATATCTGCCAAGCTACAATTTTTGGTCCATATTGATATATTGACACATGAGAACCTGGACAATTCTCGTATGCTTGAGTCCAAGGAGCTAATGCACTAGCAAAATCGCCTTGCTTTCCATATTGACCAAATAAACTTAAATTCTGCACACATGCAACACTATCTGCACCGTGTCCATACTTACTTCCACTTTTCACGCCAGTCTGAGCCATTCCAGACATTGCGAACAATCCGAATGCTGCTGCTGACAATATAAATTTGGTTTTCATCACTGTATTAATTAAAGTTTGTTTTATTCAAATTTTCGTTTCATGAACCACTTTTCATTGATTGTAGCGTTCAATGTGAATTTAAAATAACGCTCCTGAATCAAATTATCAGTCGTTGTACCTATATTACCATACTCAAACACGAGATTCATTATTGTTGGATTCAAACCTCTTTTCAATGGCAATCCAAATCCCGCTGTTATTGAGTATTCATTTACCGTTTCATCATTAACTTTCACGTAAGAATTGGAGAAATTAGCACCTAGACGATAGCTCACGCGCTCCAAATATTTCTTACTTGAACTCTTCGGTAAAAACTCAACACCTGCAGCAATTTTATTTCTGTCTGTCAATGTTTTTTTACCAAAGTATTTCACATCCGACCAGTTTTGTCTTTTATAATCCAAACCGGCCATTAACCTATCTGAGAAATTATATACAAATCCTAGGCCAAATGTTAACGGAGTCTCAAAATCATTACTATTATCAATAGTAACAGTATCTACTCCTGCCGAAGATATAACCTGCTGAGCATCAGCTGAAAGCTTTGACTTAGGCTGGAATGTAACACCAACCGTCAACTTTTTCTGATTCTCTAAAGGTTTTTCATACTGAGCGCCTAGCATCCATACGAAATCAGACACATCAATCTGTTTACTTTGATTCATAGATCTATATGTACTGGAATCAAAAGTCACAGTACTTTCATGCTCAATGTTTCCAAAATTGTAGCCAACATTCGCTCCTATAGAAAGATTACGAATAGGAGTAACACCTAAACCTATATATACTTGAGAGATACCTCCATTTCCTGTATAGGTATAAGTCGATGTTAACGAAGTATTAATAATGGTTGATGGTTGCGTTGTTTTAGAATAGAAATCATATCCCACAAATGAATATGGTAACAAACCCGCACTCATGCCCAACCATCTTTTGATAGGAAACTGCATGGCCAAATATTCCAAATTGGCATCAAACTTTGACTGATTTGCCTCATCATCAGAGAAAGTTGATATTTTAGCTGCGACACCAGCCTCAAATCTGAATGTCATTGAATCAATCGCTGTATATGAAGCAGGATTACCAGGATTGACAAACTGATTTGAACGCAATCCGAACGACAAGCCACCCATTGCTTTACTTTGGCCAAAACCGGCATCCACTAAATTACCATAACCATATCTAGTATAAGGAGAACTTGTGTTATTCTGAGAATAAAGCAATGAAGCATTGAAGCCCATCAGCAATAAAAGTGTAATGCTCTTTTTCAACATCTAAATGAGAGTATTCGGTTTAATCCTATCAACAATAAATTTCGATCTACAAAGATGGTACTTTTTAATTTTCTTTCAAAGTAAAATGCAGAACCGCCTGTTAAAAATACTGAAAGATCAGGATAAGCAGTTGAAAATTCAGCTACATAGCCCTCAATTTCATATAGTAATCCTTTCAAAATGCCACTTTGTAATGCCGTTTCGGTAGTTGTTCCAAAGAGAGCCACCTCTTCCTTCACCTCTACAAACGGTAGTTTTTGCGTTAATTCATGTAATGCCTGCGCCCTCATCGACAATCCTGGAGAGATATTTCCTCCCAAATATTGATTCTTTGAGTTGACGACATCATAAGTGACTGCCGTTCCTGCGTCAATCACTAACAGATTGGAATTGGGTTTCAGGGAATTGGCACCCACGCAGACGGCCAAACGGTCACGTCCCAACGTGTGTGGAGTGGCATATAAATTCTCTATCGGCAAAGGAGTATCTTGGTCCAACAAGACAAAACGTCTCGACTCCTTTCGCAGAAACAATAGAAGAACCTCATCCGAATCCACAACCGATGAAAGGATAGTATTCTCGACCTTATACCGAGAAAAAATCTCAGCAGCCTCTTCCCTTCCAAATGTCTGATAACGCTCCGTTGTAATCAAAGTATCGCCGTCATACAATCCAATTTTCGTGGAAGAATTGCCTTCATCTATGACCAAATTACACATTTTCAATCCTTCTGCATTGATTCATGAAAAACAGATGCAAAGTTAATAGGATTTTCATAAATGAAACATTTTGAGAAAAAAAAGAAAACACATACAATCTTTTTTATGACTAAATATGAGTGTTAACAAGAGCCCTTTTTTACTTTTCAACTCTATACATCACCAAGAAAATCAACTTACTTTTCTATTCTACAAACTTTTGATCTATTCTTATTCTCATTTATAAAATATTGCTTATATTTGCAAGGTAAAAAAATCAAACGCATCAACATGCAACAGTTCTCTCATCATATACATCATCATTATCAACGATAATTTCGGTGAGCAGATATGCTATGTGAACAACTATATGAACAGAGCTTGCCGAACAAACGGTGAGCTTTTTTTTATTTAAAAAAAATATTAACAACAACAAAAATAAGAAACATGTTAAGAATCGCAGTTCAGGCTAAAGGTCGTCTATACGAAGAGACAATGAAGATGCTCGAAGAGTCTAGCATTAAAATCGAAGCAGGTAAAAGGACATTGCTCATTCCAGCAAAAAACTTTCCTGTTGAAATACTTTATCTAAGAGATGACGATATACCACAAGCCGTAGCAAGTGGAATTGCTGATGTCGGTGTTGTAGGTGAGAACGAATTTGTCGAGAGAAAAGAAGATGCTGAGGTTATCAAACGTCTTGATTTCAGCAAATGCAGACTTTCCCTCGCTATTCCTAAAGCTGTAGACTACAAAGGATTGGATTGGTTCGAAGGCAAAAAAATTGCAACATCCTACCCTGGCATTTTGAAAGACTTCTTGAAGAAAAACCATATCAACGCAGAGATCCATGTAATTACTGGTTCAGTTGAGATCGCTCCAGGTATTGGATTGGCTGATTGTATATTTGACATCGTAAGTTCAGGAGGTACACTTGTAAGCAACAACTTAAAAGAGGTTGAAGTTCTCATGTACTCTGAAGCTCTTATGATCGGCAACAAGAACTTGACTGACGAGAAAAAAGAGATTCTTAACGAGCTTCTTTTCCGTTTCGACTCTTATAAAAACGCAGAAGGAAAGAAATACATCATCCTCAACATTCCTAACGATAAGATTGACGCTGTATGCAATATCCTTCCTGGAATGAAATCACCAACAATTACACCTTTGGTACAAGAGGGCTGGTCTTCACTTCACTCTGTTATCACAGAAAAGACATTCTGGGACATCATCAGCCAATTGAAGAGTTTAGGCGCAGAGGGTATCCTCGTTGTTCCTATCGAGAAAATGATTTTGTAGGACTATCCTCAAAAAAGACGATTCATATCGTCAAAAAAAGTTTTAATCGGTCTAAAAAGGAAACATAAATGCAATATATACAATATCCTAAAAAAGAAGAATGGGGAAAGATATTGACCCGTCCAACTCTTGACAACAGCAGTCTTTTGGACTTAGTACGCAATGTACTTAACGACATCCGCACACGTGGTGATGAAGCTGTAAAGGAATATGAATTGAAGTTCGACAAAGTGTCGCTTCCTTCATTGCAGGTTACCGAAGAGGAGATTAAAGAGGCAGAATATCTCATTTCTAAAGAGTTGAAAGATGCCATCGTTTTGGCAAAAGGAAATATCGAGAAATTCCACAAGGCGCAAGACCACGAACTTCCTTGCATAGAGACAATGCCTGGTGTTAAATGCTGGCAGAAAGCGATGCCTATCGAAAGAGTCGGTCTTTATATTCCAGGAGGAACGGCGCCTCTATTCTCAACCGTATTGATGTTGGCTATTCCTGCTAAAATTGCCGGATGCAAGCAAATCACACTCTGCACGCCTCCCAACAAAGAGGGCAAAGTTCATCCAGCCGTTCTTTTTGCAGCTAAGACTGCCGGCGTAGACTGCATATTCAAAATTGGTGGAGTACAGGCTATCGGAGCTATGGCTTACGGCACTCAGAGTGTGCCAAAGGCATACAAGATATTCGGTCCAGGTAACCAATACGTAACAGCAGCCAAGCAATTAGTAGGTTTGAGAGATGTTGCTATCGACATGCCTGCCGGACCATCTGAAGTTGAGGTTATCGCTGACGAGACAGCCAACCCAGCATTCGTTGCTTCTGACCTTTTGTCACAGGCAGAACACGGAATTGACAGTCAGGCTATACTGATCACCACAAGTGAGAAGCTTGCAGGAGCTACAGTGATAGAAGTTGAGAAACAACTTGCAGTTCTTCCTCGTAAAGAGATAGCAGAGCGGTCGATCAAAAACAGCAAAATCATATTGGTTAAGAACATTGACGAAGTGGTTGAAATGAGCAACGAATATGCTCCTGAACACCTCATTATCTCAACTAAAAACTACAATGAGATTGCAGGACGTATCACAAACGCAGGTTCGCTATTCCTTGGTTACTACACACCAGAAAGTGCAGGAGACTACGCTTCAGGTACCAACCACACATTGCCAACAAACGGTTATGCGAAGGCATACAATGGTGTTAATTTGGACAGTTTCCGCAAGAAAATAACTTATCAGGAGATTACTCAAGATGGTTTGAAACTTATCGGAGGTGCCATTGAAATCATGGCTGAGAATGAGCAATTGTTCGCTCACAAGAATGCCGTCACACTCAGACTTAAATAAAAATTGATTTGTAACTCTCTAAAAAAACAAAATGATATTCTATTTCAAAATCAATGGTGACGAAGACGCCAAAAGAGCCGCCATGCTGGCCACAACCCTTCATGGCTATATTGGGACTTCAGTTCATGCCAGCTCGGCAGAGCTGACGATCATTATGTTAAATAAAAGAGAGAACAATCAACAAATATCTTGATTCATACCAAGGGGGTATACCCTCTTGAATCAGAACATGTTTCAAAATTAAAAAGTAATCTTATGTTTGAGCTAAAAAAAGTGGTTCGACCAAACATATTGGCGTTGAAGCCATACTCTTGCGCCCGCGACGAGTTCAAGGGAGAAGCTTCAGTCTATTTGGATGCGAACGAAAACCCATATAATGCTCCTTTCAACAGATATCCAGACCCATTGCAATGGGCAGTGAAAGAGAAAATATCCAAAGTAAAAGGAGTCGACAAAGAGAATATCTTCTTAGGCAACGGAAGCGATGAACCTATCGACCTTGTTTACCGTGCCTTCTGTGTGCCAGGAAAAGACAACGTAGTTGCCATTGCGCCGACATACGGAATGTATGGCGTATGCGCCGACGTCAACGACATCGAGTACAGACAGGTTCTTTTGGATGAAAATTTCCAGTTTTCTGCCGACAAGATGTTGGAGAAAGCAGATGCCAACACAAAGGTGATGTGGTTATGCTCACCTAACAATCCAACCGGCAACGCTTTGGACAAAGATGAGATTTGCAAGCTCATCAAAGCATTCAACGGCATTGTGATTTTGGACGAAGCATACATCGACTTCTCTTCTCAGGCCTCTTTCCTTAAGGAGTTGAAGCTATACCCGAACCTAATCGTATTGCAAACATTCTCCAAGGCTTGGGGTAGCGCTGCCATCCGTTTAGGTATGGCTTTTGCTTCAGTTGAGATCATCGCAATATTCAACAAGGTCAAATACCCTTACAACATTAATATTTTGACTCAAAAACAAGCTTTGACGATGCTCGAGAATGCTTCTCAAGTAAAAGATTGGGTCAAAATCCTTTTAAATGAAAGAGCTAATTTGATCAAAAGCTTGAAAGTGCTTTCCATCGTCAGACACATCTATCCAACAGATGCCAACTTTGTTTTGGTAAAAGTAAATGATGCCAATGCTACTTACGAGAAACTCGTCGAGAAAGGCATTATCGTACGAAACAGAAACACGGTAGTTCTCTGCCAAGACGGTCTACGAATTACAGTGGGAACTCCAGAAGAGAACGCGATTCTCCTTAGTGAATTGAAAAAGATGAGATAAGTCATCCATATAATACATAAAAAAGGTTGCTCAATTGGGCAACCTTTTTTATTTTCTGTCATTAAGAAGCTGTTTTATTTAAAAAAATGAACAATCAGAATCATACGACTCAGCAAAAGTCATGGACTTCGTCTGATGATAAACATTCAATTTATCTTTTATCAAGCATTCCAAATACATCCTTCAGAAGATCATTTACGCGCGCGCTAGCATTATGACGGATATCAACCTCTTTATCAGAAACCTTTAAGAACAATCCATGAAGTGCCTTTCCTGTTATAAAGTCAGACAAGTCTGCATTCACAAGATCAATTGAAGAAAGAGCCGCAATGTGATTTTCTTGCAAAACACCTGTCATCTTAGCAATTTCAAGTGCAGATTTAACCGCACTACTGTCAAGCAAATTGACAAGTTTATTATTGTAAGTAGCAAAGGCGTTCCACGCTTGAACTGGAGTAACATTAGCTATCTTTACCGTATTCAAAGAATACCCGTTGGCGGAATTAAAAAGTTAATAAATTGATGTTTAAAAAGTTGCGCA
>ERZ795031.1260-NODE-1260-length-26859-cov-46.256342_pt1 | contig 26859 bp, 18 predicted proteins | sample MGYA00375123_ERZ795031 | MGnify/ENA primary metagenome ERZ795031 (study PRJEB30166, sample SAMN05720159) | activated sludge metagenome | isolation source: anaerobic digester from wastewater treatment plant | place: USA | collected 2015-04-21 ...
CCCAACCAGACTTCCACCTGGTTGGTTTGCTCCAACCGGTGGATGGGCAGCAGGTTGCCGGACATCTCCTCGCCATTCAACACCATCCGCTTAACTCCTATACACACATGATGGGGATTGTGAACCCGGATGTCAATGGTACAACCTCGAAACTCCCGGTGGACGGAATATCCATCCCAGGTGGAAGGAATGCAGGGATCCACCCGCAAACCATCCTGCTGAGGCTGGATTCCCAATATGTATTGGGTTGCGCTGTAATAAAACCAGGCTGCTGCGCCAGTCAACCAGGATGTGCGGGTATTGCCTGCCCGGGGAGAAAAAATCGAGTACGTGGTCTGCGCCTGGACATATGGCTCACACTGGCGGACCTCCGCCCTGGTATTGTAGGCTGCCGGCATGGCTGCCCGCAGGTACGCATACGCCCGGTCGCCGTGACCCAGCAGGCATTCCGCCATGATCCCCCAACCCTGGGTATGATTGAAAATTCCCGCATTTTCCTTAATTCCGCCATTAAAGACAACCGCCCGCATCACATCAATGGATGTTTTCACAAATGGCGGAGCAGAAAGCATCAGCCCATAAGGGGTGGCAAGGCGTTCCTGGACAGTCTGCATACATTTTTTCGCCTGTTCCGGTGTTGCTGCTCCACTGATGACGGACCAGACCTGGGTGTTTAAATAGACCTGACCTTCCTCAAAATCGCGGGTGCCATAGACCGTCCCGTCCTCCCCAATCGCCCAGATGAACCAGTCCCCATCCCAGGCGCATGCCTGGATGCTCCTGTCCAATGCCTCTCGATGCTCCTCCGCCCACAGCACATCTGCCTGTCGTCCAAGTTCCGTGGCAATTTCAGCCAGGACAATCAATCCAAGCCGCACCTGGAAGGCAACAAACAGGCTTTCGCCATGATACCCCAGGCGAAGGCAGTCATTCCAATCCGCCAGCAAGCCGCAGGGCAATCCATGCTTTCCCAGGCGTTCCAGGTTGAATTCCAGCGCCCGCTTGAGATGCCCAAAGACGGTATCCTCTCCATCATCTGCATACGGCAGGACCTTGTTGTAAAAATCAAAATCACCAGTTTCATTCACATATGCCGGTACTGCATTGAAAAACCAGAGACAATCATCCGAGCGAAACTCATCCGGAGCAGGGGCATTTTCGGATCCGGGGTGATGATCAAATGGCTTGATGATGGGAATTGCACCTCCGCAGGCAACCTGCCCGGTCAACATCAATTCCAACCGTTGGCGGGCTTCCTCCGGGATGGCTGTCAGCACACCCAGAATATCCTGGACAGAATCGCGAAAACCCAATCCGTCCCGTTCGCCGTTATACACCAGGCTGGCAGAGCGGGACCAGGCGAAGGTAACCAGGCTGTTATACAACCCCCAGACATTGATGGTATGGTTGAGTTCCTCATCCGGCGTATCCACAATCAGCCTGCCAAGCCGTCCATGCCAGCTGGCTTTTAATTTTTCCAGTTCCAATTCCATTTTCGATGGGGAGCCAAATTGCGCCATTTTCCGTTTCCCAATACCATGCGCATCCCCAATTCCCAGCAGAACCAGCAGTTCCCGGCTTTCCCCTGGCTGCAGGGTGACCTCCGCATGAAGGCTGCCACATGCATTATCACCGTATGCATTGCTGTTGCTGCAAGCACCCCGCTCAACGGCTTCCGGGTTATGATAGCCCCGATACGTACCGATGAATGCCTCGCGGCTGGTGTCATACCCGGTGATGGGAGCACCCACCAATCCCATCCAGGCATGGCGGGCAATATCGTGCTGATAAAGAGTATCAGAACCGGTTGACAGGTTATCCTGGATCGCCACGCGCAGCAAGCCGTCATCCGTCAACTCACCCTTGACAATGAATAAGGAATACTGCAAATTTACCTGGTCCTGGGTGGTATCCCACTGGTTGGTGAATTCGCAGAAGGAAAAAACCGAGAGATTTCGCTCCCGGTCCGATCGATTGGTAATTTTTAATTTCCAGTACTCAAAACACTCCCCCAGCGGTACAAAATAGGTGGTTTCCGTGGCAATACCGGCATACTGTGATTCAATTATCGTATAAGCAGTGCCATGCCTGCAAATACTTGAATATTGTTCCAGCGGCTTCCCCACAGGCTGCCAGGACGCCGACCAGAAATCCCCGGTTTGATTGTCGCGCAGGTAGAAATACCGTCCCGGTTGATCCATCGGGACGCTGTTAAACCGCAACCGCAGAAACCGTCCCTTTGCACCGGATTGGTAAAACCCATATCCCCCGGCATGATTGGTGATAATGGCACCATACTCGGTGGAACCCAGGTAATTGCTCCAGGATGTGGGCGTGTCTGGACGGGTAATTACATATTCCTTGCGTTTGTCATCAAAATATCCGTATTGCATTAGAAGACCTTTACCACCACCTGAACTGTATCCACCCCGGCGGGCGGCAATGGAATGATATTCCCTGAAACCGGTTTACCATCCACTGTAATCTCCACCTGGCTGCCCAAGCCAGCCCGTTCCACCAGGATTTGATACCGGACACCGCGGAACAAACGGTTCACCGAAAAATTTTGCCACGATCCAGGGAAAACCGGATCAATTTGCAGCCCATCAAAATGAGGACGCACCCCCAGGATGTACTGGGTGATGGCAACATAATTCCAGGCAGCCGTCCCCGTGAGCCAGGAGTTTTTAGCTTCACCCTCAATCACCGCCTCGGGACCGGAAATCATCTGGGCGTAAACGTACGGTTCCGTGCGGTGCAGTTCGCTTTCCTCTTCCAGGATGGATGGATTGATTCGCAAATAATAATCATGCGCCCGATCCCCCCTGCCAATGCGGGTTTCCGCAATCATGATCCACGGATTGGTATGGCAGAATACGCTGCCGTTTTCCTTATAGCCGGGTGGATAGGATGAAATCTCACCGATGTGGAGGTAATACTGCCGGTAGGCGGGATGCAGGAGTGCGATTCCCCGCTTGCAGGACAGGTGTTTTTCCACAGAATCCAGGGCTTTTTGGGCATTGCCATTTGCCATGCCAATCCCCGCCATCACACACATCCCTTGCGGTTCAATAAAGATCCGCCCCTCGTTGCATTGCCTGGAGCCAACGGGAGCTCCAAAATTATCATATGCCCGGCGGAACCATTCCCCATCCCAACCCGCGTTATTGACAACTTTTTCCATCTCCAGCCGCGCTTCCCGGATGTCAAGGGATTTATCCAATCTGCCTGTCCGCCTGGCGATTTCCTCCATCTCCCTGCAGGCAAGCACAAACAACCCGGCAATGAATACGCTTTCAGCCACAGTGCCATCCTTATTGGTTGTGGTCTGGAAAGACTGTCCGGGCTGATCGGAGAAACAATTGAGATTGAGGCAGTCATTCCAATCCGCTCTCCCAATCAACGGCAAACCATGTGGACCCCGCCGGTCCAGCGTGTACTGGATGGATTTTTGCAGGTGAACATAGAGGGGTTGCTCGCTGCCAGGCTCGTTGTCAAAGGGGACAGGTTCATCCAGGATTTGCCAGTCACCCGTTTCTTTAAGGTAAGCAGCAACAGAGAGAACCAGCCAGAGCGGATCGTCATTAAAATTACTTCCAACGTCATTATTGCCGCGCTTGGTCAGGGGCTGGTACTGGTGATATGCTCCACCGGTGGGCAGCTGCGTGGCAGCCAGGTCCAGGATGCGCTCCCGCGCCCGCGCTGGAACCAGGTGCATAAAGCCCAGTAAATCCTGGTTGGAATCCCGGAACCCCATGCCGCGGCCGATCCCGGATTCAAAATAGGATGCGGAGCGGGAAAAGTTAAAGGTCGTCATTACCTGGTAGGCATTCCAGGTGTTCACCATGCGATTTGTATGGAGATCCGGTGTGGATACCTGGAGCTTTGCCAGTAAATCATCCCAATAGCTTCGCAACGCCAGGAAAGATTCCTCCACTGCCTGGAGATTTAGATACCGGGCAATGCGCGGAAGAACGTACTTTTTATTGATGATTTGCGAATCCGGCGGATTAAATTTTTGATCCATAGGGTTTTCCTGGTAGCCCAGGAGAAAAATTATCTTCCTGGATTCGCCAGGCTGCAGGCTCAACTTGATATGATGAGAACCCACCGGCTGCCAGCCCATGGCAATGGATTGCCCCAATCCTCCATTCTCCACTGCCAACGGGGAATCCCAGCCGCGATAAGGACCGAGGAAGGATTCCCGCTGGGTGTCAAACCCCGCCAGCGGCTCGGAACAGGCAAAGAACGCAAAATGGTTGCGCCGCTCCCTGTATTCCGATTTGTGATAAATCACACCATCCACAACTTCTGCCTCGCCAATTGAATAATTACGCTGGAAGTTATTGGCATCATCCAGGGCATCCCACAGGCAAAATTCCACGGCTGAAAACACAGACAGGTTGGCAATTTCATGGCGGTGGTTGGTGAGGGTCAGTTCCCAAATTTCCAGGTTCTCCCCCAAAGGGACAAAGTATCTGGATTTGGATTCAATTCCTGCAAAGCTGGATTGGATGGTCGTGTATCCCATTCCGTGCCGGCATTCGTAGAAATCCAGTGCAGTGCGGGTCGGCTGCCAGGTTGGAGACCAGAAAAAAGGCTGATCCGCCCCATCATCCCGCAGGTAGATGTAGCGCCCGCCAGAATCCAGCGGGGCGTTGTTGTAACGGTAGCGCGTGATCCTGCGAAGCCGGGCATCCTTATAAAACGAATACCCTCCTGCGGTGTTGGATATGATTCCAAAGTAAGCTTCACTGCCCAGGTAATTAATCCAGGGAAGTGGGGTATCGGGACGGGTAATCACATATTCACGATTTTGATCATCAAACCAGCCGTATCTCATCGATACATCCTCCATCCAACCTGCATACAGAATTATTACGAATTCGAATCAGACTTTATGAAATCAATGATTTCCGAAATGCGACCAAATGCCAGGCACGTGACCGTATCCGCACCGCCGTAATAAATTGCAATCCTTCCCGTTGCCCCATCCACCAGTGCGGCACAAGGGAATGCAACATTTGGAACGTCACCAACATTTTCATAAATCTCGCGGGGGTGCAGCAGGTAGGATTTGGTGCGGTGGATCACCTTCCAGGGTTGGTCCAGATCCAACAGGGCTGCCCCAAAACTGTACACAAACCCATTGCAGGAGGTTAATACCCCGTGGTAAATCATCAACCAGCCTTCCGGGGTCTCAATGGGAATGGGTCCGGCTCCAATCTTGGTACTCTGCCAGCCATCCTTCACACCCATCACAAAGCGGTGTTCACCCCAGTGCACCAGGTCTGTGGATTGGCTGAGGAAAATATCCCCGAACGGGGTATGACCGTTATCACTTGGACGGCTGAGCAAGACATATTTGTGATTGATTTTGCGCGGGAAAAGCACCCCGTTGCGGTTGAACGGCAGCAGGGCGTTTTCCAAAAAATGAAAAGTTTCAAAATCAAAGGTATATCCAATGCCAATCGTTGGACCGTGATATCCGTTGCACCAGGTTATGTAATATCGGTCCTCAAGCCAGACAACCCGCGGGTCATACCGGTATTGGAATTGACTGATTTCCGGATCGTCAGATTGCCAGGAAATGGGATCGTTATCAATATTCCAGTTGAACCCATCACTGCTGAAACCGCGGTTCAGGTTCATCTCCCGCCGCTTATTGTCACAGCGAAAAACACCTGCAAAACTATCCTTGAAGGGAACGACTGCAGAATTAAAAATGCTGTTGGAGGATGGGATCCGATCGCGCGGGATGATTGGATTGGCGGTGTAACGCCAGACAACATCCTGGCATCCGGCAGGACGATCCTGCCATGGAAGGTTGGGAAGGGATGGATTGGTCATGGGATGCACTCCTGAGGAAAAGGTGGTACTGAAAGACAATTCCTTGCTGAATTTTTATACCAATTTTGGGAAAGTAGTTGACTTTTTGAAAAGAAAACCATATAATACAATTGTCTTTTGAGAGCGCTCCCATAATCATACCATAAATTGGTCTCAATCTCAATATGGAATAAATTTTCGGATATATGGCGTATGTTACCTGGGAGCGCTATCCAGGTCCCCCCGTCCGATCCCGGTCTCAATCCACCCCATCCCAACAACTCTGCAAGCCAAAGGATCATCATGCCGCTCACCCTTGAAGATATTGCACGTCTCAGTGGTGTCTCCCGTTCCACGGTGTCACGGGTGATTAATGCGGACGTGAATGTCAGCGATGAAACCCGCCGCAAGGTACTGGAAGTGATCAATTACTACAACTTCCAGCCCAACCTGGCTGCCAGGGGGCTGGCAACCGGGCGCACCAATGTGATTGGCGTGGTCATCCCGGCAGGCGTTTCTGTCATCTTTACCGATCCCTACTTCCCCCAACTGCTCCAGGGAATTTCCTCCGTCTGTAACACGCGCAATTATTCTGTTATGCTCTGGCTGGCAGAGCCGGAGTACGAACGGCGCATGATCACAAGGATCCTGCACAATGGGCTGGTGGATGGCGTGGTGGTCGCCAAAATTCTCATTAATGATCCCATTATTCAATCGTTGATTGACAGCAAGATGCCCTTCATCCTGATTGGAAGGCACCCAACCGTGGATGTGAATTACCTGGACGTGGATAATTTCCAGGCAGGTCGCAAGGCAACCATGCACCTCGTCCGGCTTGGGTACAGGCGGATTGCCACCATCACAGGTTCACAAGACCAGGTGGTGGGATACGACCGCTACCAGGGATACCTCAAGGCACTCCAGGATACAGGGCATCCCATCAAGCCCGAACTGGTTGTAGAAGGTGATTTTACCGAGGAGGGCGGCTATACCGCCATGCAGCGGCTCCTGAAATACAAGCCGGATGCAGTCTTCGTAGCCAGCGACATGATGGCGTATGGTGCCATGCGTGCCCTGCGCGAAGCCAGGCTGCGCATCCCCGAAGATGTGGCAGTGATGGGCTTTGATGATATTCCCGCTTCCGCCAAAACCGATCCCCCGCTGACCACTGTCCGCCAGCCTGTCTACCAGATGGGCAGCAAGGCAGTGGATGTATTGATTGATATTATCGAAGCCGGACCCGCAGCCACCCGGAAAGTGTTGATGGATACCGAACTGGTTGTACGCGCGTCCTGCGGCGCATCCAAAATGGAGTAAACGTGGATTAGGTACAAGGATTTCCCAATCCGCGATCCTACTCGCTCACACAGCAGCGATTTTTCAGCCGATTACCGGAAGGAGGTAGCCATAGAGAAGCAGAACAAAAAATCGAGTTGTTCGTCAATTTCAAACCAAACCCTCATAAGGAGAAAGAAGAAATGAAACGTACCATTTTTGCACTGTCCATCCTGGTGGTCCTCAGCCTTGTGCTGAGTGCATGCACCCCCACCCAGGCACCCGCAACCCAGGCACCCACGGAAGCAGTTACACAAGCCCCAACCGAAGCTCCAACGGAAGCTCCAACCGAAGTGGCGACCGAAGCCCCCGTGGATGCAAACTCCCTGCCCCGCAATGAAACCCTGTACTTCAACGGGCAGCAATGGAATGCGGTTGTCTGCTGGAACCCCTACTCTTCCAACTGCAACAACGCCATGGCGCTTGCCCAGCAGGATAATGCCCGCGTGCCCATGTTTGAGACCCCGTATCTCTACAACATGCTCGATGGCAAGCAGTATCCTCTCCTGGCGGATGGTGACTATGCCTGGGACGAAGGCATGACCCAGATCACCTTCAAAATCAAACCAGCTGCCCATTGGAGTGACGGTACCCCGGTCACAGCTGAAGATGTTGCCTACACCTGGGCTTCGCACATCAAGTACAATACCCAGTTTGGCGCATCCAACAAGGATTACATTGATACCATCGAAGCAGTGGATCCCCAGACGGTTGTTGTTAAAGCCAAGCTCGGCGCAGATGGCAAGGCAGTCAACCCCCTGCTGGTTCAGGCTTACCTGAGCACCAACTATGTCATCCAGAAAGCATGGACCGAGACATTGGAAGCCCGCACCGGCGGTGATGCAGCCGCATTCATGGCTGACGTTGCCGAGGACGTGGTCTATTCCGGTCCCTATCACAAGTTCTTTTCTGATGACCAGAAGGTTGTTCTGATCCGGGACGATAACTATTGGGGTCAGGACGCCAGCATGTTTGGCAAACTGCCCACACCCAAGTACCTTGCCCATGTCATCTATAAGGACAACGCAGCCGGCTCGGTGGCACTTGCCCAGGGTGAAGTGGATGTCAGCCAGCAGTTCAACTCCAATATCCAGGTTCTCTGGCTCAACTACGGTCTGCCCATCTCGACCTACCTGCCCGAAGCCCCCTACGGCATTGGAGCCAGCCTGCCAACCGCCTTCTTCAACAAAAACTCCTACGGCTTGGACCAGGTTGCCGTCCGCAAAGCCATTGCAATGGCAGTGGATTTTGACACCATCATTGCCAACGCCATGACCAATCAATCGGCAACCTTCACCCAGGTCCCGCGGTCCTTGATGAACCCCACCCCCGGCGAGCAGGCACTGTATGATCATGACGCCGTAAAAGACCTGCAATTTGCAGGCAAGGACATTGCAGGCGCAAACAAGCTGCTTGATGAAGCCGGAATCGTGGATACCGATGGCGATGGCTGGCGGGAATACAACGGTCAGAAGCTCACCTATGTTGCCACCTGCCCCAATGGCTGGTCCGACTGGCAGGCAGCCATTGAAGTGGTTGCTGCCGCTGGCAAAGGAATTGGCATTGACATCACCACCAACTACCCCGATTGGGGCGTCTATCAAACCGTTGTTACCAACTGGCCCCTGCCTGAAACCGGTTATGACATCTTCATGATGTGGAGCGATGGCGCTGGCCCAACCCAACCATGGGGACGCATCCGCCACCTGATCAGCTCCGAATTTGCCGAAACCACCAACAACTGGAACGGCAACTGGGGCGGCTACATCAATCCGGAAGCAGATGCCTTGATCCAGGCAATCCCAACCATGACGGATGAAGCGGAACTGAAAGCTGCTTACACCGAACTGGTCAAGATTTACCTGACCGACATCCCCTCCTTCACACTGATGTATCGCCCACAGTCGTTCCACGCTGTGAACGAATCCGTCTGGACAGGTTTCCCGCACGAGGGCGACGGCACCAACCCGCCCGTCCCACCGCTGGACCTGACCGATGGCTGGAGCATCGCAGGTCTCTATAACCTGGTACTGGTCAACCCGTAAACAATAAAATGCTTTACAACAGCCATGTTCCGCAAAAGCGGAACATGGCTGTTGATTATAGGGATGGATTCTATATAATAATTAATAGGAAAACATGATAAGGAGGTGTTGGGTGAAAGGATACCGCAAGTATTTCCTGAACAAGTTAATCTGGTTGTTGGTGACCGCCGTCTTTGCATTTATTCTGAATTTCACCCTGCCCCGGTTGATGCCCGGTGATCCTGTTGCTGCCATTGTGGCAAGACTTGCCCAGGGCATGTCAAGTTCCACCGGCATGAAAGAAGTCTATGAACAGTACGCCGAATTATTTGGAACCAACCAACCCCTTCTTACACAATTTTTCATCTATGTTCGAAATATGCTGCAAGGGAACTTTGGAACATCCTTCAGCCAATATCCCCGACCGGTTGCAGATATTCTCAGAACATCACTTCCATGGACAATTGCCCTGCAATTCCCGGCAATTATTGTCGGGTGGGTTATCGGCAACATGCTTGGAGCATTGGCTGCATATTTAAAAAAGGGATTTGACAAGGTGCTGATGCCCATCAGCATTTTTGTGAGTAATTTTCCGCCCTTTGGCATGGCTGTCATCCTGATGGTATTACTGGGTGTGAATCTGAAATGGTTTCCCACCTCCGGGGGCTACGGTTTCGACCTGATGCCCAGCTTCACCTGGAATTTTATCTGGTCTGTGATTACACACTATCAGCTGCCTTTCTGGTCCATCGTCATTATTGCAATCGGCGGGCAGGCAATTGGCATGCGCTCCATGTCAATTTATGAACTGAACGCAGATTACGTAAAATACAGCCGTTTCATGGGCATCAAGGACCGGAAGATCGTTGGATATGTATTCCGAAACGCCATGCTCCCACAAATCACCGGGCTGGCTCTGGCACTTGGCACCATGGTGGGAGGGGCGTTGATTGCTGAAATTGTCTTCAGTTACCCCGGGTTGGGATACACGCTCCTCAACGCAATCATGGGAAAAGACTACCCGCTGATCTCAGCTGTAACCCTGATCATCACCATCATGGTACTGCTTGCCACATTCATCATTGAATTGCTATACGGCTTGATTGACCCGCGCATCAAGGCTGCGCAGTCAGATTAGGAGAAGTGCCGTTATGAAACACACTTTCAAACAAATTTTTCATTCAGGTAAATTTGTTCTGGGTTTCTGTATTTTCATGGCATTACTCCTGCTTGTCATCATCTATCCAATCATTGTTACAGACGACCCACTGGCAATCATCGGGCAGGGAACTTTTTTCCCGCCTGGTATATATGTGAACAGCTATGACAGTATTGACAAGCCAAGTCCGTATATCCTCAATCTGCCCGATGCTGCCGCCAAACGAATTGTCAGTAAATTAAGCGAAAGCGACCGCCAGGAGATGAAGGATTGGCTGCTTGCATCTGGAATCCCCGAAAATGAGATTGATACCACGGACACTGCGAAGCTGATGGAGCAATGGGAAACAAATTATGACCCCACCAAGGGTTTGGGGATGACCTATGCCAAACAGCGGTACTACCAGAGGCTGGACAAATCGATTTCCGGTCTTCTCTCACCTGAGGGAAAAATCATTGCAGCACAAAATCCGGATACCGGCATCCTGGAACAGGTGGGGGTTATCAATCAATCCGATTATGTCAATGTCGGCGAAGTGGCAAATGTACGCGTGCTGATGCTCGGAACCGATAACTTTGGCAGGGATATGCTGACCCAGCTGGTCAAAGCCATTGGAGTATCGCTGCAAATTGGAATTGTTGCCGGTCTGGTTGCCACCGCAATTGGTTTGACCCTTGGCTTGCTTTCCGGTTACATTGGAGGCTGGGTGGATGACATCGTGATGTTTTTTACCAACCTCTTCACCGTCATCCCATCTTTTGTTTTACTGGTGCTGATCTCGTTCAGCATTGGACAGGATAAACGGGGGGCAACCACCATCGCAATTGTCATTGGATTAACTTCCTGGGTCTGGACGACCCGTTCGGTACGGGCATCGGTCATCTCATTGCGCAACCGGGATCATGTGAACCTGTCCAAATTATCCGGGCATTCCATTGTTCACATCATCATTAATGACATTCTGCCCTACATCGCATCCTACGTCATTATGGCATTGATTCTACAGATTTCGGCAGGCATCCTGACGGAGGCGGGATTATCCATCCTGGGATTGGGACCACGAACCACGGAAGTGCCTACGCTGGGCTTGATGATGAACTGGGCGATGATTTATCAGGCACATATCCTTGGAAAGTGGTGGGCATACCTCCCGGTGTTGGTGGCAATTGCCCTCATCACATTTTCAATGAACCTGATGAATACGGGGCTTGATCAAATCTTCAACCCGGCACTGAGAGAGTAGGTGAGATATGGGAAATGTCATGCTCGAAGTCAAAGATCTGACCACAAAATACATCACCCGCTTCCAGGAGGATGTCTATGCGGTGGACCATGTCTCCTTAAAAGTTGAGGAAGGCAAATCATTGGGAATTGCCGGGGAATCCGGCTGCGGGAAATCCACCCTGGCACTCAGCCTGATGGGATATTATTTCCCTCCCCTGCATTATATGAGCGGCGATATCATCATCGATGGGCGGAACATCTCCAAAATGGAACCGGATGACATTCGGAAATCCATCCTGGGGAAGGAAATTGCCTACATCCCCCAGGCAGCAATGAATGCCCTGAATCCAACCCAGAAAGTCATCCGGTTTATTGAGGATGTCGTCCAGGCGCATGATCCCTTCATGACCAGGAAAGATATCTACGATCTCGCCAGGTCCTGCTTTGAAACCCTGGGGCTTCCCGCCAATGTATTGGAAAAATATCCCGTGGAATTATCGGGGGGCATGAAACAACGCACAGTGATCGCCATCTCTGTGATCCTGTTTCCAAAGGTGCTGATTGCGGACGAACCATCTTCTGCACTCGACGTCACCTCCCAGAAGATGGTGATCAAGATGCTGCGCAACCTGATGGAAAACGGGTTCATCAAGTCCATGATTTTTATCACGCACGAGTTGCCCCTCTTGAAAAATGTGACGGACGACATCATGGTCATGTATGCAGGACAGATTGTAGAGAAAGGAACCGCCGAACAGACGGTGTTCGATCCAATCCATCCCTATGCCAAAGGGCTGATGGGCTCCATCATCGTGCCGGAAAGCGGCTTGCGCAAGGTAAAACTGACAGCCATCCCCGGTGTGCCGCCCAACCTCAAGAAACCCCCCCATGGTTGTCGTTTTGCCGACCGGTGCAGATATGTTACCGCTGAATGCCGTATGCACCCGATTGAAATCCGGCAGGCGGATGGAGAACGGGAATATCGGTGTATTTTTTCTGAGGATGAGCTGAGAAAGGCATATCAAAATGACTGAGAACAACTCATGCCTTAAAGGAGTGGGACTGACCAAGGTATTTGGGATGGGTAAAACCCGGACGGTTGCTGTTGACCACGTGGATTTTGATTTTTGCGAGGGAGAAATCGTCTCCATCGTTGGAGAATCGGGCAGCGGCAAGACCACCCTGGCAAAGATGCTGCTGGGACTGATCAGCGTTACTGAAGGGGAAATCTACTTCCAGGGAAAGAAGCGGGATATCAGCACCCATCGCAAGAAAAAAGAGTACTGGAAAAGCATCCAGGCAATTTTTCAGGATCCGTACTCCTCATATAACATATTCAACCGAATTGATACCGTTCTTCTTGACTGCATCAATATGCGCGGCGGACGCCACCTTCCACAAGAGAAAAAAGTGGAGATCATGACCGAAGCCTGCGGTTTCGTCAACCTCAAATTTGAAGAACTGACCAACAAGTACCCCTTTGAACTATCTGGCGGTCAGATGCAGCGACTGATGATTGCCCGCATCTTCATCCTGAAGCCCAAAATTCTGCTGGCAGATGAACCCACCTCCATGATTGATGCCTGCTCGCGGGCAACCATCCTGGATATGCTTCTGAAGCTGCGAAATGAAACCGGCATGACGTTGATTTTCATCACACACGATATTGGTCTGGCATATTATGTTTCCGACAGTGTCTATATCATGGAGCGCGGAAAACTCATCGAAAGGGGATCCGCCGATGAGGTGATTCTGAATCCAAAGCATGCATACACCCGGCGGCTGATCAACGATGTGCCAAAGATTCACGAGGAATGGGACCTCTCCACCGTGGGGTGAAAATTGACCTGGGACCAGGCGAAACACAGGATTCCTATCATCAGCATTCCTTCATGCTGCCTGCTGACCCAGGAACAGACCGTTGTGCTTAACGAGCAGTTTGTCCATCCGGCAATGGTTCCACCGAAACTGATCCCGGCAACCCGGATGGAAATCGCTTGCGGCGAATAGACAATGAATTTTGGATCTCCCGGTTGGAAAAAGAAATCATCCAGCAGGAAGAAACCATTCTGATTGACTACCGGGAACTCCAGGAAACCTGGAGAAAACGGATATAGAGGAGCTAATTCCATGATCATTCAATCCCTGGCAGGCAGATGGGAATTCCGGCAAGCTGGCACCCAGGACTGGCTGCCAGCCGATGTGCCTGGCGGTGTTCATACCGACTTGCTCGCACTTGGAAAAATACCGGATCCATTTGTAGGTGACAACGAAAAACGGGTTCAATGGGTGGCGGAACAGGACTGGCAATATCGCTTGATGTTTCGCCCTGAACATGAATTCATCAACCAGCCGCACATCTGGCTGGTCTGCGATGGACTGGATACACTGGCATCCATCAGTCTAAACGGTGTGCACGTAGGGAACACCGCCAACATGTTCCGGCAATACCGCTGGGATGTCAAATCCCTGCTGCAACCAGACAGCAATGCATTGGACATCGTCTTTCATTCCCCCGTCCGTTATGCTGCATTATCCCAGGCAATCCGCCCCCTGCCGGGCGTTTCGCAGGCACTTCCCGGCGGACCTTACCTGCGCAAGGCACCCTGCCAGTTCGGCTGGGATTGGGGTCCCCAGCTTCCCCCCATTGGCATCTGGAAGGATATCCGGCTGGAAGGATGTCATGGTGCCCGCATCACGGATGTCCACTTTATCCAGCATCATACCAGGCATTTGGTACAGGTTGAGGCGCAGGTTTCCATGGAACAATGGGATGATGCACCCAAAACCGCCAGGTTACAGTTGACTGACCCGGCAGGCAGGATATTGGAAATCAGTGCAACCATCGGGTCTGGCAATGAAACCACCCTGCTGCTTGATGTTCCTGACCCACAATTGTGGTGGCCCAATGGCTACGGCAGCCAGCCGCTCTACCCTGCAACTGTGGAAATTCATCAAGCAGGGGAATTGCAGGATCAAAGGAGTTACCACCTGGGCTTGCGCACAGTGGAATTGCGTCAGCAGCCGGATGAATGGGGGCGTTCCTTCACCTTTGTGATCAATGGGCAGCCAATTACTGCCATGGGTTCCAACTGGATACCCGCAGATTCATTTCCCACCCGTATTACCTATACATCGTTGGAAAGATTAATCCGCGATGCAGCAAAAACCCATCAGAATATGCTGCGCGTTTGGGGCGGCGGTTTTTATGAAGATGATTGTTTCTACGAACTGTGCGACCGCCATGGTATCCTCGTCTGGCAGGACTTTATTTTCTCCTGCAGCGTATACCCGTTAAATGACACTGATTTTCTGGAAAACGTCCGGCAGGAGGTAGTGGAAAATATCCGCCGCCTACGCCACCATGCCAGCCTGGTGTTATGGTGCGGCAACAACGAAATGGAACAGGGCTGGGTGGACTGGGGCTGGAAGGGACCCGAATATCAGGATCTCAAGGCTGCCTATGATGAGTTCTTCCATCACACCCTCCCTGCTTGGTGTGCTTCCGAAGATCCGGAACGCAGTTATTGGCCCAGTTCACCATCCTCCAACACGCCGTTTGAAAATCCCAATGGGCAGGAACAGGGAGATGCCCATTACTGGGATGTCTGGCATGGTCGCAAACCATTTACCGCATACCGCAACCAGTACCCGCGGTTCATGAGTGAGTTTGGATTCCAGGCTCTGCCCCCCCTCTCGACAATCCGCACCTACGCACAGGAAGCGGATTGGAACATGACATCCTACATCATGGAAAGGCACCAGAAAAACGACAGCGGAAACGCCTTGATGGTTGCTCAAATGCTGGACACCTTCCGCCTGCCAAAGGATTTTGATTCGCTGGTGTACCTGAGCATGGTTCTCCAGGCGGAAGGCATCCGCTATGGTGTTGAGCACTGGCGCCGGCATCTTCACCGGGTTTCCGGTATCCTCTACTGGCAGTTGAACGACTGCTGGCCTGTCGCTTCGTGGTCCAGCCTCGATTATTACGGTCGTTGGAAGGCTCTTCACTATGCCGCCCGCCGTTTTTATGCTCCCCTGCTTCTATCCATCGAAGACAAACCAGATACGCAGGACGTGTACATTACCAATGATCAATTGGTTTCGTTTGACGGACGCGTCCGCTGGACACTGGAAACATTGGATGGGAGCATCCTGGTTTCGGGAGAGGAACTGTCAATTGTTCCCCCCCGGGATGTTCTGCATGTCTGCCACCTGGATTTTTCCAAAGCATTGAAAGACGACCGTTCCCGGGACCTGGCATTTGTTGCCGAGCTTTGGCAGAATGACCGGATGATTGCCCGCCAGACAGCTTTCTTCGTTCCCACCAAGCATTTAAATCTATCAGACCCGGAACCATCCACCCGGGTACAGATTGTGAACCATGAAGTTCAAATCCAGTTGGAATGCCGATCCCTGGCGCGCCTGGTGGAATGCACCCTGGATGGCGCCGACGTGGTTTTCAGTGATAATTATTTTGATCTTCCAGCCAACCGAACCATCACCATAACCGCCCCCCTGCCTGATGGCTGGTCTCTTTCCCAGGTACAGGCAGCATTGAAAGTGCGATCGGTATTTAATTCGTTCGATTAACCTTCACCCCGTCAACCATTTGATAAAAGGAGAACTACAATGCCTGAATCCATTCAAGACCTGATTTCCAAGATGACTCTGGAAGAAAAAGCCGCCCTGTGCACCGGCGCAACTGCGTGGACAACCACAGCGGTGGAACGACTGAACATCCCGGAGATGGTCTTCTCCGATGGTCCGCACGGCGTCCGCCGGGTTCCGGATGAACATGCCCTATCCCAGGTCAGCCTGCCCGCCACCTGTTTCCCCACCGCATCCTGCCTTGCCTGCACATGGGATATTGATCTGATCCGGCGAATGGGTGAAGCCCTGGCAGAGGAATGCAATGCCCTGAACGTGGATGTATTACTGGGTCCGGGTGTGAATATAAAACGCTCCCCCCTTTGCGGACGGAATTTTGAATATTTTTCCGAAGATCCCTTCCTTGCCGGGGAAATGGCAGCCAGCCTGATCAACGGAATTCAAAGCCGCGGTGTGGGCACATCCTTAAAGCACTATGCGGTTAATAACCAGGAATTCCAGCGCTTCAGCATCAACGCAGAGGTGGATGAGCGCACTCTCCGCGAGATCTACCTGCCCGCTTTTGAAAAGGCAGTCAAAGAAGCCAAGCCCTACACGGTGATGTGCTCTTACAATAAAATCAACGGCACGTACGGATCCGAACAATTTTACCTGTTGACCGAAATCCTCAAAAAAGAATGGGGCTTTGAAGGGCTGGCAGTATCAGATTGGGGTGCCGTCCATGACCGGGTGGCGGGGCTTAAAGCCGGGCTTGACCTGGAAATGCCTGGTCCACAGGATCATCGCGTGAAAGCGGTGGTGGATGCTGTCCGTTCCGGGGAACTGGATGAAGCAATTCTTGACGAATCAGTCCGGCGGATATTGACCGTCATCTTGCAGGCTCAAAAAACACCAAAAGGCGGGATGTTTGACGTGGATGCACACCATGATCTGGCGGCAAAAATTGCAGCGGATGGCATGGTCTTGCTGAAGAACAATGGTTTGCTGCCCTTAAAGGAATTTCGAAAGATTGCCGTCATCGGGCGCGCTGCAACCCATGCCCATTTCCAGGGCGGTGGCAGTTCCCACATCAATCCCACCAGGGTCTCCATTCCATTGGAAGAATTAAAATCCCAGGCAGGCAACGCAGTAATTACCCACGCTGAAGGCTATCCGGAAGATAATTCGTACCGCCAGGATTTAATTGATGCTGCCGTTTCCACTGCCCAATCAGCTGAAGTGGCGGTCCTTTATATCGCCCTGCCCTCGTATATAGAATCCGAAGGGTACGACCGCTCCAACCTGAACCTGACGGAACAACAGGTCGCTTTAATCCAGGCGGTTGCCCGGGTCCAACCCAATACGGTGGTGGTGCTCAACAACGGGGCTCCCGTGGCAATGGATGCCTGGATCAACGAAGTGGCTGCCGTCCTGGAAGGCTGGATGATGGGCCAGGCAGGCGGTATTGCCATTGCCGACATCCTGTTTGGCAGGGTGAATCCCAGTGGCAAGCTGGCGGAAACCTTCCCGCTCCGGCTGGAGGACACGCCCGCATACATCAACTGGCCCGGTGAAATCGGAACCGTCCGGTACGGCGAAGGACTTTTCATCGGCTACCGGTATTACGATGCCAAAAAAGTCCCGGTGCTGTTCCCCTTTGGGTATGGACTGAGCTACACAACATTCAGCTATCAGAATGCCCGGGTATCCAGCAGCATCTTTCGCGATGTGGATGGGGTGACCGTGACTGTGGATGTAACCAACACGGGCAAGGTTGCTGGCAAGGAAATCGTCCAGGTTTATGTCCATGATCAGAAATCCAGCCTGGTTCGCCCGGAAAAGGAGTTGAAAGGATTTGCCAAGGTGGAGTTGCAGCCTGGCGAAACCAAAACCGTTTCCATCGCGCTGGATTTTCGTGCATTTGCCTTCTACCATCCTTCCTATCAGCAATGGATCACTGAGAATGGAGAATTTGACATCCTGGTTGCCGCTTCCGCTGCGGATATCCGTGCCGTGCTGCCTGTGACTCTCCAATCCACCCTGGAATTGCCCTGTGTCCTCGACAAGGAATCCACCATCCGGGAATGGATGGATGATCCCCATGGAAAGGTTGTCATCTCGCCCCTTCTTGCACAGATCGAAACGATGGCTGCCGCTGTATTTGGCGGGGATGAAAGTGCCGGTGAGAAAAGCGCAATCGGCATGGATGTCCTTGCGATGTTTGGGGATATGCCGCTGGTCAGCGTTCTGGGGTTCCTGCAGGGTGGTCTCCCCCGCCCTGCGGACGAGATTGCAGGTGAGATGTTAGCCCAGGCACATGGGATGGGCAGGTAACCCAGCCAACGGAGCAGTCATGGAATTTTCACCGCACGGTTCTTCCAATCATACAGCAGAGATTACCAGGCTGCACTCGCGTGTTATTTGCCAGAACAACGGGCTTGCATTCCGCGACCTGAACCATAATGGCATTTTGGATATTTACGAAGATCCCCGCCAGCCGTTGGAGGCACGGGTTGAGAACCTTCTCATCCAGATGACATTGGAAGAGAAAGCTGGAATCCTCTTCATCAATGGTTCTGATGTCAACGATGACGGTTCACTCGAAGAAAAACCGGGCAGCACAGGAAATGGCTTGAATGCCGCCAACCAGGTTGCGGAAAAGAAAATGAATCACTTCAACCTGTGGGGCATTCCGGGAGCAGCGGCGGTTGCCAGGTGGCAAAACAACTTGCAGCGGTTCGCCGAACAAACCCGGCTGGGAATCCCGGTCACAATTGCCTCCGACCCGCGCAACCATTTCACCCGCAATATTTTTGCCATGCCCGCGGTTGAGTTTTCTCAATGGTGCGAACCTTTGGGCTTCGGTGCTCTGAACAACACGGAGATTGTTCGAAAATTTGCCGATATTGCCCGGCAGGAGTACCTGGCAGTTGGAATCCGCATCGCCCTTCACCCCCAGGTGGACCTGGCAACAGAACCGCGCTGGTCGCGGATCAGTGGTACCTTTGGCGAGGACGCCCACATCAGCGCCCGCTTGGTGAAAGCCTACATTGCAGGATTTCAGACAAATTCACTCGGACCGCATAGCGTGGCATGCATGACCAAGCACTTCCCTGGTGGAGGTCCGCAAGCGGAAGGATTGGATCCACACTTTGACTTTCAAAAGGGTCAGGTGTATCCCGGCAATCACTTTGACTACCATTTGATCCCCTTTGAAGCTGCACTGGAAGCTGGAACAGCAGCCATTATGCCCTACTATGGCGTGCCTGTAAACCAGACCGATGAAAATGTGGCAATGTCGTTCAATAAAACCATTGTCAACGGTTTGTTGCGGCAGAAATACGGCTTTGACGGTGTTATCTGCACTGACTGGGGCTTGATCACCGATGCAATTATGATGGGCGCGATCTGGAAGGCGCGTGCCTGGGGTGTGGAACATCTGAGCGAACCCGAACGGGTGCTCAAAGCACTGGAAGCGGGCGTGGACCAGTTTGGCGGGGAAAGCTGCCCGGAATACGTGGTGGAACTGGTCAAATCCGGGCGGCTTCCCGAATCCCGGATGGATCAATCTGTGCGCCGCCTGCTCCGACTTAAATTCCAGTTGGGGTTGTTTGATCATCCCTTTGTGGATGAATCCCTGGTTCCCCACATCCTGGGTAAATCGCAATCAATGGCAGATGGTCTGGATGCACAGCAACGTGCCATGACCCTGCTCAAAAATGATCAACAGGTCCTACCGCTGCATAATCCGGCGAAAATATTTATCAAAAATATCGACAGGTCAGTGGCGGCTTTATACGGCGAAGTGGTTGAGTCACCCGACCTGGCAGACTATGCCATCATCCGGCTGAACACTCCCTGGATACCGGTGGAAACGGATCTCTCATTTGCCCGGGGTTTTCACCACGGCGACCTGGATTTCAAAGACAAGGAAAAGGCGGAAATCCTGGAAATCCTGCAGGCAGTCCCGTCGATTGTGGTTATTTACCTCGATCGCCCGGCGGTAATCCCGGAAATTGCAGCTGCTTGCCATGCCCTGTTGGGTGAATACGGAGCGGATGATTTTGCCGTTCTGAATGTCATCTTTGGCAGGGCACAGCCGGAAGGAAAACTGCCTTTTGAACTGCCCCGTTCCATGGCAGCCGTGCGCAATCAGAAACCCGATGTCCCATATGATTCGGAAAATCCGCTCTTTCCGTTTGGCTATGGGTTGTCGTACACCTGATTGTTTTTCAACTATTATGAAACCAGTCACCCAGGAGAGAGATATATGCCTCTGACATTTGATTTTCCACTGGAACAGTTGAAATCCTACCAGGGCATTACTCCCCGCCCGGCTGACCTTGACGAGTATTGGGACCGGGCGATTACAGAAATGCAGCTTACCAATCCCCGCGCGGAACTCGTCCCGGCAGAATTCCAGGTGCCCGGGGTACAGTGTTTCCATCTTTATTTTAACGGCGTGGGAGGAGCCCGGGTGCATGCCAAATTCCTCCGCCCTTCCCACATTCCCTCCCCCCGCCCGGCTGTACTGATGTTTCACGGCTATTCCTCTGATTCCAGTGATTGGTCGCACAAATTGAATTATGCTGCCCAGGGTTTTGTCGTTGCTGCACTCGACAGCCGTGGTCAGGGAGGATTGTCCGAAGACACGGGAGGTGTGACCGGCAACACCCTGCACGGGCACATCATCCGCGGGCTTGAGGATGCACTGGCTGGCAAACCCGAAAAACTTCTTTACCGCCAACACTTTCTTGATACTGCCCAGCTTGCCAAAATCATCATGGAAATGCCGGAAGTGGATGAAAGCCGGGTTGGGGTAACCGGTTGGAGCCAGGGAGGTGCACTTACCGTGGCTTGTGCTGCCCTCGAGCCGCGCATCCGGAAGGCGGCACCTGTCTATCCCTTCCTGAGCGATTACCGGCGTGTCTGGGAGATGGATCAAGCCAGGGATGCCTACGCGGAGCTGCGGGACTACTTCCGGCATTTTGACCCCCAGCACAAACGAGAAACGGAAATATTCACAATGCTCGGTTATATTGATATCCAACACCTGGCTCACCGGGTGCGGGCGGATGTCCTGTGGGGAATCGGGTTGATGGATACCATCTGCCCGCCTTCCAGCCAGTTTGCTGCATATAACAAAATTTCCTCCCCCAGAGAAATGGTGATTTACCCCGATTTTGGGCATGAAGATCTTCCCGGAATGAACGACCAGATCTATCAATTTTTCCTGGATATGTCCTGATCAACCAGCTGAATTGAAAAGAGCATCTTGACAATGGAGATTCTGCGTGCTATAATGCAACCGGTTGCATAAAGAGGATTCTGATGAGCACAAAGACTGTCAAAACCATTGCAGATATCGCCCGGCTGGCTAATGTCTCCAAGTCAACGGTCTCGCGCGCGTTAAACGACAGCCCGCTCATCAAGCAGGAAACCCGGGAGCGTATCCAGGCAATTGCCCGGGAGCATCATTTTCAAATCAATGCCCCCGCCCGCAACCTGAGCAAACGACAAAGCCGCACCATCGCCTTTGTCACCCACGCCTATCACTCCATGGATAACTTCTCCATGGAAGACCTCTTTGGACTGGAAATCCTGGGCGGAATCAGCCACGGGCTGTACGCACTTGGCTACGAGTTGCTGGTTGTGCATGTCAATCCCCGGGAGAATTCCTGGGCAACTCAATATCTGGACAGCGGGCGGGTGGACGGTTTCATTCTCATGACCTCCAACCGCAAGCAAAATCACATTAAAACCCTGGTGGATCTTGGTGCCCCTTTTATAGTGTGGGGCATTCCCTCGCCCACCCTGCCCTGCTGCACGGTTGCCGGTGATAACCTGACTGGCGGCAGGCTGGCTGCAGAACACCTGATCCGCACTGGCAGAAAGCGGATTGCCTTCCTGGGTGGTCCCGCTGCCGAAACGGAGATTGAACTGCGCTACAAGGGTTACGAATCCGCACTCCAGGCAGCAGGATTAAGCCTGGACCCGAACAGGGTGGTGCACGGTGATTATTCGCGTGCTTCCGGCATCACTGCAATGCAACAGCTGCTGGTGCAGGCACCCGACCTGGATGCCGTTTTCGTGAGCAGCGACCTGATGGCAATTGGAGCGATCCATGTCATACAAACCAGCGGCAGGCGGGTGCCGGAAGATATTGCCGTGGTCGGGTATGACGACCTTTCCATTGCAAGCCTGAACAACCTGCCCCTCACCACCATCCGGCAGAATATTCGGCTGGCTGGCAGGCTGCTGGCACAAAACCTGATCCAGTACCTCCAGAGCGGTGTCATCACCAATGTCACCATTCCCGTGGAGTTGATTATTCGACAATCGGCATAAACATGCCCCAACCATTCTTTTTTTATGACCGGAATTGCAACCGGTTGCAGATACAGGAGTTAGACAATGTTTGATTATCATCTCATCACAGTCACCCATGTATGGGAAAGAAAGCTCGAAATCGATGAGCAGAAACGAAAAATGCGCCGATTTGAAGATGTATTTGAAACCCATCCAGCGGATTTCCATCCCAAACCACGGAAAAAATTGGCTTTCTTCTCATGGATCCTCCCCCGGAGCAGAAAAACCACCCCCGCCGGCTGCCCCCAGCCGCGCTGCAGCGAAACCCAGCCAGGTTGATTCCTCCAGCTTCTTCTTTCTCCCCACGCAGATGACGCGCCTCCCGGCGCGTCATTCTGTTGCATCTCCAATACCAACCGCCATGCCGGGAATGCCGGATCAGAATTCCCAGGTGTAGATATCCTCCGGGGTAAGTTTGATCAGCAAATTTTCAGGGTCGTGGATCCAGCTCTGGGGCTCTTTTGCCAGGACGCCCTCGTCACCCAGGTAGCGCTTGTAAATCCAGTGGGACTGGCTGGCAACGAACTCGCGCGGCTCGGTGATCAATTCCGATTTCCCCTCCAGGATCACTGCCCGGGTTGCCCCATTCTGTTCTGCCACATCAATGGAGATGGACAGGTAGGGATTCTGGCGCAGTTCGGCAACCTTCCGCGTGCTGGCAAAAGAACTGATCCAGATGGTAGTTCCATCCCAGGCATACCAGACCGGCACCACGTGCGGACGGGCGTGGCGGTCAGCCGTTGCCATCCTGGCAATCAGCGGTTTCTCCAGGAACGCATCAATCAATTTTCTTTTTTCCTCAGGTATGGTTTTCATCTTTCATCCTTTTCCTTGCCGTTATAACAGGGATGGGTTACCGGTAGACCAGGCGACCCTCCACCTGGCTGGTCAGGTTCTGATGACCGCGAAGATACTCCTCCAGGACATTATGCATGGAGGAAGCAGCCACTCTCGGCGGGAGGATGGCAGCCAGTTCCTCGTGAGAAATTGCCAGGTTCTTCTGCGAACTGGAGTAGTGAAAATCCGTCATTCCAAGTGTATAGCGTGCCGAAAGATCCACCGGCTGTCCCTTGATCTCCAATTGCACCAATTTGCGGAGGGATTCATCATACACGGCGCGCACCCCGCGATTCACCTGGTAGCATTCGCCCTCGCCGTTGCGATTTTCCGCCCTCATGATGTAAGAAAAGATGCGCCAGAGTTGTTCGCCGGTTACGGTAAAGCGCATAAAAGCCTCATCATACGGAAACACCTGGTTCATATCCCGCAGGGTGACAATTGGTCCCATTTCCTTAAGACGAATGGAGCCGCTGCCAATCAACGCCACATCACAATTGGTGGATTCCGCAAAAATATCTGAGAACAGGTTGCCCAGGGAAGTCTCAATTTCCCGCCTGGGATGCGTGAGAGGCTGCGCCAGTCGGCAGAGCAGGGCATTGTATTTGGTATCCACAACCTCCTTGTAGGAATCTATAAATTTCTGCAAATCCGCGTCCGGCTGGACAGCTTGACTGGTAATGGGAACCAGCCGCCACTTCCATTCAATGACCCGGTTGGTTTCATCGTCCACAACAATATCAAATCGCCCAATTTGATCTGTTCCAACATTTGCCTGGGCTATCAGGATGTTGTTGACAAGCACGGGCTGATCCAGGAGGGTATGGGAATGACCGCCAATGATCATATCCACACCCCATTCAGGTTTCAGCATGGCAGCCAGTTCCTTGTCGGACTCAAATCCGATATGGGTCAACAAAATGGTCAGGTCAATATCGTCATTCTTATACGCATCGCAAATGCGCCCGATTTCTTTGGCAGCATCTTCCAGTGTGATAAATGTACCAATATGCCCCTCCCGCTTCAAGTACGCCATAATCGATTCGGTGATAATGCCAATGAACATGATCTTCAATCCATCCACTTCCTTGATCAGGTATGGCTTCATCAGGCGCTTGTAATATTTCTTGATATACAGGTTGGCATTCACAATGGGAAAATTCGCCATTTTTTCCAAAAACAGCAGGTGGGGCAAGCCGTAATCCAGTTCATGATTCCCCAGGGTCACCACGTCCGGTGAAAGGTAGTTCATGATCTCCACGGTACTGATTCCTTTGAACTCGGCATCAATGACAGACCCCTGGAGCATATCACCTGCAATGGCATAAATTACGTTTTTCTCCTCCCGCCGCACCTGGTTGATATACCCGGAGAGTAAAGCCAGTCCTCCGATCAAGGTTCCATCTGCACCCTGGGATTCCGCCAAAAAATCGCCATGCATGTCATTTGAATGCAGTATTGTAAATTTCCTGGTGTTCATTGAAACATCCTTTCCGTGTCAGTCATGGTGTTTTCCACTTGCATGCAATTCCAGATTCATTTATCAACTTCTCCAATTGTAACCTACCTGTAAATTTTCCCTTCCAAATAAAAACATCCCCTTCATTGTTGAACATGAAAAGGATGTTTTTGAGATAAGTCATGGTACCGGCTGGAACTGTCTAGCCATTGCCCGGAAAAACTTTGCGGTAATTTTCAATCAGCCGGTCGCAAAGGTTGTTGAATGCATCATCCACTTTCTGGCGGGATGGATCCGCCCGATACCAGGCAATGATCTCCTCTGCTCCGCGGGAGAAGGGAATGGATGCAAAGAAGCCGGGGACAACCTGCCGGATCTTGCTGTTGTCAAAGATGGCACTGTGCGCCTTGTCGCCCAGCAAACTGTCCCCAATCCGGGAATCGTAGGCGGCAATCAGGTCTGACGGAATATGCACCAGGTTGGCAGTCACCCCGGCAGCTTCCGCCAGCAGCCGGTAAATCTGGTTCCAGGTGAGCCATTCTTCCGAGGTGATGTGAAAAATCTCGCCGCGGGCATGGGAATTTCCCAGTAAGCCGACAAAGCCCCTGGCAAAATCAGCGCTGTGGGTAAGCGTCCAGATGGACGTGCCGTCACCGTGGACAATGACCGGTTTCCCCTGCATCATCCGGTCAATCACGGTGTAGCCCCCCTCCACGGGCACCAGGGTCTGGTCATAGGTATGGGACGGGCGGACAATGGTAAAGGGAAACTTGTTCCGGCGGTACTCCTGGAGGAGCAATTCCTCGCAGGCAATCTTGTTGCGGGAATATGCCCAGACCGGGTTTTCCAGCGGGGTGGATTCCCGGATGGGCAGGTTTGCCGCCGGGGTCTGATACGCAGATGCCGAGCTGATGAAAATATACTGCCCGATTTTCCCTCGAAAGAGATCCAGATCGCGCTGGACATCCGCCGGGGTATAGGCAATCCAATCCACCACCACATCAAATCCACGTCCCTCCAGCGCAGCCTGGATGGATACAGGATCGTGGATATCGGCATGCAGCACCCCCGCACCTCCGGCCGCGGGTCGGGGGGATGTGCCCCGATTGAGCAGGGTGAGATCGATGCCCTGTGAAATTGCCTGCGCGCTGCAGGCTGTGCTGATAATTCCCGTACCTCCAATGAAAAGGACTTTCATGTTTTCCTCCAGGTACATTGTATCCCATCTCACCCACACTGGGCTTTCCTCCAGTTGGGGCAATGAGTGCAACTTATAAAAGGCTGACTGGATGGGATCAGACCCTGAGCATGCCCCGGAAACCCCTCGCACCATAGTAAGAGTCTGCGCCATTGTGATATACAAAGACACGACCATAACGGCGATCGCCAAAGATGGCACCGCCAAGCTTGCGAATATCTGGAGGGGTTTTCAGCCAGCTCGAGGTCTTTAAGTCAAATTTGCCAAGTTCCTGCAATGCTCGATATTGTTCCTCGGTCAACAACTCAATCCCCATGGCGGATGCCATCTCCATGGCGGAACCTTCCGGTTGATTTGCCTTCCTTGTTTCCAGCGCATCCCGGTCGTAACACAAACTTCTGCGCCCTGCCGGGCTTTCTGCCGAACAATCATAAAAGATATATTCGCCCGTTCCTTTATCAAAACCAATCACATCCGGTTCGCCGCCGGTTCTTTCCATTTCACTGAGTGACCACAGTTTTCGGGGATGGGCTTCCAGCCTCACCTGCACCCGGTCCCATTCCAAGCCGGGATGACGGTTCCCGTGTTTTTCAAAACGGGCTTCCCATAGGATGAACAATCCACCCCGTTGTTCCGGCGATAATTCTTGATAAGGATAGTCGATATTGTTCATGGCTTGATCTTATCGCTTTTGAACAAGCATGTCAACCAGTGCGGTTAAGATTGGCAAACCTCAAACATCGAAATAGCAGGCGGCGTATACATGACAATGGTGGAAATGATAAATTTTGGACAGTATTCAGATATCATTACTTCATGGTGATTCAAATGAAAA